>Ga0307373_10005863_pt1 | contig 19824 bp, 15 predicted proteins | sample OX2MG_FD_202534 | JGI IMG/M metagenome (GOLD analysis project Ga0307373, IMG submission 202534) | Soil microbial communities from Risofladan, Vaasa, Finland - OX-2 | ecosystem: Environmental > Terrestrial > Soil > Coastal area > Acid sulfate soil | place: Finland: Risofladan, Vaasa | collected...
CGCGTTGCCCGATCAATAGTGATTTGCTTGCGTCGGGGCGGCGTCAGCGTGTATGCGCGCGCCGGCGGCATCACGATTGACCGGGCAATCAGATTGATGGTTTCCCGGGCCGGCAAGACGGTTTGAGCCACACCATTCACCACGATGTCGCCAGGCGAGACAGCCGGGCCCGCGCTGTTTGCCGGGACGATCGCCGCCGCAGCCATGACGGTGACCATCACAAATGCCGCGAGCGGATTCCGGACGCGAAGGCCGCCTGGCTCAAAAGCCTTCTGACACCCCAACGGTGGTCGATCAACCATGCTGCTTCACCCTCCCCCTTATATGCCCCGGGCTGCGCCCACGTATAGCGGATTATGACGTTTTCCGCCGCATTGATATCAAGCTTTCAGTTCTTCGCATGTTACCCCTATCCCTGCAAAACTAAGCGAATGGGTCCACAGTCGTGCCATTAACCGGCTGGCCCGGTGACGGCAGCTCGACCTCACATTCCTGATTCGTTCTCGTCCCGCGGGAAACTTCCGCATTCACGGGGCGTCCAAGAGAGGGAGATCGGTGTAGGTGATGAGGACCGAAGCTTGACGTTAAGTGTTGATGATAAGCCGCTTCCAGCGGACCAGAGCGCCGCCAATACGAGCGCGTTTTTGCCGGATGAAAGGGACCCGGCCGCGCCGGTTCGATGGCTGGCGGAAATCGCGTTCGTGGCTCTGCTTTTCGTGTTCGCCTCAAGCCCCGGGGCTATCACCAACCGACACCGGGTGATCCTGGCTCTATTGGCGCTCTCTCTGCCGGTCGCGGCGTGGTTGGTCTACACCCGGCGAGCGTCGGCGGTTGGCTGGCGGCTCTGGCTCCTGTTCGGCGCAGGGTTCGCGCTGTCGATCTCCGTAAAGGGAGAGAACTTGCAGCGGCCGCCCGCGATCAGCGCCGCGGAGGCCTGCATTGCCATAGGAATTCTGGGCACGCTGTCCCTGATTGCCACCCGCAGGATACATCCAACCGGCTTTGAGGGTGGTTTGCTCGCAGCCATTCTGCTCATCGCGGGATTGTTAGCGGCGTTGTTCCATCCGGTTGCGGTTCAGAATTCGCTGGATACTGAGGTGCTCCATAACACGCTTGGCACGCTAATGGACTATGCGCTGCTTCTGGGGGGACTTATCTTCATCAGCGCGCGACGTGATTCATATTCACGCATGGCGCTATTGCTGAGCGCCGCCTGCATTCTTCGCATCATCTGGCGCCATGCGCCGCCGGCATCCTGAAGAAGGCGCCGGGTACGAGGCGCGAGGCGCAGGCCTCCACGCCTGCGCCATCAGTGTGCGAATTATTTGAACGTGTTCTTGAGAGATTGTCAGACTTGAGCCTACCGGATACTCATACCGCGCTTCAGAACGGCAAGACGGCAGCGGCGCCCAGCGTTCTTCTGGACAAACTGCTGTTAGCAGCCGCGCTCGCGATCCTCTTTTTGAGCGCCAATCAGCTCTCCTACGCGCCAAAGCAGGGGATCCACACAATCGTTCACGTGGCGCCGGCCGACGCGCTCATTTCGCTCGTAGCGCTCCTGATCGCCCTTCCGTACCTCGAGCAGGCCCGCTGGGGGCGAGTGATTTCCTGGGTTATCCTGGCGGTGGAAGGCGCGGCCGTGGTGGCGCTTTCGAATAAGGGTCACGATTTCATGAGCGTGGTTCATCATGGCGGCGGAAGCGCTCACTTGAAATCCGCTGCGGCGTCCGCCGTTCTCGTGATCCTCATGGTATGGCAGGTGGTACGCCTCTTCCGATCCGGCGGGCAGGAAATTCCGATGCCGGCGCTGCCGGCGCCGGTGTGGGCGCTGTTCGTCGTGGCGCTGCTCTCCGCGATCACCATGATACTGCCCTCAGAGTCGCTTCACGATTGGCTGCACACGCCCGAGAGCAAAGACGCCATACGGAAAGGCGTTCTGTTCCTGGTGGAGTTGTTCCAGCAGCTTGGCATCGCCCTGTTTGTTTTCCTGGCCGTGCTCCGAACGCCGGGTCGAACACGGCTGGCGGTGCGGGCGCTGCTATTCGGCGTATTTATATGCATGCTCGTAGCTCTGCCGCAATATGTACACTTTGCGCTGCATCCGGCGGAGCTGACGCCGCAGCAGCTCGCGGCGCGGTCGATGACCACCGACCATACCGGGCCGCTGGTGGAGGGTCTGATGCAGAGCCGAAAAGCGTACGGCGGTCTCCTCTGCCTCGCTCTTCCGCTCGCCCTGGGATGCCTGCTCGGCTCGCGCCGCAGGATCATCCGAATTGGCTATGCGGCGTTCATTGGCCTCGCGCTGATCACGACGCTGAGTGGCGCCGCGTTCTGGTGCGCGCTCATTGGACTGGCTGTAACCGGACTCTGCGCCCGGACCCGAGAGGCGCGCGTGTTCGCGCTGGGCTGCATCCTCTTTGGGCTGCTTATCGCGGCAGCGCTGCCGTGGAACCGAAGTCACGTGGTACGGGAGTTCTTTACCATTCACACGGCCCCGGCGCCGGGCCTCGCCACACCGGGCGCTACGACTGCCGCGCCGGCAAGCCGGGTATTGAAAAAAGAGTACGTGGAGTGGATCGCCGGCGTTTACATGACCGGCGAGCATTTCTGGCTGGGCGTAGGACCCGGCCAGTATCAGCTTAACATTGGACAATATTACGGGGAGGATCCTAACCCGGCCGTGCGACTGGAGCGGGATTCAAACAATCTCTATCTGGTGTACGCAGCGTCGATCGGATTCGCCGGACTCATAGCGCTGCTGCAGTTGATTCTCTCGGCTGTGCGGCGATCGTGGACCGCGTCTCGACAGGCGCCGGCGGCTAACGCCCATGGCGCCTCGTCTACGTTGGCTGAATGGTGGCGCAGTTGCGAGGGTTCGGCTCTAAGCGCAGGTGGTTGCGGCGCGCTGGCGGCGTTCCTGATCATCAATCTCTTTACGTCGCTGCTGATTCGCGGTGTTGGCGTCGTCTTCGCCTTTTTAATAGCGCTCGCCTGGATATCTTCCAGGGGAGCCGTCAGTCAATCAAGCTCAAAAGGAAGCAGTCAGTAAGCAAGAAGGAACCAGACGTGTAGGGGCGAGCCTCTCAGAATAGAGGAGCTGCGGCCAGAGCCGCCAGGCGCCAGAAACAGAACAGGAGAGCACGAACATGAAAAGACACTCTTTGCCGCTGCGTCGTACGGCGCTAACGACGGTAGGTATTGGCGTCGCGATCGCCATTACGGCAGCGAGCGCCTTAGCCGCCACAGTCGCCTTTGAGGCCGAAAGCGCGAACACGATCACGCACCCGTTTCAGGTGATTACGGACAGCCGCGCATCCGGACACAAGTGTGTGGTGCAGCCGCTCCATTCAGGACGGCCGCCGCAGGTGAATTGCGCGGCGACCTACAAAGTCAGGATCACCCAGCCGGGTCGGTATCACATCTGGGGCCGGGCGCTCTGGCCAAACGGCTGCGCGAACTCCGTCTACGTGCGTCTTGATAAGGGCCCGCTTCTCACTCTCGGCCAGGATGGAACGTATAATCGCTGGCACTGGGTGGAGGTGAAAGGGCACGCGTTCACCCTCACTCGCGGCGTCCATACGTTCCAGATGGTAAACCGCGAGGACGGCCCCGAAATGGACGAGTTCTACTTCACCACTGATGAGGACTACGTGCCGGTCGGCGCCGAGCGTACCCTGGCGAGCGTGATCGTACGATAGGTGGAGGGATGACGGGGGGAGTGTGTGGCGCCCAAACACTCACACATCCCCCGTCCTCCGTCCTCCACCCATTTTCTGGTCGATCCAAACGTAGAGGGTAGGAAGCAGGAACCAGGCGATGGGACGGGCGAGGGCGATTCCGCCAATGACAACGGCGGCCAACGGACGCTCAACCGTGGCGCCAATCCCCGACGCGATCAGGAACGGAATGAGCGCGAGCACCCCAATCATGGCGCTCAGGATCTCGGGCCGCAATCGCTCCACGGCCCCATGAATCGCGGCCTCCCGCGCCGAAAGCCCCCGTGCTCGCCACCGGTTGATGAACGAGACCATGATGGTTCCGTTCTGGACTTCGGTGCCAAAGTTGGCGATATAGCCAATGATCGCTGGCACCGAGATGGGAAGATGCAGGAGTAACAGAAGCACTGTGCCGCCAACGAGGGCTAACGGGATCTTGGTGAGTACAACGAGAGTATCACGGAAAGAGTTGAAACACGCGTACGTAAGTATGAAAATCAGCAGCAGCGCCGCGGGGATAGCCCATTCCAACGTTTGCAGCGCGTGCTGAAGCTCCTCTATCGAACCACCCCATTCAATGGAATAACCGGGGGGAAGCTTGACCTGCCTGGCAATCTCGACTCTGGCGTCGGCGACCACGCTCCCCACCGACCGGCCCTGAACATCCGCGAGCACCGCCACGCGGCGCCGGGCGTTCAACCGATCGATCTCGGAAAGTCCCTGCCGCACCTCAACCGTGGCGAGCTGCGAAAGCGGTATCTTCTGGCCGGAGGCGGAGGTTACCAGGAGATTCCGGATCGCCTCGATATTGTTACGATACTGCGGCAGCAATCGGACCTGAATGGCAAACTGGCGCTGACCCTGATAAAACGTGCTCGCCTCGGTTCCGCCAATGGCCGACTGCACCACGTCCATGACATCTGAGACATTGATGCCGTAACGAGCGATCTCTTGCCGGTCGGGGATAATATCCAGGTCATCGATACCGGCGACTTGCTCCACGGCGACGTCCGCTGCGCCCGTCACTCCCCGCAAGATCGAGGCCACCTGCGCGGCCTTCTGCAGAAGCACGCTCGTATCGTCGCCCAGAACGTAAATCGCAATGGGCGTATTGAATCCGGAGATCAATTCGTCGTTCCGCATTTCGAGCTCTTGCGAAAACTCGAAATCGGCGCCAGGCATGTCTTCTACCGACTTCCGGAGCTGACTCTCGAGTTCTTCCTTCGAATGGGCGCCCACCCATTCCGACGGCGGCTTGAGCGGTAGTGATATCTCGGTATTGTCCACGCTTTCGGGATCGCCGCCGAGATCAGCGCGGCCCGTATAGCCGATAGCATGGAGAACGTTGGGATTTTTGAGGAAGATTCGCTCCAATCGCTGCGCAACGGTTGTCGCCTCGGTCAACGAAATGCTGGCCGGAAGGGTGACGCGAACGCGGAAGTTATTTTCATCAAGGCTCGGGAGGAACTCCGAGCCGGTGATGGTGAAGATCCAGAGGCTAAGGACGGTTGCGCCGATCCAGATAAGTGTGATCCACCAGGGCCGGGCCGCGGATCTCTCCAGCAGTCCTCCATAGGTGTGTCGGAACCAGCGCACCATGGCGTTGGCCGTGTCGCTGCTGTCATCACGCAGCAGCATTGCGCAGAGTGGAGGGGCGATTACGAACGCCATGATGACCGAGCCGACCATCGAGTATATGATGGAGAGCGCAAGCGGGATAAAGAGCCGGCCTTCGATGCCCTGGAGCGCCATCAGCGGGATGAACGCCGCGATGACAATGAAAATGGCGAACATCACCGGGCGACCCACCTGCACGGCGCCCTTCAAAACCGCCTCATCCATCGACTCGCCCGGCAGCCGGTCTTCGGTCACGTTCCGATAGATGTTCTCGGTGATCACCACCGTCGCGTCGATCATCATACCGATGCTGATCGCGAGTCCACCGAGTGAGAGGAGGTTGGCAGAGATTCCTGTTCGCCACATCAATATGAACGCCACCATCATGCAGACCGGTACGGCGAGGGCCGCTACGATGGCCGCGCGGAAGTTACTGAGCAGCAGGAACAGAATGAAGATCACGAGTATTTCGCCTGCTACCAGCGCATCTCGGACCGTGTTAATACTGGAATGAATCAGCAGTGATTGATCATAGAGCGGGACAATGGTGACATCCCCAGGCAGATTCTTCTGGATAGCTCGCAGCTTTTGCCGCACTCGATCAATCACTGCCGCGGTATTGGAGCCGAGCCGGAGTATAACGATGCCGGATACGACCTCACCCTTACCATCCTCGGTCACCGCGCCCTGCCGCACTTCCGATCCAATTTCCACAGTCGCGACATTCTTCACATAAATCGGAACACCGTTTTTCGCCGTCACCACAATGTTGCCGATGTCATCCGGCGTCTGAACCAAACCGATGCCGCGAACAATGTACTGCAGGCCGCCATGCTCCACGTAATTGCCGCCCGTGTTCTGGTTATTCTTCCCAATAGCGCCAATCACGTCGTCCAATGCCAGACCATAAGCCCGCAGCCGGTCCGGATCGATAAGCACCTGGTACTGCTTCACAAAACCGCCAAAAGTGAGATCATCCGCCACACCATTGACCGTTTTGAGAGCCGGCTTGATAACCCAGTCCTGGAGTGTGCGCAGATCCATCAGCGATCGCTGTTCGCTCTTTACCGCGTAGATATAAATCTGTCCGGTTCCGGTGTCGTTGGAACCGAGTGAGGGAGTAATGCCTGCCGGCAATGTGATCCCGCCAAGCTGCTGGAAAACCTGCTCGCGAGCCCAATAGACGTCGGTATTGTCCTGGAAGTAAACGGTGACGACGGAGATACCGAATTTGGAGATCGATTGTATCTTCGTGGCCTCGGGGATTCCCTGGAGCGCCACCTCGATGGGCCGGGTGACCAGCTTCTCCACTTCTTCGCTGGCAAGGCCCGGGCAATCGGTATCCACCTCTACGCGAACCGGAGTAATATCGGGAAAGGCGTCGATATTCAACGAACGCAGCGCGACAATGCCTGCGGCGATGACAAGAAGACCCACCGCGAGCGCCACTAACTTCTGGCGCAATCCCGCTTGCAACAGTCGCTCAATCATGCCGCTGATCCCTTCTCACTCGCCAGCTTCGACTGCTCCGTCTCCAGGAGCACATTACCGTTAACAACCACCCTATCGCCGGGAGCGACGCCGCTCAGTACGGGAACGCTTCCGCCGACCGCGTCACCCAGTTTCACCACGCGCTTCACGAATACACGTGGAGAAACCTGGACGTATACGACCTGGCTGTTCCCTTCTTGCAGCACCGCGCTCGACGGAATAGCGACGCCGCGGACGCCGGCGCCGCTGCCGATCAACACGGAGGCGAACATTCCCGGCCGGAGCGCCCAATCGGGATTTGCAACCTCGGTACGCACGGTGATGGTTCGGGTATCGGGATCAACCTCATCTCCTACATAAGCCACCCTGCCGGTGAAGACGCGATCCGGGAACGCCGAGGCATGCGCCTGGATTGGGTCGCCTACAGCGACACTCGCCAGATCTTTTTCAAACACCTGCGCGTCCACGTAAACCTGGTTCAAATTCTCGATTTTGACGAGCGGCGTACTGGTATCGGCCATCTGACCAACCACCATGTTTCGTGCAACAACGATTCCGCTCAGGGGCGCCGCCACCGGAATGATCACGTGCCCGTTCTGGAGCTGCGCAATCCCCTGCCCCGGCGTAACGCCATAGAGCTTGAGTGTGCCGGCGGCGCCCTGCAGAGCGATCCGGGCCTCGTCGTAGGCGTCTTCGGCCTGTTGGAGCGCCTGGGAGACGGGAATACCCGATCGATGAACAGCCTCTGCGCGAGCGAGCTCAGTACGAGTTACGCTCTGCGTGGTGAGATCGTTCTGGTAGGTGTGCTCGTCCTGCTGCAGTTTGCTCTGCGCTCCCTGCAGCGAGGAAGAACCGTTCAGGTTCTTCTGGAAAATGCTCCGCTGCCGGCTGAGCTCCTCGTTGGCCAGTTTCTCTTGCGTGCTGCTCTGGGTCACAGCCGCCACTGCGTTGCTGTAGGCCGTTTGAGCATCCTCGAGCTGCTGTTTGGAAAAGATGCCAGCGTCGAACAGCGTTTGCGCGCGGTCGAGGGTGGTTTTGTCGTTGCGCTCCGTGACCTCGGCCTGGATACGTGCGCTCTGGGCCTGTGCAAAGGCGTTCTGCGCGTCTTCCACCGGCTTCCGAGTAATCTCGCCCATATTCACCAACTGCCGGGTGTTGGCAAGAGTCGTCCGGTCAAGCCCGATCTGCGCCACGTCGCTGGCGGCCGCGGCTTGCGCCGCGGCGTAGGCGCGTTTCGCGTCTTCAATCGGCTGCTCACTCAGCGCGCCATAGCCGGCCAGCTTCCTCTGCTGCTCAAGCTGGTCGTAGGTGAGCCGTTCGTGCGAGAGAGCCGTCTGGTACGCCGCTTCGGCCTGTGTAAGATCGACGCTGTCAACACTCGCGATCAACTGCCCCTTTTGAACACGGGATCCCACCGAGACGAGGGCCTGAACGATCTTGCCCGGGAGGCGGGATGTCACCTGCACCGTATTCGAGTCGGTGGCGGCAATCTGGCCGGTAAGCTGAAGAGTCTCGCGCAGATCCTGAACACCGGCAGTAACGGTGGAGAGACCTGCGAGCCTCAAGCTCGCCGGATCCAATTCCAACGCGGGTCTGTCGTTGATGCTGATAAGGCGAGTACTGGCGGATGGCGGTGTCGCTGCGCGAGCAGCGGGCGCGGCGCTTCTGGAGGCGCTGCAGCCCGCCAGCCCCACCGCGATCAGCGCGGCGGCAGCGCTCGCCAGAGCGGCGTGCGTCAACTCCTGCAGGAGGGCGGGTTCAGGGACTCGACCCGGACTTTTGTATTTGATCTGATAATACATGGATGTTTCCTGCTATCTGAAGAGTATGGATAAGTGAAAATGCCGTAAGATCGAGAGCAAACGTAAAACAAGCGGCGACTACTTTTGAGCGGCGGCCGTCGCGGAGGGAAGCCCGCCGGTCGCCGCGAGGATCTCATTCCGCGCCCTATAGAGGGCCAGAAGGCTGTTGATGTAGCCGACCCTGGCATTTCGCAGGGTATTTTCGGCGTCGATAACAGGCAGAATTCCGGTGGCGCCTTGTTTGTATCCAACCTCGGACATATTCAGAAGCGTTTCCGAAGGATTCAAAATCTGCGCTGGATAAGCCGCAGTGAGCTGTTCGGCCTGCGTGTAATCGGTATAGGCCTGCGCGGACTGCTGCGCAACCTGCTGCTGCGCCTGTTGAAGCAAGAACTCGGCCTGCTTTTTCGCCTGGTCCGCGGATTGGATGGCATTGCGATTCGCGCCGAAATCCACAATGGGAACCGAAAGCCCAACGATCACGGTCTGGAGTGAATTCTGAACGGATCGCTGATAATCCAGCGACGTGTCCGGGTATCGTGCAGCGCGGGTCTGTTTGAGCGTATAATCCGCGGCTGCCACCTGCTCCTGCGCGGCTTTCACGACGGGCCGATTGGCGATGGCGGTTCGGGTAAGATCGGGCAGCGCGGGAAGGTTGATGAAGAGCGCCGGCGTGACGGAGGTTTCCGCGAGGCTGTCGGCAAGCTGAACCGGCGCCAGCGGGGGCCGGGCGAGCAGCGTGTTCAGGGCGGAGAGCGCCACTTGCTCCGCGCCTCGAGCTGAGATAGACGCTTGCTGCGCGTTGACCACGTCGATTCCGGATCGAACAACATCGACCCTCGGCGATGATCCTGCCTGAAGCTGCACGGCTGTCAACTGGTTCACGCGCTGGACGTCTTGAAGATTCTCCTGCGCGATTTGCGTTTGCGCCCGGGCGGCGGCGAGCGACCAATAGGCGTCACGAATCTGCTGAGTAAGCGTCAGCCTCGTTTCCTCGAGTTGATACTCGGTGGCGTTGTACTGCGCGCGGGCGCCGGCCGCTTGAAACCGGCGTTGTCCGCTGGTGTCGAAAGTATCCCCGAGATCCAATACGGTATCCGAGGTGAGGCCGTTCAAAGTCGGCGCGGGACTGCTGCCTGCGTAGTGGGTGGCGCCCAGGTTGAGGCTCGGAAAAGCGGCAATCGATCGGTAGTTGGCGGCGGCGGCCGCGACCCCGGCCTGCCCGGCGGCTGATTGTGGGTTTCGCGCCAACCCGATTCTAACCGCATCCGCCTCGGTAAGCGAATTGGGAAATGGAACTATCGCGACAGCGGGCGCCGCCGCGGTAGGGGGGGATGATGGTGGGGCGCCCTGTGCGCCGGTAACAATTGTGACGGGAGCGAGCAGCCCCGCCAGGAGCAAAGTAACGCGCGTTCTGGTTGACTCAAACATAATCTGAGCGAGGAATCCCTTTTTTGACTGCCTGAGATGGTTGATGGGCCGGCGGCCGCGCAATCCTGCTGGCGAAAGATCGACAGGTATGATCGGTGATGGCGACAGGATTTACCGATGCGGGATGGCGACAATTGCGAGCGTTCCACAACCATATTATCCGAGGCGCGCCCGATCGCACGAAGTCCGAATCGGTACTTCAATCAGGTCAGACGGTGGGAGGGGCTCGGGAAGGGGTGCGGTAGGTGAAAAGGTGGTGGACCGGCAGCGCCGGGATCAGCGTGGAGGTTGAAGCTTTGAGGATAGACGGAGGAGCGGAGTGCGAAACCTGCGCGCCGCCGGTCGCCTGATCCCAGAGACAGGCCAGGCAGGGGCCTTCCGCAGGCTGCGGCCGCTGCACAGAAAGCGCGGCTGCAGAGCGTGAAGCGGCTCCGCCGGTTTTCTGCGCGGACGGCATGACCCGCAGATCGAGTCCGTCGATGTCGGTGTGGGCAGTCGCGACGAAGATCGCCGACCAGAGGTACAGCAAGATGCAGATGGCCGCTGTCGCGGTTCTCGGACGCTGTCTGAGACCCTGGAAATGATCCGGCAATCGCATCATTTTGCCATTATAGCATAAATAACAGCGGCCGTGATCCGCCGCCGGCGCTGCCAGTCTTGCCGTGGACGGGGTGGATCTCTGGGGATCGTGAAATGAGCAGACCGGCTGCAGATTGGGGTTCCGACCCGCTGACCGGTCTTCGTCGGTTGACGGGCACTTCACCGCGGGATACGGCGATCTGCCAGGGCCTGACGGCGCAAGTGACCCGACGCTACCAGCCCTGAAACCCGGAGCGGATGCCGCCGCAGGGCTCTCCTGGCGGGTCCTGCCGCGTAAGAGGCGCCGACCTGCGGCGCCGTTGGTGACGCTGAGTCCGCATGTTCCCTTACAATTGAGCGTGGGATGAGTGGGGTGAGTAGACTCGTGGCTGCTACCTCACTACTGACTTTCACTTCCCTCTCTGCCGCCTTCGCCTGCTAGAATGCCGGATCTCGTACGCCAGCAGCCCGACGCAGAGGAGGGCTGCTGCCACAGACAGCAGCCCTTGCGGCAACATAGCATGGAGCATGTCGTGCTCGCTCGTCGCTCACCTCAATTCTCTTCACTGAACCAGGAAGTTGAACAAGAAATAGGCCGAACTGGAGACAGGGACTCCGTCCTTGAGCGCCGGCTTCCACTTCCACTGCTTTAGCGCCTCGCGCACACGCTGGTCGATTTCAGCGTTGCCCGAGGTGGTCAGCAGAGTGGGGGTGAAACTGCCATCGGCCCTTACCGTCACTTTCACCCGGACCGACGAGTGGAAGTCGGTGGTCTCGACGTCCTCCGGAATGGTCGGCTTGACCTCATCTACCGGCTGCGCTTCTTGGGTCGGTCCCGCGGCAGCCGGTGGCGCGGGCGGCGGTGGATGAGGCGCCGTGACAGGTCCGATGGGTCGTGGCAGAGCCCCGAAACCTCCGCCGCCTGCCGCGGCATGATGTGGCGCCACAGGGACAACAGCTGCGGACGGTTCAAGCCCGGGGTTATTATCCGGCGCCGGTCCAGACTGCGAAAAGTTGTGTCTGGCCGGACCGGTGTCGTTTCCAGGGGTCGCGTCGGTCGGCGCGGATGACGGCGCCGTTGTGAACTCTGCTGGGGTTGAGGGCGCCGCGGCGGCCCGCACGTTCGGCGCAACGGTTGGCGCGTGCGAAGGGGCCCGCTCCGGCGAGGCTGCAATCACTCGCCCCACAGGTCTCGGCCGCCACTGCGGCTTCGTCACTGCGGGCCGGCGCACGACGGGTCGAAGCACCGGCTGTGGTCGAACCCGCGGCCGGAGCGGAGGGGGTTTTGGTATCTTCGGTTTTGGCTTCGGCTGTTTTGGCTTCGGAGGCGCCGGTTTCGGACGCATTGGCCGCATCTCGATAATCGTCACCGGGATGACGCGAGGCGCCGGCCGATGGCGAACTACGTGCGCGAACGCCCACCATAGGAGAAGGTTCAGCAGCACCGACGCCGTGCAGGCCCACGTCAGCCGGCGACTGAACCCCTCATCCACCACGGCGGCCGGGCTGCTGGTGGGAAGGTTAATATCCACCGCTCTGTCCCTCCGGCGCCGTCATGATGCCAAAATGGGTCAGCCCCACCTTGCGCGCCTCATCGATGCAGTGAATCACAAGGCCATGCGGAACCGATGCGTCAGCGTTGATCAGCACTGTAGCCGTCTCCAGGTTGGTTTTCGGCCCTCCGGCCTTCGCAAGCATTAGCGGCCCGACATTTTCCGGAGTCGCCGGATCCTTATTGACAAAGATCCGGCGCTGAGCGTCAATCGTGATCGTCACGTCCTGCGCGGCCTGTTGGGTTGCAGTGCTGGCCTTTGGGAGATCCACCGGGAGCCCGTTGAGCCTTGTCAGCGCCAGCGACGATAGCATGAAGAACACGAGCAGGAAGAAAATCGTGTCGATCATCGGGATTATTTCGATTTTTGTGCGCTTCATCTCGCGCCGTTTGCGAAATTCCATGAGATCAGCCCTCGCTTCCCCGGCCCACGCGATGATTTTCGTGGCTCTGGACCTCCCGGTCCAGGTGGCGCCGGTCGGTGAGCAGGTTGACGAGCTTCGTGGCCCCTTGTTCCGTCTCGGCGGTAATGGTCCGGACTCGGGACGCAAAGTAGTTGTAGGCGGCGAAGCAGATCACGGCGATCGTAAGACCGGTTGCCGTTGCGTAGAGGGCTGTACCCACGCCAGCGAGCACGGCGTCGCTGTTCCCGCGGTGCTGCTGCACGGCGATCGCGTTGAAAGCGCCGATCATGCCCACGATGGTCCCCAGCAGGCCCAGCAGTGGGGAGATCGTCGTGGTGGTATCTAGGACCGGGAGCAGGAACTCCAGCTTGATAAAGTACTCCTGACCCGTCTCTTCGACCAGGCGCTCGATCTCCCGCGTCGGCCAGCTTCGATGCTTGATGACCACGGCCAGACAGGCTGCCAGCGGTCCCGGGGAGGACTCGCAAAGCCGGAGAGCATCTCCAAAACTTCCGCTGCGGCAGAGGGAGAGCGTCTCTCGCAAGAGGCCGGTGGGAATCGCCCCGAGCTGCCGGAACGCCAGCGAACGCTCCACGATCACAACCACCGCGAGGAGAGAGAGCAGCAGGAGCGGATACATCACGTATCCGCCGCCCTGCACGAAATTCACAATCACTGACATTGAAACTCCTTACAATACTTAAACTAATCTGGATCCGGACGGGATGGTGGACCATCACGTCCATGGTTCCGATTGGGTTGTCGAATAAAGTGAACCGTTAGAATTTGCCGGTAACACCCAGGGTGGCGCGCAGGCCCTGATCGAAGCGGGTGCCGCTGAATCCGGAGTTGAAGTTGATCACGCTGCGGTCGTTAAGTAGATTTGCAACGTTCAGGACCAGGTTGTAGTGCTTGTCAAAGGTCGGGCTTTTCAGCCGGAGGTTGACGTCGGTATGAGCAATGCGGTCTCCATTGTTCAAAACGTTAGGATTTGTGGTGGTAATGGGAGCGAGAATACTGGAGGTCACGCCACTTCCGTAGTAGAGATCGGCAGCCGCCTGCGCTCCATTCTTTTCTGTATAGCTGATGCCGGTGCTGAGCGTGTGCCGTTGATCGTGGTCGTTAAAGGTGGGCGCCGGCGCGGTTGGGTCATTGTTGGTGAACCCATTCGGCGCGGCAATGCTGTACGCGTAGCTGACGTAGGCGGCTGTGCCGATGTTATTCTTCGGCGTCAGCTCGTAGGTCAGTTCCAGGCCGTGAACGGCGCCATGTGCGAAGTTGACAGAGGTGTAAGCGCCGATCTGCGTAAAGGGAATTAGCAGTCCGGTGTCAATCTGATTATTGATGTGCTTGTAATAGTACGAGACTTTGGCAACCTGCTCGGCGCTGAGCTGCCGCTCCACGCTCGCCTCATATTGATCGATGATCTCCGTCTGGATTCCCTCCCCGATGATGGCCCCCTGGGCCAACGGCGGCGCGGTAAAGAGGTGGTTGTAGGAAACCCGGCCGATGGTCCTGGGAATGAACTCGTAGGCCAGGTTGACACGCGGGGAAAGGACCGTGTCCTTCACCGGCGCAAAACCCAGGTTCTGGTTCTGACGGTAATCGTCCAACCGGAGACCGTAGTTCGCCGTAAACAGCCGAGTGACGTTCCAGGTGTCCTGAACGTAGAGGGCGGCGTAGTGGCCATTGCGGCTCACGTTCAGTGTGGGAGACGCGGCGGTTGCGGGGTTAGTCAGTTGGTAGATGGGATTACCGAGTGCGTCGACCACCGGCATTCCAGCAGCCATCTCTACCGAGCCGTCCGGGAGCAGCCCGGGAACGCCTACGTTGTTGAGAGCGTCCAGCGCCAACTGGCTGCCAGGAATGAACTGATAGGCCTCTGTTCCGTGCTGGAGGTCGTAAACAAAGCCGCCCTTAATCGTGTGCTTCGGTTTTGCCAGGGTCAGGCTTCCGATCAATTCTTCGTCGGTAGCCTGCCGGCTGACGTAGGGGTTGTACTCGATGGAGTTGTCGACAGGAAGGTTCGACAAATCGATCATCGGATTGTTGTTATTGATGGTCAGGTCCGAGCGGGAGACTCCGAATCCGAAGAGCCCTGTCAGTTGATCGCTGAAACCGTGCCGGTAGTTGATTCTGCCGAAGGTGTTGTTATCGTTCTGCGAGTCGCCCTGTCCCGCATCTTGCTGTGACGGCAGTACGATAGTCTGAGAACCGAGGGAACCGGCCGGGACTCCCGGGATCGTTCCATCGGCGCTGCGGGCGCCACCAAAGCCAAAGCCCTGACCCACGAGAGAGTATTCATCCGGCAGGCCCGTTCGATTGGCAATATCCGTACTGGCCGGCGCGCTGTTGATGGCGAGGGTGAGCTTGTCCCTCGTGCCGAGCGTATAGTCAAAGTTTCCAAAGAAGTCCGACGAAACGCCAGAGTTGTGCGCCGTTTGATTGTAGGGCTGCGGCGGCTCCAGCGCGTTTGCGGTGGAGCGCGTATTCAGGCTCACAAGGTAACCCAGTCGTCGAGCCCGAGCCCCATTTGCGTCCGGCAGTCCGTACTGAGGTCCTAACTGACCGCCAAAAGTAACGATTCCATCGATGGTGGAGTAGGTCCCGCCATCCAGCGTGAAGTCTACGAATGGCTTGATAGTGCCTGCCCGGAGACTCAGGTTCAGGATGGCCGCCGTCTCGCCTCCATATTCCGGCGCGTAACCGCCGGTCATGATCTGCGCGTTTTCAATGATGTCGGGAACCAGGAGCTGCCCGGCTCGCCCCTGCAGCGCGTCCGGAAGCTCAAAACCGTCCAGGAAGATCGTGGTAGATGAGTGCTCGCCGCGGGGATGCGCCTGGTTCACCGAATCTTGCACAAAACCCGGGGCCGTCAGGAGAAACTGCTGCAAGCTCTGCTGGTTACCGCCAGTCGCCGGGAAGGTTTGCAGGAATTGCTGGCCTCGCGGCGTCACGTTGGCCGTCTGTCCCTTTTGAACCAGCACCTTTGATCCGGTGATGTTGATCACCTGAACCTTTTGCGGCTGCAGGAGGATGGTCACCGGGGTGGTGGTATCGGCGCTGACGGACAATTGCCGGGTGTCCGGATTGTACCCATCCGCCGTGGTCGTAATTCCCCAGGGGCGGATCTCCAGCGGAGCACTGGTTGCCGTCCCGTTGGCGTCGGTCGTCAGCTCGACGTTCGGGTGGATGTTGGCAGTGTCTTGCAGCCGTATAGTGGCTCCGGCGATTGGCTTTTGCGTGTTTGCGTCTTGAACCGTAAATCCAAGGCGCCCATAGACGTCAGCGCGAGCCGCCGCTGCGCTCAGCAATACAAGCAGAATTGTGGAACAGAACCTTCGGGTAAAACGGAAGCGTGGAACGGGACAAACAAACACTTGAGACTCCTCCCTTTTCGACACTCAATGGATAATGCTCCCACGACGAGATGGTCCTGCCCCCTGCTTAGCGCAGGGAGCGCGACAATCCGGACATAGGAGAAGTAATCGCGGGGTGACGAAAGGGCGGAGACGTGATACAATCAACGTTGGCAATGGGCGTAAGAGATTACGTCCGCCAGGCGTACGGGTGTTCGAAGCACCCGTGCGCTTTTTTTCGCTCCCCAAGAGCTAATTCTTCAGAGAAATACAAAACAAAGAACCGACTGAAGCTGGATACGCGGCAAGTTCCGGATGGACTTCCGGAGCGCCCGGCCGTCAGCCCGCGCGCCGCATCGGAGACGCGACGAATCGACGGGACAGTGGCCGGATGAATCAGGCGGATGGGGGAGCGCGGGCAGTGCGGTGGACTGGTCGGGGTTCGACAGGGGCCGGCCTGGATGGAATCCAGACGGGGAGTTCCCTGCGAGGCGGCTGCCAGGTAGTAAGTGAAGAGACCAGATTATTGCCTGCTGCCTGGTCCCACATACACGCCAGGCACACCTCTTCTGGACGCGGGAACCCTTGTCGCAGCTTTTGATGAGAGGCGCGATGGCTCGCGCGCAATCGGGCGGCGGCAAGACCGGGCTCGATCTCATGATTATGATCGAAGGCGACAAAGAGAGCCGACCAGAGGTACACAACCATGCAGATGACCGAAGTCACCTGCCGGTTTGCTGCGCCTCTTGTTAGGTTCAATCCAAACATCCGGATGGCCTTGTGTGGTATCCTTGTGGTTGAGCTCTTTGCCCAGAGTCGCCGTACCAGCGAGACCGCCGGCCCCCACTCTAATTAATGTTAGGCAGGACGCTGCAGCACGACTGGTTACCGGATAGTATAACACAGGAACCGGATTGGCGCAAGACACCGCGCTGCCTCATCAGGGCGAAAGCGTGCAGTGGAGCAGTAACATTTCGGTGGTCGGATGTGTCGGTGCCCCTCAAACCTTATTCGGCGCCATCATGGTGGCCGAAACGGCTGAACCACGGGGTTCTACCGCGGTCTGGCATCACCACTATAACAATTAAATGTGTCCTCCAGGGATGGATGGAAATGGACGGCCCCATCGCTGCGCAAGAAGGGATCGCTTGCCGAAATACTATGCTTCCCATGCTCCTTTTTGCCCTGTGGCGAGAGGCGGGTTCGACATTGGCAGGAAACTCGCAGCCGGGCACGGTGAGGCCGTCAGTCGAAGTCCAAAATCGATCGGATTTGGGTATGATGGGGTCATCTCTCGTCCCCGTTTTATTGGCGGGATGGAGATTGCATTCGTTGACACCCCTGATTCCGGTGTGGTAACATTAGGTTCCATTGGGCCGTCTCACCTGCGTTAATCAGGGGGTGGTCTGCTGGAACCGGATCGCCCCAAGATTTCGCATTGTAAGACGGAGAGTGGTCGTGTTCAATTTTCTTGACCTGCTTGAGAAGGCAATCGAGCAGCGTTCATCGGATGTGATTATCAAAGCGGGCGCCCCGGCAGCGGTGCGCGTGGATAACCGAATTGTACCGGTTTTCCCGGATAGACTTCAGCCGGAAGATTGCCAGACCCTGGTCCTTGGCATTATCGACAGCGCCAGCCGCGACTATCTTCTTCAACACCGGCCGCTGACGCCCGATGCCGACGACCTTCCCGAAGCCCTTCAACCAGAACGGATTATCGAGCGTCTCCAGAACGGCGAGGAGCTGGATCTCTCCTTTACGGTGCCCAACCTCGTGCGGGTTCGCGCGAATCTATTCATGCAGCGCAGCTCGCCAGGCGCCGTACTCCGCATTATACCGCTGCGCCCCTGGACGTTGGAGCAGCTCCGCCTTCCACCGGTTCTCAGAGACCTGGCGCTTTCGCCACACGGCCTGGTGCTCGTCACCGGCCCCACCGGGAGCGGCAAGTCAACCACCATCGCCGCCATGGTCGAACATATCAATGTCTCCAGGCAGGCAAACGTCATTACCATTGAAGATCCGATTGAGTACCTCTTCGAGGATAAGCGGGCGTATATCAGCCAGCGGCAGGTTGGCACCGATACACAGAGCTGGGGAAGCGCCGTGCGGAGTGTGCTGCGGCAGAGCCCGGACGTGATCATGATTGGTGAGATGCGGGATCTCGAGACCGTGCGAGCGGCGCTGCAGGCGGCTGAAGTGGGCCACTTAGTCCTGTCGTCGCTGCATACTATTTCAGCCGCGGCCACGGTAGATCGAGTTTTGAATATGTTCCCGACGCACGAGCGGGCGCAGGTGCAGATGCAGCTTGCGACCGGTCTGCAGGGAGTGATATCGCAGCGGCTGGTTCCGCTGGCCCAGGGCCCGGGTCGAATTGTCGCCTGCGAGGTGATGACCGCTTCTCCAACCGTCCGCAAACAGATCGAAGAGGGCCAGACCTCAGATCTGTACAATTCAATTCGGGAAGGGCATCACTTCCACATGAAGACGATGAACCAACAGCTCGAGCTGATGTATAACAACAAGCTCATCAGCTACGAGATCGCCCTCGCGTACGCCGGCAATTACACCGAGCTCAAACAGACGCTGCGCAGGAATTAGCGCTGCGGGCCCCCCGGCCCCCGATAACGGGGGAGATCCGGCCCGCCGATTGTAGGCGCCGAATCCCTTCGGCGATTTGCGCGGGGCGCTAACCGGGCAGATATAGGAGCCGAATCTCTCCGCGCCAGTGCAGCATGGGACACAGTCTGAGACGCCTGCGCCACTGGAACTATGAGGTGGCTCGGGCGTCTGCAGCTACCGGTTCGCTTTATCATGGCCGAGACGGCGTTTGAGCTATGATCCGCGTTTCGGTGTCTCATACTTTGCCTGCAGACTTCTAAGCGACTCGAGATGCTTCGATCCATCAGGGTCGTCGGGAACCAGATCCGGCCCCGCGCGGTACATCGATTCGGCGGCAATCAAATCGCCGAATCGATCGAGTCCTCTACTGAGTCGAAACCATAAACTTGGGCTCGGGGTGGCGCCGTCGACCCAGCGTGAGGGAAATCTTACGAGCGAGCCGGGGGGCGTCTACACCAATCATGACCCGGCGCTTCGGTGGTTTCTCGATTATCGTCCCCGTGAGCCGCATATTGTCACGCCTCTGGCATCAATGCCCGGTCACAAACGGCAAAGCGGTGACAACGGCTTCACCGCCGTCCTCCAGTTTAAGTCGGGTTCCGGGCGCCAGGAACTCCCGCCTGACGAAGCCGAGCGCAATCGGCCGGCCGAGTGTGGGGGACTGGACAGCGCTCGTAACCCAGCCGGCTTCCCGATCTTCGGCATGGAGCCGGGCGCTGCGCGGAGGAAGCCCGCCGGCTTCTGAGAGAGTGAGGCCCATGAGCTGCCGATTGGTCCGCCCGCGGAAGTGGATGCGAGCCAGCGTTTCCTGACCCAGGTAGCAGCCCTTTTGATAATGAATTGCATCGTCCATTCCCGCCTCGAGCATCAGCAGCGAATGGTCCAGATCGTCGCCCCACCAGGGGATACCGGCCTCGATGCGCAGAGCGTTCAGGGCGTCCAATCCGACCGGACCGCCGCCATGCTCACGAACCGACCCGGTGAGCTGCGTCCAGAGGTCCGGCAACGCCTCTCGGGGCGCTAAGAGATCGAAGCCATGCTCGCCGGTATGCGAGATCCCGAGAAGATAGACCGGCTCTCCGCCGGCGCTCCACTCGATCACTTCGGAGGCGCCGGTCAAAGCTACGCCCGGTCCAACCATCGATTGGAGCGCGCTAAGAGCCGAGGGACCCTGGAGAGAGAGCATTCCCCACGCTCCGTGCATTTCGGCGATCTCCACGTCCTCCATGACGAGGTGCTTATCCAGTATCCCCA
>Ga0307373_10005865_pt1 | contig 19816 bp, 16 predicted proteins | sample OX2MG_FD_202534 | JGI IMG/M metagenome (GOLD analysis project Ga0307373, IMG submission 202534) | Soil microbial communities from Risofladan, Vaasa, Finland - OX-2 | ecosystem: Environmental > Terrestrial > Soil > Coastal area > Acid sulfate soil | place: Finland: Risofladan, Vaasa | collected...
CGAGATCCTCGGGCCGTTGGGACAGATCCAGTCCGGCGAGTGGGCGCCGCTCGCCGGGGAGATCGATCGGATCTACCGGCGGTCCTTCGGCAATCACGCCGGAGGTACCTCGCAGGTCAAGAGGATGGTCGTGGCGACCCGCGCCCTCGGCCTTCCCCGATAGTGCACGCATCGCGAGAAGGGGGACGGGGTGGCCATTGATCTTTCGCTCAACGAGGAGCAGGTTCTCGTGCAGGCCTCGGCAAACGAATTCTTCCGGGACCGATGCCCGACCTCAGTCGTGCGCGACATCCTCGACGGGACGCTCGGCTACTCGCCGGACATGTGGCGGGAGATGGCCGGGCTCGGTTGGCTCGGCATCACCTATCCCGAGGCGTACGGGGGCACCGGGGGGCGGTTCCTCGACCTCTACCCGATATACGAGGAGATGGGCCGCTTCCTCGTTCCGAGCCCGCATCTCGACACCGTCGTGGTCGCCGGTGAGACCGTACTCCGGGCCGGGACCGAGGCGCAGAAGGAGGAGCTGCTCCCGTCCATCGCCGCGGGCGACCGCATCGTCAGCTTGGCGATCCACGAGCCCGACGGCTCGTTCGGCCCCGGCGGCATCGGTTGCTCGGCCACCCCGCGGGGCAGCGACCACGTGGTGACGGGAACGAAGCTCCTGGTCGGCTACGCGCCGTCTGCCAGCTCCTTCCTGTGCGTCACCCGGACCGGGGGCGGGAGCGGGCCGGACGGCGTCTCGCTGTTCCTCCTCGACGCGCACGCAAGCGGCGTCTCGTGGACCGCCCTCCCGAACATCGCGGGCAACGCGCTGTACGCCGTGACCTTTGACGACGTGTCGGCGCCGGCCGAGAGCCTCGTCGGGGAGCTGGGCAACGGGTGGGCACCCCTCTCGGCCGCGATGACCAGGGGCGCCGTCCTCCAGACCGCCACCATCGTGGGCGCCGGCCGGAGCGTGCTCGAGATGACGGCCGAGTACGCCAAGGACCGCGAGCAGTTCGGCAACCCGATCGGGAAGTACCAGGCCGTGCAGTACATGGTGACCGATGTGCTGATCGACCTCCACCGGGCGGACCTCCTGGCGAGACAGGCCGCCTTCCGGATCGACGCGGGCAAGTCCTACGAGCGCGAAGCGGCCATGGCCGCCGCCTTCGGAAAGCAGGCCGCCGCCCACCTCCACCGTCAGGCGCACGAGGTCCACGCCGGCGTGGCCTTCATCCTCGAGCACGACCTGACCCTCTTCTCCCGCCGATCCAAGTTCTGGGAGAACAACCTGGGCGACGCCCGCTACCACCGGGAGCTCCTGGCGAGCGCGATGGGCATCTGACCTCGGTCGGCGAGGGCCTTGCCCCGCCACGCCCGAGCGCTGCGGGAACCACGGGCCGCGAATCGCCGCGTCCCTCCGCCGTCCAGGCGTTCCGAGGGACGGTGGATGGACGTCTCCCCCGTACCGTCCCACCATGACCTCGCCCAACTTGGCCTCCGGGCGGACCCGGACGGGGCCCGCCACGGGGCCCGCCACGCCTCCCGCACCCGCTTCGGCCGCACCGGCCTTCCGTGCGGCGCCCACGCGCCGCCTGGCGGACCGGCGGACCGCCGTGGTGATCCTCTTCGCCACCGACGTCGTCACCGCCCTGGCGGTGCTCACGGCGGTCGCGTCCTGGTCCCCACCCCTGCGACATCACCTCGGCAATCAGCTGGCGTTCACGGCGATCACCCTGGCGTCGGTGCTCCTCTGCCTGTGGGCCAAGCGCGTCTACGTCCGCGCCCGCCGCCACATCGTGCCGTCCCCCGCCGACGATCTGGGTGCCCTCGCCGCGGCCGTGCTCACCAGCCTTCTCGTCGTGCTGGCCGGTCGCGCCCTCTTTGCGCACGCCATCGGCGCGTCGCTGCCGACCTCCTCGGTGCTGCTCGGCCTCGCCCTCTGCCTGGCGGCGATCCCCGCAGCCAGGACCGTCTCCCTCGCCATACACAAGCGAACGGGAACCCAGGCGACCAAGGTGCTGGTGGTCGGGACGGGCACCATCGCGGCCGACGTGGGGAGCCGGTTGACCCGCGCCGCTCACGTCGAGCTGGTCGGCTACGTCGACGACGATCCGGTTGACGGGCAGGAGGTGATCGGGGACCTCAACGCCCTGCCGGCGATCTGCCGGGAGCAGGGCGTCGACCGGGTCGTCGTCGCCTTCTCCCGCGGCCATCCCCGCCGGATGGCCGAAGTCCTCCGGACGTTGGAGGGCACGTTGCCCATTGATGTCGTCCCCCGGTACTTCGAGCTAACCGGGTGGGAGGCCGTAGTGGACGATCTCAGCGGATTGGCGCTGGTCAGCCTGGGGGGGTCCCGGCCGGGGGCCTTCAGCCTGGGGGCCAAGCGGGCCCTCGACGTGGTCGGTGCGTCCCTCGGCCTCCTCGTCCTTGCCCCGATCCTCACCGTCGTCGGGCTCGCCGTGAAGATGACCTCGCCCGGTCCGGTCCTGTTCCGTCAGTGGCGACTGGGCAGGGACGGCGTCCCTTTCGAGATCCTCAAGTTCAGGACCATGCGGGATGCCACCCCGGAGGAGATCCGCGAGCGGCGCCAGCGGCCGGGATGCGACCTGCTCTTCGATGCCGGCAAGGACGGCCAGCGGGTCACCTCCATTGGACGCGTTCTCCGGCGTTTCGGGATCGACGAGCTCCCCCAGTTGCTCAACGTGCTCTGGGGCCACATGGCGATGGTCGGGCCCCGTCCGTTCGTACCCGAGGAATGCGCGGACCTACCCGGCTGGGCGAACAAGCGATTCGACTTCCGGCCCGGCCTGACGGGGATGTGGCAAGTGTGCGGGCAGCACGACCTGCGCTTCGACGAACTGTGCCGGCTCGACTGCCAATATGTCGACACCTGGACGTTCCTGGCCGACCTGCGCATCCTGGCCCGCACGCCGGGACGCCTGCTGCGCGGCGGCAAGGTGGACGTCGGGCACTGACCCAGGACCATCCACCTGCCTGGGTCAGCGGTCGGCGGTCGGCGGTCGGCGGTCGGCCGGACACGATCCACCGCGCCGCCACCCCCGGACGAAGTCGTCAGGGGGTGGCGGCGCGGGGAACCGGGAAGGGCGGTACGCCTATCGTCCTCGCATGCTGCATGAGCAACGAGAAGGGCGGAGTGAGGTCGACGCCGTCGGGCTTGAAGAGATACCCGGGGGCGGCGCCGGGGATGCCGGTCACACCGAACTGCCAGACCACCTGGTTCGTCGCCGGATCGACCACGATGACCCGGTCGTTCCAGTCGTCGTTCAGGAGGACATCACCGTTGGGCAGCGGGAGCGCGAGAGAGGGCCGGTCCAGCGCGGCTGCCCCGGCGGGGGCGTAGCGCCACAGGACCCGGCCGCTCGCGTTGAACTCCTCGACCACGCCGGGCTTGGTATAGGCGACCGTGAGGAAGACCCCCGGCGACACCTCGTTCGTGTCCGAGGGGTAGGTGATCCCCGGCGGGTGTACCGACCAGAGGATACGGCCGCCCGGTGACATCTCGTCCACCCAGTCGCCGTTGATCTCGGTGACCGACCAGTCGCCGTTGGTCATCGGGAACATCCCGTTCGGGCTGCCGAACCGCGTCGGCGGCTGATGCAGGCAGTAGGGGGTGGTCGCTCCGTACACGTGCACCGGAGCCAGATCGAACGGTGAGAGGTACAGGAGCCGGCAGTTCTTTATGTCCGCCGCGACGACGTTCCCGTCGGGCAGCAGCATCGCGTCGTCGGGGTTGTCGAGGTAGCCGGGGGCGGACCCCGGCGTCCCGAGGTGGCCGAAGCCCGAGACGAGGTGACCTCCCGGGACGGAGATCACCGATATGACGAACTGCGACTCCTCGGTGACGATGATGTGGTGGCCGTGAGGGCCGAAGAACGCGTCGTCGGGGGAGAAGTGCGCCGCATTCTGTCCGGCGCGGCCCGCCCGAGGGTACTGCCAGAGGATCCTGCCGTGGGGATCGACGAGCAGCAGGCGGGAATTGTTCCGGTCGGCGATCAGGACCGGGCCCGGCAGCACCGCCGGGTTCGAGCCGGGAGCGAGGTGACCGGGAACCTTGCGGGCCGTCGCCTTGGCCTCGAGTCGAGCGTACCAAGTCGGATGCGCCGCGACCCGGTCGAGGCGTTGGCGGCGGACGACGGCGCCAACGCCATCAGGGCACGGCAACACCAGCACCCCGAGCACGGCGAGCACGGCCACGACTCCGGCCGCAGAGACGGCGAGCGCTGTGGCATGGCGCGGCGCGGGGACGCTTCGACAGGACGGCGTGGGGCCGCCGCTCACGGGGCTCCTCACGTCCGGTCACGCTCGGTCCGGGTTACAGCCGCCCGACCGGTCATGGCTCCTTTGTATTCGCTTTTCGCCCGCTGGTGGTGTCGCGGCCGCCGAGCCTTGATTGACCGAGAGGCCGCCCGACGGCATTCTCCCTGTTCGCCGCCGGTCCGAGCCGCGGCCACAGGAGGGAAGGCGGTCGGCAGAATGGTCCGGTGCCGAGGAGCCGGATCCCGCCCACGGTCCACATGGCCGTCCCTGCGCCGCCGACCGTTGCTCGCGTGTCGGGCGTCTCGGACGGGATGGGAGATCGATCCCGGGAGACCGGTCGGCGGGAGCGAAGTGCTCCGGGAAGACGCGCGAGGCCCCGGATCCGGATCCGGAAGGTCGTCGTGACATTGGCCACCGGAGGCGGCGTGCTGATCTTCGCGTGTGTGGCGGGTGGTGCCGCGTTCTTGTGGACCCTTCCGAATGTCAGCAGCGCACCGGGCCGTGTCGGGGCGCTCGCGGCCGTGCATCACGCGACGCTCCATCCCCTCCCACCGCCGACGAAGCTCGGAGACTCCACGGTGGCGGTCGAGGACGAGCACTTCTACTCCAACGTCTTCTTCGACGTGGCGGCAGGTGCGCTGCGGGCTGGGCTGGCAACGCTGCACCGAAGCGGTGATCCGGGAGGGAGCACGATCGCCCAGCAGCTGGCAAAGGCGCTGTACCCCCATGCACCCGGCGTCGGCGGCACGGTGGCCGAGATCGGGCTCGGCGTAAAGCTCGCGCTCACCTACTCCAAGGCGTGCCTTCTCGACATGTACCTCAACGTCGTGTACTTCGGGAACGGCTACTGGGGAGCGGACGCAGCTGCCAAGGGCTACTTCGGGACAACTCCGGGAAGGCTCGACTGGGCAGAGGCATCGCTTCTGGCCGGCCTCCTTCAGGCGCCGTCTGCCTATGACCCGATCCATCACTACCGCCTCGCCAGGGAGCGACAGTCGCACGTCCTCGCTCAGCTGGTGGCGAACCACTACCTGACGGCGACTCAGGCGCGAGCGGCGTTCGACACGCCCATTCCTTTGCGATGATCGTGTCTGCGCCGATTGTCGAGCAGACCATGCTCACGGGCCTGCCGGTCGCGCATCGTTGTGCGGACGATGGTCCGCCGGCTTGCGACCGCGCCGTGGGGCAGCGTGTGGTTGACTCGCACCATGGGAGAGAGCGAGGGAGAGAGCGAGGGCGAGGGCGAGGGATCGCCCGGCGACGGCGTGTCCCGCTGCACGGACGACGAACTCGAGGACCTGATCCGGTTCCACTCCCGCGTGCAGCCCGAGCGCAGCCGACCCCTCGATGCTGCGCGGATCCGATGGCTCTTCGGTGCGAACCCATGCCGGCCGGGTGATGAGCTGACGATGTGGGTATGCCGCCGCGGGGGCCACATCGTCGGAACCTACGGTGCCATCCTGGTTGACCTGAAGGTCGACAATGAGATGGTACCGGCGGCGTGGTCGGTTGATCTCCTCGTTGACGAGCGGTGGCGAGGCAGTGGAGCGGCCCAGGAGTTGGCAGATGCACGACGGCAGGCGCTCGGACAGCGGACATACTGCGCACTCGGGATCTCCGAAGCAGGGCATCGCTTCGCCCTGCGCCGGGGTTTCGTGGACATGCCCCCGATGTCGACATACGTTTGGCTCGCGGATCCAAGCCGACTCTGGCACGGCACTGCACCGAGGCTCGCTCGAATGGTCCGGCCGCTGGCCCGGGCTGCGGTGGCGCCCGCGTATGGCCTGTGCCGGCTCCGTAGCCGCCGGATCGAGCTCGTACCGATCCAGTGCTTCGACGAACGGGCTGACACGCTGTGGTGCCAACTGGCCCCGTCGTACCCGGCACTCGCCCGGCGCGACACCGAGTGTCTGCGGTGGCGCTTCGACTCATGCCCCGATAGCGCGAGTTATCAGCGATGGTACGTCTCGATCGGCGGGTTGATCGTCGGGTATGTCGTTACGCAAACGTTGCTCAGGAGCGAGGAGCCGTTCCTCTCGATCGTCGACTACCTGGTCGCGCCCCACCATCTGGGTGCCCTGTTCGGATCGGTCGCACTCCGGGCACGTGCGGCGGGTGCTACCGGCGTGGTGTGCCGATCACTGCATCTCAGGGCCAACCGGGCCCTCCGCTCCCTCGGGTACGTGAAGCGCCGGCAGGACGTGCGCTTCATGGTGATGAGCCGGGACAACGACCCGCTGCGCCCAGTGCTCCTCGATGCGAGCAGTTGGTTTGCCACCGGAGCCGATAGCGACGTCAACTGAACGCCCCGAGTACCCGCACGCAGGGTGGGTAGCATCCGGACCTGCCCGGACGCGGTAATCCTCTCCTGTTGCCGTTGGTGATCGACGAGGAGATGCAAGACTCCATCCGCGGTCGCGTACGATCTACGCCTCACTAGTGCGGCGGCTTCGACGCCGCACCCGGGGTACGGTCGCTCCGTCATGCCGCTTCGAGCCCGACCATGACACAGAGCGACATGTCCAGCGCTTCGGTCCGGCCCGCCGACCAGGGCGGCACTTCTGCTGTGGGCCGGGATGACGAACGTCGACAACCGGGCCCCGAATGCGGGACACACCGCTGGTAGCCGGTCTGGTCAGTCGACCGGCAACGTGACCTCGTCCGCCCGCGCCTTCATCGCGGGCGCGTGCTCGGGGCGTAGTGCGCCCGCTTGGATGAGCGCGTCCACAGCAGCGTGCCACCGCCCAACGTACACAGCGTGACTCGGGTAGAGCCGGCGGAGCTCGTCGTGGGTGAACGGGCGGGCTGCGCCGAACAGCGGCGCCCTTCCGGTGCCGTGGGCCATGCCGTAGTACGCATGCGTGGGCACTTGGAGCTCGGGGAGCCTGATCCCGCCCACCGCGTTGCCGGAACCGTCGCGCCGGATGCTCGCGGGTGAGTCCGGGTCAAGGGCGATGCGCGGTTGCGGCGGTGCCGGCGTGCCGTGGGCGAGCCAACGGTGCACGGCGCGCAGCGCTGCCTCGTGCACCGGTTGGTAGCTGAGGCGGTTGACGACGCGTCCTCGGCTGTCAGGGTGGTCGCCGTGGCTCTGCGCGACACCGTGGGGTGTCCCCGCGACCTCCCAGACGCGCAGGTGATCGGTGTCGGCGGCGGAGATCGCCGCGAGGTGCGGGGTCTCGAACTCACTGTTGACGACGAGGACGGGTGTCGGGGTGTCGGTGCGAATGGACGTGCGGACCCCCATGGGGAGCGGGCCTTCCTCCGGCCGCGGTGCCCGGCCTTCCCATACCGACAGCAGGAAGCCGTCGAACACGCGCGTGAAGGGGTGGACCGCATTCAGGTAGGCGACGAGGCGCATCGCGGACTGCGAGCCACCCGTGGCGATGAGGCGTCGCACGTCGAGCCCGCCCATCGGGTCGACGTCGCCCGAACGCTCTGGGCCGACGACACGCCCGGCCTGGGTGAAGATGTCGAAGGATGCCGGATCGCCGGGGTGGAACAGCGATCCGTAACGCTGCGGATCGTGCTCCACGAGCGGACGGGCGCGGCGGCTGGCGAAGCGCTCCATGCCCGCGGGGAAGCCGTAGAGCCCGACCTCCTGGGCGCTGACGCCCACCCACGCGTAGCCGTCGAAGATCTCGTCGCCCGAAGGGCTGCCGATCTCGTACCCGGCCGACACGTTCTGCCAGTTCACCACGACGGTGCCGTTGAAATGCTCCGCTCGCTCCGGGCGCACGACGAGGATACGCGTGCGGTACGTCGCGTCAGCGACTTCCTCCACCGTCCACCGCCCGTCGATCGTGGCCTTTGTGCCCGGCGCGATCTGGTAGCCGACGACCGAGCCTTCGACCTGGTACTCCTCGACGACGTACCCCCGTGTGGCCACGTCTGCGCTCGGCGCACCCCACGGTGGTTGGGCGCCAAGGATCGGACCGACGACCGTCGGAGCGGGAGCGGACACCGACCGATTCTCGCATACCCGTAAGTGCAGGAGCTGATCGCCGGCGCGGTTCGTGCAGGCAGCTGACGGCGGCCTTCTCCGGGGTCATCAGGATGGGGACTGGACCCGGGTGTTTCGAAGCTGCCGGTGGTGAAGGCCGACGTGGTGATCCAATTGTATCGGGTGGGTGTCGCTGAGCTGCTGGAGGTTGACGCCAAGTCGCTGTTGGCGACCAACCGAACCTCGTTTTTGCCGAGGGTCTCATCGACGTTGTCGACCTACACGTAGGGCAGGACGCCCGCGTCCCCGGCGGCGGGCATCTCGGGGATGAAGTGACCGATGACGTGGCCGGTGCCGTCCTCGAAGGCAGGCGAGTGGCCGTCGTCTCGGATGCTTCAGGTGAACACCGCTCGGTAGAAGGCCACTGAGCGCGCCGTCTGGTCTATTCGTGGTCTGGTCTATTCGTGGTCCGAGGTCAGATTTCGACCCCCACAGGGCAGCGCGAAACCCCATAGCAGGGCCCTGAACAGGACTGAGCGAGTGGCAGAAGACGATGTCCTATCCGAACCGGACTGAGCTACGAGAACGGCTGAGCTCGCTCTCTCCTTGTCGGTGCGTTCGGTAGCCGGCGGTCAGACGCGGATGACCTCGACACCTGGGATGGCGTCGTAGTCGCGGTCCTGGGTGACGACCGGCATCTGCTCTACGACTGCGGTTGCAGCCACCAGGGCGTCGAGGATGGGAACCCGACGTTGGCTGGTCCGCAGGGCAGCCACGATGCGGGCAAACTGACGCGCCACCTCGGCGTCGACGGGCAACGGGTCCCACGTCGACTCGACAGCGGAGAGCGTCGCCACTCGCGTCGCGCGGTCAGCGTCGTCTGCCATAAGCACGCCGACGGTGAGCTCGGCCAGGGTGACGACCGATACCTCGGTCTCGGTCACGCCATCCATCTCGCCGAGGGGTCGCCCCGACTCCGTCGCGACGAAGAACGACGTATCGAGCAGCGCCCTCATGCGTCGTCTGTCGTGTCGGACAACACGCTCCGCACGTCCTTGAGGAGCCCTGAATCCGCGGCGTGACGAGAGGCGATGCTGAGCGCCTCGGCAGCCGGCACGGTTCGACGGCGACGCAGCGGCACGATTTCGGCGACCGGACGTCGATCGACCGTCACCGTCAGCCGTTCGCCGCCTTCGACCCGGCGCAACACCTCGCTCACGGTGTTTCGCAGGTCGCGGACGGAGATAGATGTTCCCATGGGTCCAGTGTAGCACATGTACCTACAAGTGGCCCGGTGGAGACGACGGGACTCGAACCCACGACCCCCTGCTTGCAAACTCACCCCAGGGGTGTCCGCCGTGGTTCACGGCGGTCCGTCCATCCGCCTGACCTGGACCGTTGCCATGGGCCGACCGACGGCGAACTTCGGCGAATGACCCCGCGCGCGCGATGGACGCGCGAGGGAACGTTTTGTCGAGGGGAGCCGAAAGAAAAGTCAACACCACAACCTCGGCACTATTGTTGTGTTAGCATTCAATGCCGTGGAACACAACGACTCCCGGCGGGGGCGCCCACCTCGCCGGCTCGTCTACCAACGTCTCGAGGAGGCCATTGCCGATCTCCGCGAACGCATGGGGGGCCTGCCGTCGCCGACCGAGGCAGAGGGCATCTGGACTTCGATCTGGCACCAGGAAGCCCATCACTCCACCGCCCTCGAGGGCAACACCCTCGTCATCGCCCAGGTCGAGGCGCTCCTGGCCGAGGGGCGGGCCGTCGGAAACAAGGAGCTCAGGGAGTACATGGAGGTGACCGGCTACGCCGACGCGGCGAAGTGGGTCTACGGCCAGGCCCTCGAGCCCGGAGACTGGACCTCGCGGGCGCCGCTCACGATGACCGAGATCCGCCACGTCCACGAGCTGGCCCTCGGCCCGGTGTGGGGTGTCGCCCCCCACCCCAACGCCACTTCCGAGGAGAAGCCGGGAAGCTTCCGGCGACACGATATCGAGCCCTTCCCGGGCGGGATGGCCCCGCCGTCGTGGGTCGAGGTGCCTGCGGCCATGGTCGACTGGGTCGACTCGCTCCCGGCCGTCACCACCGCCGACAGTCCCGTCGAGGCCATCGCCGTCGCCCACGCCGGCTTCGAGAGGACCCACCCCTTCCTCGATGGCAACGGGCGCACCGGCCGGCTCCTCTTGAACCTGCTCCTGGTTCGCCTGGGCTACCCCCCCGCCATCATCTACACCCGCGACCGCAACCGGTATCTCCGCGCCCTGCAGCGCGCCGACGGCGGCGATCCTGGACCTCTCGGCGAGCTCATCGCCCGGTCCGTCACCGACAACCTCTACCGCTTCGTCGTCCCCGCCGTGGCCGGGCCCCACCGGTTGGTTCCCATCGTGGCACTGACGACGAAGACCCAGAGTGTGACCATGCTTCGCGCTGCCATCGAGCGCGGCCGCCTCAGGGCGCAGAAGGGACCGGACGGCCAATGGCGGAGCACCCGGGCATGGGTCGACGAGTACGTCGCCAGCAAGTACCAACGTCGGTCCTGATCCAGCCGTGGCACGAGAGCGCGGCGGGCCGGACCCCTGCTTGGATCGAGGACACGCGTCCCGAGATAGTTGCCGGTCCCGCCCCGCGACCGGTGGTCTCGAAGAACTGTAACCGTAGCTGGTAACATCTATTGGTGTCAAAGGTCCGTCGTGGCGGCTAGATCTTCATCGCATGGATCGGGGACCACAGCCCCCGTCATGTTTACGTGTACCGGGACGGCCGACCGGTGGTGAAGTGGGATCTGGACAACTGGCAGCCAATGAAGGGGCGGGCCAGCGCAAGGGTCGAGCAGCTGCTGAAGGAACTGGAGGAGGAAGGGAAGTTATGAAGATCTTGAGTGTTGCTGCCAATAATCGTAAGCACGCGTTCGAGGTCCGGACGCGCCGCGAGACGCTCGTGCTTCCGTACTCCAAGACCGACCCTGCACCTCTGCCCACTGATCGGGTGGCAGAAGTCTTCGTGGACCCTGAGCTCGGTAACGAAGGATTCACCTACAGGCTGACTTCGGGCGCCGAAGGCAGCGTGCACGTCGACGCTGTGCTCGAGTACAACGAGGATCCTTCCTTCATGGCTGAGCTGACGCTCTACCGGCTCACTCAGGATGCGCGCAAGAGGTTCGAGGCCTCGGGCCTCTCGGCCCGCGAGGTTGCGCGCTGGCTCGGCACCTCCCCGACTCAGCTCTACCGGCTTTTGGATCCTACGAACTATTCGAAGTCGGTACGGCAGCTGATCTCCCTTCTCTACGTCCTTGGCTGTGAGGTGGACGTCAAAGTGAGGGAGCGCCCGCGGCGCCCTATCGCCAGCTGACGTACATCCTGCGAGCCATCGCTCCGAGTGACCTTCGAATACTTGCCCTGACCACCGACCAACGAATATCCCCGGCACACGCCGAATGACGGCTCGAGCTTGTTGCCGTCCCCGGCGGAACGGCCGGTTCCAGCAGCAGGTGAATCTGTCTTGGCGAGCACCCCCGACGTGCCGTTCTGCGCTCCTCCTGTGATGCTGACGGTCGTCGTTCTGGTGCAATGTTCGGTGCGTACTGGCAAACGACAGCTTTCCGCCGATGATCCCGGAGAGCCATCCTCCATCACTGGCACAGCACGCTTCGGGTCCTCGATCTTCTCCATCGTCGGCCCTACGCTTTCAGGACACACCACTTGGCAGGTGCTCCTTGTGCTGGGGACCGATGTGGCGTCAGCACCTACATCGTCCCAGGTAGAGGAGCACTTTCCGCGTAAATCACACGGCCGTGACCAGCGCTGTTGCAATATCGAGGTCTGAGCGCACCGCCGGGTCGGGCAGCCAGATGGCGGGGACGAGATCCCGGCGGGAGAGCTCGGCGAGGACCCAGGCGTCGACGCGGTCCGTTTTGCAGCGAGAGGGGCCAGTTTTTGACTTTCCTCGCGCCGGCGATCTCCACTGACCAGCCCTCGAGCTCGAGGGTGTCATGCACGAAGCGCGCGCCGTTCATCGACTCGATGACCGACAGCACGTTCTCGTTGCCGTGGTCCCTTCGGACACAGCGGACGAGCGACCGCAGGCTGTCACGGTCAGGCGGTGCCGTGGTCACCTCCAGCGTCGAGCCGTCCTCGGCGAGGAGGTGCACATCGAGGCGACGTCGAGATAGATCCAGTCCAGCGTGCAACATGGTGGTAAGGCCTCCCTTGGTGATGGGGTTTCCGGTGACAACAACGCTGTCGCCGGGGGAGGCCCCTCTTCATGCCATTCGAATACGGCGGCGATTTGGTGGAGACGATGGGACTCGAACCCACGACCCCCTGCTTGCAAAGCAGGTGCTCTAGCCAGCTGAGCTACGTCCCCAGGAGCGCTCCGAGACGTGGCCCGGCACCACGCGCGTCAGAGGTGGACCTGCTCGGCAATCATAGGGCAACCGGGAGGGCGGCGGCTCCCAGCCCTCACCGGCGGGCGCCATCCCGGGACCCGTCGCCATCAGCCGAGCACCACAGCGACGCCGTACGCACTCTCCGTCACCATCCTGTTCGATAGGGTCCACATCCACGCCGCGCCACGTCGTGGTCTCCGGGAAACCAGGGCGGAAGAGCAGGGTCGGGAGGGGATTGCCGAGATGCGAGGGACCTGCCAGGGCGGCCGGATCGGGAGGACCCGGGAATGAAGCCCTCTCGCTTCCGGTACCACCGCCCCGGGACGATCGCCGACGCCGTCGGACTGCTCGCCGAGCACGGCGAGGACGCCAAGCCACTCGCCGGTGGCCAGAGCCTGGTCGCGCTGCTCGCGCTCCGACTCACCAGCTTCGAGCACCTGGTGGACCTCAATCGGATCCCCGAGCTGCAGGGCGTCTCCACCGACGACCAGGGTGACGAGCAGGGCGCGGTGACGATCGGGGCCATGACCCGCCAGTCCGCGGTGGAGCGGTCGGGCGATGTCGCTCGGCTGGTCCCTCTCCTTGCCAGGGCGGTCCCGTTCATCGGTCACTTTCAGATCCGCAATCGCGGGACCATCGGCGGTTCTATCGCCCACGCCGACCCCGCGTCCGAGCTGCCGGCCGTGGCCCTCGCCCTCGACGCCCGGGTCCTGGCGACGAGCACCGCCGGGACCCGGACGGTCCCGGCGTCGGACCTCTTCTCGTCGACATGGACCACCACGCTCGAGCCGGGCGAGATCCTGACCGGCGTCACGTTCCCGGTGTGGGGCCCGAGGAGCGGCTTCGCGGTGGAGGAACTGGCGCGCCGCAGGGGGGACTTCGCCATCGCCGGGACCGTCTGCGGCATCCGGCTCGACGCCGCCGGGTTGATCGACCGGGCGGCGATCGCCCTGATGGGGATGGGGGACACGCCGGTCCGGTGCCATGCCGCCGAGGCGCTCCTCGTCGGGTCGGCACCGGACTCGGCGGAGCCTGCGGCCGTCGCCGCCGAGGCGATCGACGCCACCGAGCCCCCCGACGACATTCACGCGCCCGCGAGTTACCGGCGGCGCGTCGGCGCCCACCTGGTCGCCCGGGCGCTGGCCAGTTCGATCAGGGAGGCGGTCCATGGATGAGATCGACATCCGGCTGTCCGTGAACGGCGAGCCCGTGCACGGGCGGGCCGAGGCGCGCAAGACCCTGGCCGACTTCCTCCGCGAGGACGGCGGCCTCACCGGGACCCACCTGGCCTGTGAGCACGGGGTGTGCGGAGCATGCACGGTCCTCCTCGACGGCGAGGCCGTCCGGTCCTGCCTCCTGTTCGCCGTGCAGGCCGAGGGTTCGGAGGTGACCACCGTCGAGGGGCTCTCGCCTCCCGACGGGACCCTCAGCCCCGTGCAAGGGGCGTTCTGGGAGAACCACGGGCTCCAGTGCGGCTTCTGCACGCCGGGTTTCGTCGTGTCGGTCACCGCCTTCCTCCGGCGGAACCCCGACCCGACCGACGAGGAGATCCGCGAGGGCCTGTCGGGGAACCTCTGCCGCTGCACGGGCTACCAGGGGATCGTGAGGGCCGTCCGCGCCGCGGCGAGGGCGTCGGCATGACCGAGAGCCCGCAACGAGCCGCGCCTTCGGCTCCCGCCGCACCGGCGACCGGCGGGACCGGCGCTCCTTCGGCGATCGGTCGCCTGGTCGGCCAGCGGGTGAGGCGCAAGGAGGACCCCCGCCTGCTCACCGGGCACGGCCGCTATCTCGACGACGTCGTGCTTCCCGGGATGCTGCACGCCCACTTCCTGCGCAGTGACGTCGCCCGGGCCCGGATCACCCGGATCGACACCACCGCCGCCAGGGCCGCCGAAGGGGTCGTCGCCGTCCTCACCGCCGCCGACCTCAACCCCCACCTGGTCGGCGACATGCACGGGACCCTTTCGCCGGACAACCCCGGTCCCCTGCTCCCCCTGGCCGAGCACGACGTCCGCCACGTGGGCGACCCGGTGGCGTTGATCGTCGCCTCCAACCGCTACCTGGCCGAGGACGCGGCGGAGCTCGTTGAGGTGGAGTACGAGACGCTGCCGCCCGTCGTCGACATGGAGCAGGCGTTGAGCAGCGACGACATCGTCGTCCACGCCGAGCTGTCCGACAACCTCTGCAGCCGGATGGAGGAGCCGATCGACGACGAGCTCCGGCGGATCTTCGACACCGCCCCCTACGTCGTCACCGAGACCGTGCTCCAGCACCGGTACCTCCCGGTCCCCATGGAGACCCGCGGGGTCATCGCCGTTTGGGACCGCCACACCGGGCAGCTCGAGATCCGGATCTCCACCCAGTCCCCCCACGACGTCCGCACCACCGCAGGCCGCATCACCGGGGTGCCGGAGCACCAGATCCGGGTGATCATGGGCGACGTCGGAGGCGGCTTCGGGCAGAAGGCCTACGTCGCCCGGGACGAGCAGGTGGTGATCCTGGCCGCCCACAAGCTCGGCCGCGCCGTGAAGTGGGTGGAGGACCGGCACGAGAACCTGGTCGCGGCCACGCACTCCCGCACCGAACGGGTGACCGTCACCCTGGCCGCCGACGAGTCGGGGCACCTGCTCGGCGCCCACATCGACCACCTCGACGACGCGGGCGCGTACCCGGTGATGGGCTCGGGAGGCGCCGGGGCCTTCGTCGTCATGATGTTCAGCGGGCCCTACCGCCTGCCGAAGCTGGCCTACCGGACCACCTCGGTGTACACGAACACCTGCACCCGGGCGCCCTATCGGGGGCCCTGGCAGGCCGAGACCCTCGCCCGCGAGCAGGTGATGGACGTCCTGGCCCACCGGATCGGGATCGACCCGGTGGAATTGCGCCGTCGCAACGTCGTGCACCGTTCCGAGCTGCCCTACACGATGCCGGGCGGGATGCCCATCGCGGAGGTGTCCCCCGAGGAGACGCTCGACCAGGCCATGACGATGATCGACCACCCGGGGTTCCGGGTCGAGCAGGCGCGGGCGCTCGACACCGGTCGCTACCTGGGGCTCGGGATCGGGCTCTACATCGAGCCCCAACCCGGTATGGGCCCCTACGGATCGGAGCCGGCCCAGATCCGTATGCAACCCGACGGTCATGTCGCCGTCTACCTGGGCTCGGGATCCCACGGGCAGGGGCTCGAGACGACCACCGCCCAGATCGTCGCCGAGCACCTGGGGATCGAGCCCGAGGACGTGTCGGTGCACCAGGGCGACACCGACGCCACGCCCTACGCCTTCGGGACCGGCGGGAGCCGGAGCGGGCCCATCCTCGGGGCTGCCGTTCGCCAGACCGCGCTCGTCGCCCGTGAGAAGATCCTGGCGATCGCCGCCCACCTGCTCGAGGCGTCCCCCGACGATCTCGACATCGACGGGGGGGGTCATCGCCGTCGCCGGGACGCCGGCCATCTCGGTCAGCCTGGCCCAGGTGGCCATGACCGCCTACCTCAACCCGTCGGGGCTGCCGCCCGGGATGGACGCCGGGCTGGATTTCTCGAGCCGCTACCAGGCCCCGCCGTTCATGTTCTCCAACGCCTGCCACGCCTGCACGGTGGAGGTCGACCCGGTGACCGGGACGGTCACCATCCTGCGCTACGTCGTGAGCGAGGACTGCGGCGTCATGATCAACCCCAACATCGTCGAAGGGCAGATCGACGGGGGCGTCGTGCAGGGGATCGGGGGGGTCCTGTACGAGCACTTCGTGTACGACGGCGACGGCAACCCGCTGACCACCACCTTCCTCGACTACCTCCTCCCGACCGCCGCCGAGGTCCCCGAGATCGAGCACGGGCACATCGAGACCCCGGCGATGACGCCGGGGGGCTACAAGGGGGTCGGCGAGGGCGGGGCCATCGGCGCTCCGGCGGCGGTGGTGAACGCGGTAGCCGACGCGCTACGGGCGCTCGGCGTGGAGTCGCTGTCCCAGCCCCTGGGTCCCGCCCGCATCGTCGCCGCCATAGAGGCCGCCCGCTGACCACGCGGCATGCGGGCGCGAGAGGTCCTGCACCCGAGAGCTCGTCCGGGCCCTACAGGTGGCTGAAGCCTCCCGCCTCCTGGGGGGTCATCCCGACGGTAACCGGGTGCTTGTCGAAGTGGGCGATCGCCGCCTGCAGGTCGTCGAGCAGGATGCTCGCCAGGTCACGGCTCACCCCTTGGCGGACGAGCACCCGCTGCACCACGATGTCCGACGCCGTGCCGGTCAGCGAGTAGGCCGGTACCTGCCAGCCCCGGACGCGCAGCCGGTCGGCCAGGTCGAAGAGACTGAAACCGGGATCCTGGCCATCCCTGATCCGCCAGGTCACCGCCGGGATGCCCTCCGCGGGGTCGCTCTCGCAGAGCAGCTCGAACGGTCCGAGCTCGGGGATCCTGGCGGCCAGGTACTGCCCCGTCGCGTAGGAGGCCTCGTGCACGGCCCGGTAGCCCTCGCGGCCGAGGCGGACGAACTCGTAGTACTGGGAGATGATCTGCCCGGCGGGACGGGAGAAGTTGATCTGGAAGTCCGGCATGTCGCCGCCGAGGTAGTTGACGTGAAAGACGAGGTCCGCGGGAAGGTCGCCGACGTCGCGCCAGATCACCCAGCCCACGCCCAACGGAGCGAGCCCGAACTTGTGCCCCGAGGTGCTCATCGACTTCACCCGGGGGATACGGAAGTCGAAGGCGACCTCCGGCGCGCAGAACGGGGCGAGGAACGCGCCGCTGGCCCCGTCCACGTGCATGTCGACGTCGATGCCCTTCTGCTCGGCCAGCGTGTCGAGCGCCTGGGACAGCTCGAGCACGGGCTCGTACCGGCCCGTATAGGTCACCCCGAAGGTCGGGACCACGAGGATCGTGTTCTCGTCGATCCGCTCGAGCATCTGCTCGGGCTCCATCCGGTACCGGCCGGGCGCCATGGGCACCTCGCGCATCTCGACGTCCCAGTACTTGGCGAACTTGTGCCACACCACCTGCACCGGCCCGCAGACGATGTTCGGCCGGTCCGTCGGCCTCCCCTCGGCCGCCCGCCGGGCCCGCCAACGCCACTTGGCCGCCAACCCGCCGAGCATGCACCCCTCCGACGAGCCGAGGGTGGAGGTGCCCACCGCGCTCGCCGCGCCGGGTGCGTTCCACAGGTCGGCCAGCATGTGCACGCACCGCCGCTCGATCTCCGCGGACTGGGGGTACTCGTCGCGGTCGACGAGGTTCTTGTCGATGGCCAGGTCCATCAGCTGATGGACCTCCGGCTCCTCCCAGGTCTGGCAGAACGTGGCGAGGTTCTGCCGGGCATTGCCGTCGAGCAGCAGCTCGTCGTGGATCGCCTGATAGGCCATCTTCGGGAGGGTCTGAGCCTCCGGGAAGGAGGTCTTCGGAAGGGCGGTGGCCAGGTCCTTCGACGCGAAGAGCGCGTCCGTCAGCTCCGAGCGAGGGGTGCGGCGCGTATGGAGAGCCATGCGGCGACGGTACCCCCTCGGGCGGGATGCCGGCCAGGGTCAGCCGTACGCTGCGGCCCGGACGGCCTCCCTGATGGCGGCGATGGACCGGAACGAGCCGCGCGCTGCCATCAGGGCGGGGAAGGTCACGCGGAACTCCTCCTCCACGGCGAGGAGGACGTTGATGCTGGCGTGGGAGGTGAGACCCGAGCGGTACAGGTCGTCGTCCTCGCCGATCGTCACCACGTCGTCGGGAAGGCGACCATGGTCGTCGAGGAGCGAGCGGATGCGGTCGTCGAGCTCGTCCCCGTCCCCACGGCCGGTCGACCGGCTCGGACGGGCGCCGCCCGACGAGGGGGGGAGCTGCTTGCACATGGCGGTCACCACCGCCGACGCCGTCCCGCCGCCGTGGCTGATGCTCACGCCGATCCGTCCGATCCCCGCCTCCGTCGCGGCGCGGGCCACCTCACCCGACAGGCCCAACCCGCAGGCACCCTCGGGGTGGTGGAGCACCTCAACGGAGCGGAGGTCGGAAAGCACCCCCGAGGCCTCGAGCACTCTCAGGGTGGCCGACTTGGCCGCGAACCGGGTGGCAAGGCCGGCGTTCGCGTTCGCGTTCGCGTTCGCGTTCGCGTTCGCGGCGCCGGGAACGCTGCCACAGGTCCGTAGCTCGTGATCGGTGTAGACCCTGCGCAGATAGCGGTCGCCGAACCGGTCGATCGATCCCCGGACGTCCCGGACCCGTACCAGGTCCACCGCGACCCGGCAGGTCGGGACGCCCACGCCGGGATCCTTCACCGCACCCTCCGTCATTGCGCACCCATCTGGGCGATCGCGCGGCGAAGGACGTCCTCGGCCCCGAGGATGCCGTCGGCGCCAACCGTCGTCAACGCCGACCGGACGGCCACCCCGGAGGTCCCCTCCGCGATGCTCCTGGTCGCGTCCACGAGGCGGCGCTCGATGGCTGCAGCGTCGCCCGAGCCGGTCTTGACCTCGGCCACCACCGCGAACGTGCCGCGCCCGATCCGGCCGAGGAGATCGCCGTTGCGCACGAGATCGCCCAACCGGTCCGCCACCGCCCTGAGGAGCGGATCGGGCACCGGTTCGGAGGTCGGTCCGGAAGACCGGAGATCGACCAGCACGAGTGCCACGCAGCCCCCACCCGACCTGCGCAACGCGCCCAACGCGCCCCCCAGGTGCACCAACACCGACGGCAGCCGGGCCAGTCCGGTCAGCGGGTCGAGTCCCAGGATGGTCCCGAGGACGTCACCTGCCTCGGGGACGGCCTCAACGGGGAGTGGCCGATGCGACCCGGCCGGCGGGGACGTGCTGGGGGCAGGGGCCGGCGGTTCGCTCGGGGCAAGGGGCGGGGCCGGAGGGGCCGGCGGTTCGCTCGGGGCAAGGGGCGGGGCCGGAGGGGCCGGAGGTTCGCTCGGGGCCGGCGAGACGCTCGGGGCCGGCGGTTCGCTCGGGGCCGGCGGGGGGGTGCCCGGAACAGGGGGAGTGCCCGGCGAGAAGGCGCCGGCCCCTCGGTACCATTCGACAACCGGGACCGAGGCCGCCACGTCGAGGAGCGCCTCCGAGTGGACGGCGGCCTGCTCGCGGACGGGGCGGGGCGGGGCGGGGGGCGGGGCGGGGGGCGCTGCCGCCAGGATGCGGGAGCTCGGCTCGAACCCCTCGGCGCCGCCCGACTCCTCAGCCGGAGCGGGCCGCTCGTCGGCCACCACGGTGAAGACGTTCTCAACGACTTCCTGGCGGGCCCGCAGGTACG
>Ga0307373_10005867_pt1 | contig 19814 bp, 22 predicted proteins | sample OX2MG_FD_202534 | JGI IMG/M metagenome (GOLD analysis project Ga0307373, IMG submission 202534) | Soil microbial communities from Risofladan, Vaasa, Finland - OX-2 | ecosystem: Environmental > Terrestrial > Soil > Coastal area > Acid sulfate soil | place: Finland: Risofladan, Vaasa | collected...
AATTAATCTCGCGTCTCTACGAATCTACAGAGGCTGTAACGAGGAATATCTCGCAGTACTCACCCCAGAGGCAATCAAGGCCGTCGATCTCTACCTAGACGGAAGAAAGAGAGACGGAGAAATCCTCACCCCTGAAAGTCCGCTATTCCGAGATGATTACGGGACATATACTCGAAACGGGGTACAAGTTTCTACAGTAAATTCTCCGCAAAAGGTAACGGTAGATTCGATCCAGAGCCGTATATCGAAAGCTTGGACTGACTCCGGGGTTAGAACAAAGAAGAAGAACGGCCATTATGAAAGACACGATTTCAAGGAGTGCCACGGGTTTAGAAAGTTCTACAAAACGACCCGGCTAGCTTGCAAGGAACACGCGCAACTAGACATAGAGATAGACCTAGGACACTATCTATCGTACTACAAACCGACATTCGAGCACAGGGTTTCCGAAGTAATTCGTTCAATTCCTATTCTCGCGATAGATGAAAGCGAGGAAATCAAGCTAAAGTCTGCCGAGGAAATGTCTAGGATTGAGCTGAAGTACTCGAATCTTGAGAAGAAGCTTTCTGAGATAACTTTGCATCTTGCTTTAGCTGGGATAACTCAGTCGAAATCGAATTCAGAACCCCAAGCAAGTAATCCCGATCTACCCCGCAGTGAGAACACTTTGCCAATATCTCAGACCGTCAATAATGCATGAGGGAAACGAGTAAAGAGTCCTTTTCGTGCGTATTGCCCCGCAATAGTCCAATACATAGCTCGTTTGTGCTTATCGCGTGGCGATAATCTATCTATGATTGGAAAGTCTGATGTTGCTTAGAACTTGTTCGGGGCCGAACAAACATAGCTGTTCCGCATGGAACAACTCTGTCCAGCTGGACGGATTAGAAGGATATTCCCCGGGAATACTTGTTGCGCGCAACTCGCACAAGCACGCATCAGCAAGGCCGCTCAGGATTATGCGAAGGCATAGTTGATGCGTCAATTGTCTTTTTAGAATGTTTTAGCTTATTAGTTCAGACTATCCGCAATATTGGATAGCTTCAGTTCGGTCTAGTGTCAGATAGTCCAAACAACTATCTGCGCTAGCTTTGTGTTATCATACACAAACCGACAAGAAGCAAAAACACAAAGTGAAACGAATTGGAGGCAAAAATAAGAGAGTAAGAACGCTAGCAACGCTATGCTAGGTTAAACTCGTTTAGTACCGCATGCTTAGATTCTATCTTACTTTGGCTTTCCCAATCGATTTGGCCATGGTAGAATTGACATGATTAAGGGGTGTGCGCGAGGTTAGCGGGAATATCTAAAGCTCTGGCAACGGCTCTATTCGTCTCACCGTCCAGCTCACTAGATCATAGCTATCATTTGCCCCTCAAATATCCTAGTGGGAAATGTCGTGTACAGACTTGATAGATTGGTCTGTATCCATTAATCCTTTGAGGTGTACTAGCTAGCTATACGCTCTATACGATAAGGTGATAACATGACTCTACAGCAAGCAACCATACAACCAGCATATACTTCTACGGTTAGTGTTGGATTAGGTACATCGTCTAACTCGATATTATCTTCTAGCGGCCTCGGTACTGTCACCGCGTCTTATTCACCTACTCGTAAGTTCTGGGTAAAGTCTCCAGAGTCAATACGACGCGATCTATACGAGCGCGAACGACTTCATAGAGTCATACCGAAATATGATAGAGATGGCCGACGCATGTCTTTACGGATAAATCATGCAATAGACCCCGGGGTGGTTGAATCAAGAGCTCCTATTGTTTCAATCCCCAGTCGTAAATGTTTATTCTGTCAAAAGGCCTTTGAGGGTATGCGCTCCGATTCCAAATATTGCTCTACCCTTTGCAGAGTCAAGAGCTTTCAACATCGGAAAAATCCCAGTATGCGCTCTTCCCGGGGTCGTCCAAAAATCATGTATTGAACCCATGCGAAATAATTGCCATGTGGCATGATGTGTTAATCTTCCGTAGTTACTCCAAATCCCGCCCTAGCGCTGTTTGCCAAACTCTAAATGTGATAGCTAGGGTATTTTGCTTGAGTTTGAAAATTCGTGTTCAACTAGTAGTCAGATTCCCTCACGAATTAAGTCGCGCTCGGACTTTGCCCCCGGGTAGTTCAGGACTGCGAGCTCTTCGTGAAAACCAATTTTCCGTTATCATCTACAAAGACAATAATATCTCCCGCTTGTAGCTCGAACCTCTCACAGACATCCTTCGGTATTGTAATCTGAAATTTGTGGCTCAGCTTGCTCGTTCCCAGAATCTGCTTTGTCAAGGATAACCAAGAATTTAAAGAAAGTAAATTTGCAGATAAGCCGAGCCAAAGGATTCTTTACTTGTAAAGGATATAAAGCGTCTCGCTCTTCGTGATCTTGCTGAAGCGCGACTGACTCTTGCATAAAGCTGGAATCGCAATCGTCTCTATTCTCGTAATTACCGTACTTCTAGCAGGGGTGTTTATTGGAATTCATTACAATACTGGCGTAAGTCACACTAGCACGACCAGCACGACTTGTACTAATTCTGTAATTTATCCATTAGGCGACATAAAATTTCAGCCAAATAACTCAACTAATGACGCAATACCGAACTTACCAATCATGTTTTACAATAGCAGTGTTTCCGGCTACCCACAATACACTGATGGTCTAACCTTCGCGGATGCTCCATTTACAACACTCAGTGGTGGAGTTATCAATGGAGAACTAACAACCAACAAGAACGTTGATTTTTTTCTGATTAATAATGGAGCGAGTGGGCATGCTGGACAAGTTCTATTAAATCAGAACTTTGCAACTGACATAAAATTAGATGTAAGCGTAAATTCTAGTAACTTTTCTTTCATCCTTTTCTTACAGCATGACTATTCGCTGGACAGTCCTCAGCCACTTGTGGTTGATGTAACGCAGGCGATCACATTGTGCGCAATAGGGTGAGTGCAATTGAATAAATACGTTGTAATCTTGGGAATAATTCTTCTAGTTGCAGGTATCGGACTAGCCGCTGACTCTGTAACGGCAACTGTGACAGTTCCCAATCCCGCGTACTGCGGGCCCGGGCTTTATGGGTGCGGGCCACAAGACTATACAGCTACGGCGACAGCACAACCGTATCTCGGGCTTGGAATAGTCGTCATTCTAATCGGATTCGTAACGAGTGTTATCGGGGCCGCATTAGACAGAGATGGTTCGAGCAGCTATCAGTATTCGTCGTATGACCAAGAAGTAAAATGTCGGTGGTGTGGCAAGTTGTACAGCAAGTCGTACTTGCCAACGCACGAAGACTCTTGTCCTGATAATCGTTGGAAAAATGGCGCGCAATCGCAACATACCAACGGAGCAATAAGCGATGAGCCAATAGTACAGTGTCCTTGGTGTGGCGCGTCGTGCATAAAGTCGTATTTGCCAGCGCATGAAGCTAGGTGTCCTGATTATCCTCAAGGAACCAAACCTCAGTAAATCAGACTTCGTTCCCGGAACCCTATCCAGTTCAAGAGACAAACAGACTGAAGCATCGCTCAAGCGTGCCGTAGACGCGAATAGATTATATCATTGTGAAGGACATTCAGGTTGTGATGGACTTCAAAAGGTCAACTGGTTTTTTTGATAGCACACCACGTAAATGGATAGACACGAATCTCCCGAAATGTCCAGGGTGCAAGTGTGCGGGCCCTCTATGGGAGAACGCGCTTGAACTGAAATTTGGTTTGAATAGATACCATTTCCGCTGTCCGCGTTGCTTTCTAATTCTCTCAATCCCTAGCGCAAGTGTAATGGGCTCTGGCGGCCTTCCCAGTATGCTCCTCCTGAAGCAGATTGCAAGTAAGGACTTTCGCGTTGAGAGTACTGGAAATAACCCAAATTGCAAGATCGCCATTGGCAATGAATATCCCGTTGCTATACTTCAAGCAGAAGCTAACAAGCCTTAGAGCTGGCTAGTATGAACCCAAGTGAATTAGTTATTAACTTTCTACGAAATAGTTATTAACAACCCGGTTTGCAATTGGCTGGTTTTGTATCGCCAAGTCGCCGAATATGATGATCTTGCTCTTGTCTTTATATGAAACCCCAGTAGATTGAAGCTTGGCCATTACTCTCTGATATAGCGCTGTATTCTCCCTCAGCGCCATACTTCTAAACCCGTTCCATGTGGAACATCTTTTCATTCTACCATAGCTTTCGAGAGTTTAGAATCTGGAAAGCTAGAACCAACCAAGACTGGAAATTAATCGTAGAATAGGGATTCCGTTTCAAATGGGAGTTAGTGGTTATTATCCTTGTAATAATATACTATAAGGTATGAAAGAGCGTCAGCATTACACCACAGTAGATATGAGCATTAACGAGCTAAAGTATATTGAAACACTCGATAAGTTTGTTGCTGATCTAAAGAAAATAGAAGGTTACGATTTCATCATTAAAGCGAATATTCTAGTCAAGAACGAGGAGTAACTACAACTCCTCCTGCTGACTCTTTAGTCCAATATATCTTAATCTCATGCTTCATTCTTGAATTACAATGTTCGGTAGTCTCAATACTATTTTCTTCTTTCGGAAAATTCGGATAGATGTATTCATCATTCGGAGATTCTAAGTTGAGCTTACTCTCACACCCTTCCACAGGACACGTTACTACTAACCTTCTAGTCATTTGGATTTTCTCTTAGTATCCCAATAAGGCGATTTACATTTTGGACAAACCTTTGGCCTATCCGTCTCGTCTCTTGGAACCCACTTGTGTCCGCATCTCTCGCAGATATATCCCTTTAGCGTTATTTCTCCCATGCTTCGAAGTATATTACTGATAGTCTATAAGCATAGAGTAATACGTCTCTTAATGAGCGAACATCCAGAGAAACCAAGAGTATTTGGTACTTCGAGACTCGAAGAATTCTGTGTTAATGTCAAACCCCAGCTCAAAGAACAAATATCCGAAACCAAACAACTTGGTTAGGATTCCTCCGAGAATCTCAAAGGAAAGAATAAAGCATGCTTTCCTTTCCTTCTATCTTATGAGTTCCCAAGATAACATTCCTTTCATGAATCTCACGCTCATAATTGTTCAAGACTTTAGTATTCAGACTTCTATCTCTGCATCTTTTGAAATTGCAAAGAAAACGAAATCCCAATTCACTGGTTTGAACATCATTACTTTGCCAAGTGGTAATGTACAAACTCTCACCTTCACTGCACAAGTTTCACAGATTGATGAGATTATCAAACAGATATGTGAAGTATTGAAGATTGATCCGAAACAAATCAAGGTTCAAGCTCTTCCAAATCCGAGTGTTCCTAGTCCTTCCCACACCTACACATAACACCCAATCCTGAACAACCTTTAGAAACATCTACGGAATGAGCTGAGAAAGAACCAATTTCAAAACATTCTAATAACCAAGCCTCGAATATCCCAGCCGTCCGCGAATTCCAAATAGTTAATGCTGTAACGTCGTAGCTCAAAGGTTATTTACCCCGGGAAAGAACTAATTCTGCGAATTTCTTTGCAGGGTAAAAATTATCGCATTCCCAGCGGCATGCCCTTAACTAGCAAGGTCTATTGTCCGGGAGCTCCCAATTCAAAAATCGCGAGATTTAGCACTGGTCAAGCAAACCCCGATTATGACTATATTTTGAAACTGGTTAGCACTGAAAAGGTTCAGATAAGACACAATGCACTAGAAGCAGCAAGAGTGGCTGCCAACAAGAAACTCACACCGATAGGTGAAACAGCCTATTTCCTGAGAGTTGTGGTCTACCCTCATGTCATTCTTCGGGAAAACAGAATGATCGCAACTGCAGGCGCAGATAGGCTTCAGGAGGGAATGAGAAAGGCATGGGGTAAACCTATGGGTCTAGCCGCGCGCGTGATGCCTGGATCTGTGATTCTGGAGCTACGAATCAAGAAAGAGAATTTGGCCAAAGCCAAAGAAGCCATGAAGAGTGCTTCAGCCAAGCTTCCAATGCCTACAGAAATGGTGACGGAGCTTTTGGAAAAATCTGCTCCACAGATCAGTATCTCAAAATGAAATGAGCTGATTGAGGGCTTTCAAAGCGAGAGAACAGCCCTGCAAGAAATGTAAACCTCTTCAATATCATGTTGCATTTAATGTGTAGATTTTTGCTTGGTGTAGTTTGTAATGACGATAACGATAGACAAGACTGAGATTGCGAGAATAGTTGAAGAGACTCATCCAAAGAGGATAGTTTTCAACGCACCAGACGGACTCCTTCCTCTGACTCGCCGACTATCTTCAGAACTGGAATCTGAATACAAACTTCAATCGATTGTTATTTCTGATCCGACGTACGGCTCTTGCGATACGGTGGATATTGACGCGCAACGACTAGGTGCGGACATTGCTTTTCACATTGGACACAACTACACGATAAAGAAATTTGGGAAACTCACCTATTCGATTGACGCTTTCGATGACATCATTTTTGATAAAGCGGTGCTAAATGCTGAAGATCAGCTGCGCGCGCGGAATTTCAGCGCCGTTGGAGTAGTAGCGTTTGCTCAGCACGTTAACCAGCTTCAAAACGTAACACAAATTTTGGAAAGAGATGGATTCAAAACTCTCGTTGGTAGGGGAATGGGTCAGCTCCATGACGGGCAAATCTTCGGCTGCGAATTCTATCCGGCGTACAACATAAGAGACAAGGTTGACGCAATGCTACTTCTCGGCCAAAGCATGTTCCATGCGATAGGGTTATGTCTTTCTACGGGCAAACCTACCTTTATTTTGGATCCTTACGAAAACGAAGCAATTGACGTTCAGAAAGTTGCCGATGAAAGGCTGAAGAAATCTGTTCTTTCGATCTACAAGGCAAGAGACGCTGAAAATTTTGGCGTAATAATAGGGTTGAAGGAGGGACAGATAATGACCGACCAATCAATAAAGATCAAGGCACAGCTCGAGAAGTCAGGGAAACACGTGCAGCTGATTGCACTTCGCGAGATTACCGCCGACAGAATCAACAGTATGACAGAGATTGAAGCCTTTGTTCAGACCGGTTGCCCAAGAATCAGCGTGGACGGGTATAACTTTTCGAAACCTGTCCTTAGTGTTCCCCAGACGGATGCGCTAATTAACCTCCTCTCCGGGAAGGAGGTACAGATGGATCTCTTCGAAAGGAAGAATTGGCTGTAGTTACTAAATACCGGTTGGAAAATCATAGTGTGAGAAATTAGCGTGGAAGAAAAGAAGCAATCAATTATTGTACTCCCGGGTGACAAGTTAGCGTCTATTGAAGAGTTCGTCCCAGGAACAGGAACAGCAACGGTTGGAGAATCTATAGTATCCACAGTTACAGGGGGAAAGAAACCGGACATGTCTAATCGTGTCATGAATGTCAAACCCGCGAAAGCAGCCTCTGAAACGCTTCCGCAGGTCGGAGATTACATTATAGGTTTTGTCGACAGTGCGTCACCGAATGTCGGGCAAATAACGATCCAGGCTATCAACGAAATTCCAAGTAACAAAGAGTTCTCTGGAATGCTGTCGCTTCGTGATGAAAGACGAAGAAGGTCTCCTCCTATCAAGCCTGCCGATATCATTAGGGCAAAGGTCATTAGCACGAAAAACTCTATCTTTCATCTAACAATCAATGATCCTAACTGTGGAGTAATCAGTACGGTTTGTAGCAATTGTGGAGGCCGGATTGTTCCTTTGGGAAGGGACAGAGTAAAATGTCCAGAATGCGGTCTCGTCGACGATAGGCAATTGGCGGAAGACATGCTCAAACCATCTCGGCCTCAAGTGAACGCTTGAACGTAGCGTAACCGAAATAGGAAACAAACAGCAAAGCAACAAATGACTTGGTTGCAAATACCAAGTTGATTCTGAATGAGCTTACTGGGTACGCATTAACGATCGTGTCTGGGTTGGGATGCGTTACAATCAGTGATCCCCACAAGACAAAATTGAATAGAGTTTCGTAGGCGCTTACAGCTAGACCAAAAAGAGAGACCAAAAGTAAGATTGCTCTGAGACGTCTTGAAATCTTGGAAATGGGATCGCTGATCAGCGCGAAGAAACAAAAAGCGAACATGACGCCCGCCAAATACATTATTGTGACTGGTTTCACATAAAATGGAGAAAGATTCGTGGGCGGGAATTCCTCAGGTGTTCCATTTGCGTTATTTACGAGTGAATCCCCAACAATATTTCTTGGATTCAGGAGATAGAAGAGAGCAATTGCAAGAAGAATAACTCCGCTAATGACCAAAATAGCGAGAATTACCTTTCGCTCGTCATTAGTCTTTGGTGTATACATTTGACAAGTGCCTCTTCATTACCAGAATAATACTAGATCGCCCAAAAGGTTGCGTCTCAATATCTGTCCTTTGAAGAAGACATATAAGGGCCGTTTTGACGCTTTCTCTCTCCCTTCCTTGAATCTAAAAGTAAATTCCATTGCAGATAATGCGATCAGCGTGCAAATTGAAAAGGAGGATTACAGTCTCGCTGATATTGTTCACAGAGAATTGCTCAATGTGAAACATGTGAAATTTGCCGGCGTTCCCCCTCCGCATCCTTTGATCAAGACTCTTACTATCCAAATTCATACTGATGGGAGCAAACCTACAAAAGCTCTACTCGAAGCAATAGAACTCTCTCAGGAGAAAATATCAGATCTCTTAGTGGTGACAAAGAAAGCATTCCCTTCGATAGGAATCAGAACTGCTTCAGCGACGGAAGATCACGCCGCAAAGAATAACGAATCGGGCAGTTCTCAACAAAGCACATAAAAGCAGTACGGCTCGAAACTTCAGCCGAGCCAATCGCTCAAAATCTCTTGCTCATTTATGGAATTAAGACCAATTTAGTGATATAAGATGAAATTCTGTCCAAAGTGCGGAATGCGACTTAGATTTAAGGCGCAAAAGCCAATTCCCTTGCAAGTTTGTGACAAGTGCGGCTACTCGCAAGAGGCAGAAACAAGCATTACGCTTCCGGAAGAAATAGATTCCGATTCTTCATCAACGATAAAGGTCGTCGGAGACAGGGAAGAAAAAATCAAAACCATGCCGACGACTAATGTGGAGTGCCCCAAATGCGGTCACAACACTGCCTTCTGGTGGTTCTTGCAAACAAGAAGTGGCGACGAACCTCCGACACAGTTCTTCAGATGCGAAAAATGTGCCTTCACCTGGAGGCAGTACAGTTGAGCTTGCGCGCGTCGCATTCAATGAAGTATTAAATATCCTTACTATAGAGTTAGCTTGAGATGCCTGGAGAAACTTCAAAATCAACCGGCTTTATGGCCAGATCTCAGACTCCAAGCGAATGGAAAGCTGTAACTGCGTCAATTCAGACCCTCGTTGAAGAAGCGACTTTTGATGTCTCACCTGATGGCATCACTTTTCGCGCCATGGATCCTTCTCACGTAGCGCTCGTTGATCTGTTCTGGCCGAGCGAAGACTTCCAAAAATTCTCTTGTGAGAAATCCGACAGGTTCACTGTGCGGATGGAGGACTTTGCGAAATTGATCAGAAGAGCAGAAAGCAAAGATTCCATAGAGATCTCGAGAAGTGGATCTGATTCGCTAAGTCTGAAGTTGAGCAATGGTTACAAACGCGAATTTGAGCTTCACCTGATAGAATCTAGCCAGAACAACACTCCTCTTCCAAAGCTGACTTTTGACGCAAATTTTGTTACCACAGAGCCAGCATTTGATCGTGTGCTCAATGATGTGTCCGCCATTTCAAACCACATCAGCATAGACGCCGACAAGGACAAAGTCCTGTTCTCTGGCAAGGGGGATACTGGCAAGGCTTCGGTGGTGCTTGAAAAGGCCGAAGGGGGAAAAGGCGATCTAGTAAATCTCTCAGCGGAAAAGGAAGCAAAATCGACTTACAGTATTGAGTACCTGCTCAAAATTACAAAGGCAGCAGGATCGGCTTCTGACACAATAAAATTCGAGTATTCCAGCAAGATGCCTCTAAGAATGGAATTCAAACTTGGCGAGAACAGCAAAGGGAAGATTCAGTTCTATTTGGCGCCAAGAGTTCAAGAGTGATACCCAACTCTCTGCAAAAACAAGTAGCGGGGGGTGGACTTTCATCTGCGCAGAAATGATTTCTGCGAATATTTTGAACCACCGCTCTGCGGGTTTCTCATGGTAACGCTGAATCTAACGCTGCTGAAACAGCCCACATTATGAGCCCGCCGGGATAACCTGGCTTCCCCACCCCGCTAGTCTGTTTGACTCAATTTTTTCATTGATGCTTATTAAAGCTTGACGTCATACAAGTCGATCGAGGACAAAGATTTGATTTTGTCTGCCAAATGGAGTTGAGATATTGTCGGTAAGCTTTCAGGAAGTAAAGAATCATGCCGTTGGAATACATGTTTCGATTTCTGGAAAACTGGATGAATCAGTAGACAGGGCAATGGAGATAGGATGTGTTGGAGCTTTCCAAATTTTTACCTGCAGTCCCAGAAGATGGGATGCGTCAAAGCTAAAATCCGAACAAGTCGAATTTTTCCGAAAGAAAACCCAGCGGCACGGGTTCCAACCTTTTGCTCACATGCCGTATCTTCCAAATCTTTCGTCCCCTGATGAAACATTTCATTCAAAGTCAGTTGAAGTCTTGAAGCGAGAAATTGAAAGGTGTGAAGAACTTGGAGTGCAAAGCTTGGTGCTGCATTTCGGAAGTCACATGGCAACGTCCATAGAAGCAGGTCAAAAAAGAATCATCCAGGCTTGCAATAGCGCACTGCACGAAACATCGAAATCGAGCGTCAAATTATTACTTGAGAATTCTGCGGGTGTCAAAAACAGCACAGGATCCGAGTTTCCATTCATAAAGAGAATAATCGACAATACGCTCGATTTGGACCGAATAGGTGTATGCTTTGACACGTGCCATGCCTTTGCAGCTGGTTATGACCTTCGTTCAGCGGACGCCGTCAAAAAAACAATGCTAGATTTCGATGATCAGATCGGATTGGACAAGCTCTTTCTTATACATCTGAACGATTCCAAGGGGAATCTTGGAGATGGTTTGGATAGACACGAAAACATTGGCGATGGAAAGATAGGGCGAGCGGGCATGTCCGCCATTCTGAATATGAAAGAACTATCTCACATCCCGGTCGTTCTCGAAACACCAATCGACAAGGAAGGAGATGACAAGCGGAACGTTGAGACAGTAAAGAAACTGATTCTTTCGCCTGAGTGATTATTTGTAGTCTTGGCCGTCACGGAATGCAATTGATCTTGCAGCTCGCTGATCTTTAGTGCCCCGACCAAAATTTCCTCTTCTCTTTAGAACGGACGTGCCATTTTCATTGACTAGATTAATCTTGACGCAATCCTTGTATCGCGCTTCAATAATCCTGGCTATCGTCTTTGCGAGATAGAGATTGCCGCGTCCGATTTTTACGATCTTCCTGATGTCTGGCGCGTTATCAATTAACTCGGATACTCGTGCTAGCGTTGCCTCGAAAGTTGGTAGTACCAGGGTTTCAATTTCTCGCTGATTAATGAAGGCGGCGATTCCAGTTCGCTCGCCGGGATCTATTCCGACGACAAACCAATCGTCAGGTTTTGGGGGATAAAGGATTGAAAACAATTTTTCCTTTGCCAGTCCGGCATCGTCGCCAAGATCCTCAATACAGACAATGTTGTTTCCCCGCAAAAGCAGCCTTTCCTTCCTCGTTGTGATAATTAGTTTCAGGTTACGGTCAAGAATACTTGTTGTTTGAGCTGTCGATTCACCAAATTGCACGAGTGACTGTTGATTGAGAAGAATGTCTGAAAAGGAGATGCCAATTCGTTTCATAAGAGTGGAAATTCGGTAGTAAGCTCTTCCACTCGAGGTCGCGACCCCAACCTCGGGACTAGGGATTTGATATCCTACTATGCATCCCACCCTGCGTGGTTCTCAGGTTCGGGAAATACGAGTTCAAACTTTTAAACATTCAGTCTATCTCCTTCAAAACGTAGAAAGTCTCTTTGAGCATCTGCTGGTAATTGTCCTGTGAAATACTTGACAAATCTGGTTCAGAATATTCTGGAATCGGAGATAGTGTCACTTGCTTACAACGATCCTAGAATCAAGGTCAAGACAATTCAGGCAATAGTTTTCGAATGCCTGAACTCGAAACAACAAGTGCACTATCTCGATTTTGATCTTCAATTTTCGTCAATGCTTCAGAATCTATCGAAGTTAGAATTCGAAAGAATCTCTAAATTAGATCTGAATATTCTGCAGCCCAGCAATAACATAGAGGATCCGATTCTAACCGTTCAAGAATCAAATCGTAACGGAGGACTAGTTGTCATAGATTCTCTGAACACGCTTCAAAACCTGTTTTCAGTCTCGCCCTCATTGACCGATGCGAAGACTGCGAATCACAGAGCGACTGTGTTGGTTTCACTTATTCAACAGCTAGCAAGATTCTACTCAAAGTCGATCTTGATTCTTAGTCTCACCAAAATGAGGCCCAAGAAAAGCGATGTTGGTGTTACATGGGAAAGGGAAATAGTAGGTGGAAGAATGACGCGATTCAAAAGTGACGCCGTCTTGTTTGCTACCGAAGAATTTGAAACGGAGAGCAAGAATCAGCGAATAAAGGTCGAGGTGGACACGGTCTCCTCGGATATGTTTGAGGGCAGAGCGAATGATGTTTACGAAATCTTGGTGGGTTAGACAGTTACTCTATCCGCCCTTTGCATTGATGATATAGTAGCCCAGAGTCATGGCCACAGCAATTAGGGCAATACCTCCAACGAAGAACATTTCTGCGGATCGGGCCCTGATAGTCTGCCTACCACTCAGATAGAGAGCGTAAGCTCCAAGGGCCCCGACTATGTAGCCAAATAGCATAATGAAAGTCTCGGTCATGTTCTGAATACTGGCGTTTGGAACTATAGTTTGCTGGTCAATGCCGGCTGTGCCAGCGTTACCAACGGCGTTTATTATGCCAGCCATGAGCAAGAATAACGCAATCAAGTAAATCCATTCGATTCCCCTATTCGCGAGAGAATCAGTTGAACTTGGATTACCGAGTTTTCGGGCGAATCCCATTTGTTTTAAACGTGAGGTAACCTTTGCAGTTGCGCTCTGAACTCTTTTCTTTACACCCAAACTAATCTCCTTCCTATAGCTTCTCAGGCAATCGTTGGCTTTCGGCCAGTAAGTGCCTTGCGATTTCTTTTGCCGAGTCTCCAGTCTCCCTTAGTCCTAATATTCTCTCTAAATACCTTTCCCAACTAATGTTGCCAAACGCCTTTTGCCATTTTTGGAAGCTCTCAATTAGATGCAATCTCGCAGTCTCATGCAATATGCAGTACTTTCCACTCGAAGCAGAAAGTCGTTCACACAATTCACATTTTGGAAGCGACTGATGCTGATCTTGCAATTACCTCAACTTCTTTCAAGTTTTTTTACTTGCGATGCAGAAATAATTCGAGCATTTCTGAGACGCGGAGGCTCGCGAACGCAAAATAATCATTGGCCAACCACAGGAATCGCAACAATTGCTTGTTGTCTTGATCACTCCGTGCGCAGGGAGGGGCGACGATGTCTTGCAGCCGTCTTCGTAATTCGTACAACGAATGAACCTTTTTCGCGTCCTTATTGATCTGATGGCCTGAAGATTTCCGGTCTTGCACTTGGGACACCTTCCAAGTGGAAGATTCTTGGCTTGCAGAGATGATACATTTGTTTGCCAGTCAAGATCATCCATCTCAAGCAGATTTCGAAGACTCACCCTAATATTATTCAGTTCTTCTATGATTACGTATTCCTCGCGCTCTTGCTCCTTTTGCAAAAGTTCAAGCTTGTTCTCTAATGATCTAGTCATCTCGGTGGAGATAATCATCGGACAATGCTTTCTAAGTTGATTCACAAGAATCAGCGCGTTCTCTTCTGGAGCAAGATCCCGCGACTTTCGGATATATTTTCGATCGATGAGCGTCGAGATCGTATCTGCTCTCGTAGCTTTTGTTCCTATGCCCTCCGATTCCATTTTTGATAGTAGCGATCCCTCATTGTATCTAGGGGGAGCCTGAGTGTATTTTTCGACTTTCGATTTCGCATCTATTCGCAGTTTCTCCCCAGTTTCTAATTCTATAGGTAGGGAAACAGAAGAAGCTTTCCTGAAAGGGTAGTATTTCATCCATCCCTCTATGACGACATTCTCCCATTCCGCCGAGAACTCATTGGTTGAGATGTCGAAACTTGCCTTGGTCTTCTCAATGATAGCATCTGGAGCGAATGTATTGCAGAATCTCCTCGTTATCAAATCGTATATCTTCCTCTCATCCTCAGTAAGCTTATTCGGAAGCTCTCCCGTTGGATAAATTGCAGGATGAGCCGGGTCCTCACGCGGACCTTGCCACGGGAATCGCCTTCTGGATGTGTCAGCTAGAAGCGTCTCAATATTATTTGAGTAATTCAGGTTTTTTGCCAAACGACGAAGTATTTCTTCAGGATGGATCGACTGTGGAAGCTTTTGACTTTCAGTCCTAGGGTAGGAAATGAGCGCTCTGAGGTACAGTTTTTCCGCGATTCCTAAAGTCGCGCGTGGAGTCATCCCATAGTTGTAGAACGCTTCCCTTTGTAGTTCGCCTAGATCAAATGGATATCTTGGAGGAAGAGTTGTCTTGAATTTCTGGATCAATGTGACCGTCGCATACTGGGAATCAGAGATTGCTTCGAAGACAGCCTCTGCCAGCGAAAGAATGTGGATTGGCGACCTCTTGTATTTTGCTTGGAAAGTGAAATCTGATTTCTTCAAAGTACACTCTAGATACCAACAGGGTAACGGAATGTGTGCTCTTTTCTCGATTTCTCGATCAACGACGAAAGCGAGTGCAGGTCCCTGTACCCTTCCGATTGTTACGTTTGAAAACTGCACCCCGCCATTGTTTGCGGCTCGAGTTAGGACTCTTGAAAGATTGATCCCCCATAGGAAATCGACTTCATGCCTCAGCCGTCCCGCCTTGGCCAGATACCCTCCAGATTGCTCCAGAGTCGAGAAGGCCGCTCTTATCTCATCTTCCGTTAACGTGGAGAACTTTGCTCTGAGGCTTTGCTGATTTGAACATGCGAATTGGAGTATGTTTGATCCTATGATTTCGCCCTCGATGTCGTAATCGCAAGCGTTCACAAATCTCTTGGCTCTCTTAGCATAGCTTGTGATAATCGCGACCCTGTTCCGGATGAGAGTTTGAAACCTTGTGTTTTTTCTCCATCCCGCTCTAGTCGTTTTCCTTTCCTTTCCAAACCAATCTACGTCAAATATCGGGAAAACGGACCGGTCGAGCTCCGGATCGCCAACCTCGAACAGATGTCCCAATGCTGAGCACACAACGTAGGAGTTTCCGTCGAACGCAACGGGAATCTCAAATGTTCCAGAACTGCGCGTGACGACTTCCTTTTTTCCCAGAGCAAAAGCAATCTTTCTTGCAGCATCAGTTTTTTCCGCGATCACTAGTGTGAATGCTTCCAATAGATTGTACCACAATTATCCTGCAGGAAATAGTTCGGCGATCGTTTCAGGCATATTATGCATTACATGTACTTTAATTATGCATGGCATGCAAAATAATTCAGCTCTTGCCACTCGAGATCACTTGCGCCAGCTGCGGGGCAGTCCTATACTCGGGGTTCGATCTGAAACCGCCAAAGGACATCATCAAATCTAACGGGGATAAATGCAGGGCTTGTGGAAAGACCCTCTTAACATCAGATTTTCGAATCGAAGTTTCAAAAAACTGATCAATTTCTGGAATTCTTGAGGCCAGAAATAATCAAGCATTTTTCTGGTGCAATTGTCATCATCCTTTCGAATTTTGTCCTCGGGCCTTCGAATGCAGAATCCACACCTCTGACAATCACGACTGGAACCGATTCGTCAGCCTCTCCCATAGAGATTTCTGCTGCTGTAGCAATTTGATCTGCCAGTCCACGCAAGGTGACCTTCAATTTGTTGTTGAACAAATCGAGCATTCCTCGCATATCTATTGTCGGCCGGATTCCTGCAGATCCTATTGCGACGCCGACCGTTCCCAATCTGGTAGGCGTAACTCTACTATCGGAGAAGATTACCCCTAGTCTCCTGATCTTCCTCCCTTTACTTTCGATAATACCCAGCAAATTGCGTCTCAGTTTCATTGCCGAAAGCTGTGGTTTCTTTGGATAGAGTATCGCCCAGCCTTGTGGTGCGTTGCTTAAATCGATTCCAGCATTAGGAGCCAACACACCTCCAACAAGCGTGAGCAGGAATCCAGGAATGCCGCCAAGAATCGAATCGGATTCGTTCAGCACCAATTGTGCAAGTTCAGGTTTAATCCTATAGGACAGTGCGACTTTTTTTGCCTCTTTTGTAACTACGATTTTGGACAAATCCACGAATCTTCCTTCCGAGACAGCGGAAAATTTGCTTGAGACAACCAGTATGTCACCATCCTTCAACGAGATCCGATTTTTTTCAAGTTCTTCGGTTATCTCAAACGCGAGGTTGAATTTTTCAAATCGCACACTGCATTTCAAGGGAATTAGTTCTATGACGTTCATCTGTCGCATGCTTCAAAGATCTTTCTTGTGTACACTTTTCAAAGTATCGAATGCCCACAGTTGATTTCAACATTAATTAATCGGTCAATTTTAACAATTTTTTTGCCAACGATGCCGAAACATTCACACTTGTACAATTACCACAAGGAACATGGAAAGATCACTGAATTTTCCGGATTTGACATGCCACTGTGGTACACTAGCATAATCGACGAGCACATGGCAGTCAGAAACTCAGCTGGGTTATTTGACGTCTCTCACATGGGACGAGTTTCAATTATTGGAAAGGGAGCGAGCGACTTTCTTTCCCATCTCTTACCTACAAATAGTTCAAAGATTCGCGATGGAAGAGCTTTCTATTCGGTCATGTGCAACGAAAACGGAGGGATTATCGACGATGTGATTACGAACAAATCTTCCGAATCAGATTATTCAATGGTCATCAACGCGGGTAACAGAGAGAAAGATATAGCTTGGCTCAAACGAGTAGCACAAGATTACGAAGTTTCTGTCGAAGATTATTCGGATTCTTCAGCTCTCATTGCGCTTCAGGGTCCTTTGGCTTGCGAATTATTGCAAGATATTGCTGATTCAAAACTTTCTGAGCTCAAGCGGTTTTCATTCATCCAGAGCCTAGTTGACGGCGAGCGATGTCAAATTTCTCGAACAGGGTACACCGGCGAGGACGGGTTCGAGATTACCCTTTATGACACCCCTCTAAATCAGCCTGAGAGAGCGTTAAAGGTCTGGACAAAGATACTGGCGCTTGGAAGCGGTAAAGGAGTTCTCCCATGTGGCTTGGGGGCAAGAGATTCTCTCAGACTAGAAGCTGGAATGTGCCTTTACGGACAAGATATTGATGAGAAAACGACTCCAATAGAAGCCTCGCTTGAGAGCATCGTGAATCTGGACGAGAGGAAATTTATTGGACGCCCTGTGATCGAAGAACAAATTAAGAATGGTGCGGCAAGAAAACGAATCGCGTTTTCAATGCGGGATGCTGGGATTCCTAGGCACGGATTCGATATTTTGTTTTCCGGAAAGGTTGCGGGCGTTGTTACTTCTGGCACATTTTCACCTGTAATGAAAAAAGGAATCGGAATGGCTTACGTTCCCAGTCCAATTTCTTCCTTGGGTCAGATATTGACTGTCAAAATAAGAGAGAGCGAGAGGAATTCTGAAGTCGTCCCAGTCCCATTTTATGATACTACAAAGTACGGCTACAAGAGAGCCAAGACGTAGTTTTATTTACGGCAGAAACCGGGATTGTGTGATTTACCTTGAGCGAAGTCTATGAGGTACCCGACGGCTATTATTACACGAAGGATCATGAATGGATCATAGCGAAAGGATCGTACTATCTAGTCGGGATCACTGACTACGCCGCGAAAATGCTGAATGACATAGTTTACGTTAACCTTCCGGAACAAGGCGCAGTACTAAGTTCTGGACAAGTATTCGGGCAGGTAGAATCTGTAAAGACGGTGTCAGATGTATATATGCCAGTCACTGGAAAAATTTTGAAAATAAATTCAATGTTAACTCAGACGCCAGAGCTTGTCACAAATGCGTCATATACCGACGGCTGGATGCTTGAGATTGAATCAAATTCTTTCTCGGAAGAGTCGACTCGACTGCTCAATGCAAAAGCATATTCCGATTATATTTCAAATTTGAAATCTCATGAATGAGACAAGGACAGAAAGCTTAAAGGGTCTTTAAAGAGAGTGACGCTCCACGCATGACCCTAAAGGACTCGATGGCTGAGGCAAAATCGGTCTTCTATCGCCCGGTAATGTCACGGCGAACAGCGACCATCTTTCTGGCGATGTCGATTATATTCGTCATTTCGCTCATCATGCGATTGTATCCAGCGGTTTACGGCTGGTACATAAACGAGTTTGATCCTTACTTTGACTACTACGCCTCGCTTCACGTGATAACTCTGGCGCAGCAACACGGACTCTATTACGCGCTGTTCCACAACCCAACGAACTGTCCTCCGTCTGATCTTTCACAAGTTTGCCACGACAATCAGGGCTACTTCTTCTGGCATGATGTCAGGACGTGGTATCCGTATGGAAGGAATGTTGCCGGGACGAGTCAGGTCGGTCTTCAGCTAACAGGAGCTATTTCCTATCTTTTCATAAATTCGGTTTTGCACCTTCCAGTCTCGTACTATGATTACATTGTATTTTTCCCCGTCATGATTGGATCTCTGACAATTATTCCTCTGTACTACTTGGTGAAGAAAATAACAAACAGCGCGGGCGGAATATTTGCAGCTCTGATTTTTGCAGTTTCCCCGCCAATTCTTGAAAGAGGGAACTTAGGCTGGTTCAAGTCGGAACCCCTCTCGCTCTTCGTTTCCTGCATAGGAGCATACTTCTTCCTGTCAATGTACAGCGGCAGGGCCACTTCTAGAGGCGTTCTTGTGCGCGGCGCGATTGCTGGCTTGATGTTCGGTTATTCTATGATTGACTGGGGAGGCGGAGATGAGTTTGCCCTAATTTTCGCTGTCCTATTCCTGATTGCTCCGTTTGTGAAACAGATTGACCTGCAAACGACGGTTCGTGGGGGATCGATCGCGGTCGCCCTGCTCTTGCTCATCGCAGTTCTAACACCGCGTCCAGGTCCGGGGCTTATCACAAACCTTGAGGGCCTCGGTCTGTTGGCATCGTGGCTATTTGCTTTCTTGGCTTTCTTTTTGAAAAAGTACGGCGACCCCATTTCGTTCAATCGCAACCTCGTAAAGATACTCTTACTCTTCATCTTCGGCGGCCTTATTGCCATAGCCTTCGGAGCTGTCGGCAGTCTGTCCGGTAGGTACCTCACTGTACTCGATTCAACGCTAAGAACAACCAATCCACTGGTCCAGTCTGTCGCAGAGCAAGCAGTACCTACTGGTAGTCAATTCTTCGCTGACTATGCGGTCATCATATTGCTCGCAGGGTTTGGAGCATACGTGGCCTTCCGAAGAAGGACCATTGAAGCGATTTTCGCGCTCGTTCTTGCCTTAACAGGAGTCTACATTGCCTCGTCGTTTGCCAGGTTGATGGTTTATTCGACTCTGTCTCTGGCTATTCTCGGCGCGATCGGATTGGTCGAATTGGCAGAGTCAATCATGCGCCCGACGGTATCGACAGTAAGCAGGAAAAAGTCGAGGATATACGAATCTCGCAGCGAAGTCAAGGTCATCTTCGCATTAATCATGATTGTTTTGATTGCAATCCCGGTGTTCATTCCGGTGAACAGGAATATTTC
>Ga0307373_10005869_pt1 | contig 19806 bp, 16 predicted proteins | sample OX2MG_FD_202534 | JGI IMG/M metagenome (GOLD analysis project Ga0307373, IMG submission 202534) | Soil microbial communities from Risofladan, Vaasa, Finland - OX-2 | ecosystem: Environmental > Terrestrial > Soil > Coastal area > Acid sulfate soil | place: Finland: Risofladan, Vaasa | collected...
AGCCGCGTAGCCCTCATTCACTCCCGCGGAAGTGGCAACCAGCGCGCCCTGAGTATTCGCGGACTTTTTCGTGATGATGTTGATCACGCCGTTCACGGCGTTGGCGCCCCACAGCGTCCCGCCCGGCCCGCGAATCACCTCGATGCGATCGATATCCTCCAGGGGCGGGTCCTGCACATCCCAATACACGCCGCCGTATGTCGGCGTGTATACAAGCCTGCCGTCGATGAGCACCAGCATCTTGTCATTGTATGTGCCTGAAAATCCCCGCGCCGACACGATCCAGATATTTGCGCTCTGCTGGACTACGTATAGTCCCGGCACCGAGCGCAGCGCATCGGGAATCGACGAATACCCGCCACGCCGGATGTCCGCTCCGGTGATCACATAAATGGCCGCCGGGGCCGCGAACAGGTTTTCCTCCTTCTTCGACGCGGAAGTCACTTTGATGTTCATGAGATCTTCCAGCTTCATGGTGGTCAAATCCACGGACTGCGGCGCCTGCTTGCCGGGCTGCTGCGCCAACGCGCCAGCAGAGAAAACACAGATTCCGAACAAGCAAAGACATAGCTTCATGGTTTATTCCCGTCAGCACACTCGATCGAATTTGTTATTTCATAAGTGCGATACAGGGGGCCGACGAAGGCGGGAAATCATATCTACCCACACACACCGTTTATCGTTGGCCAGAAGGGGGAAGTATCTGTGGTTGATTATGCACCGGCCTGCAGGCGAAGCACGAATTATAACAAAGTAATGTTTCCATGGGGTTAGATCTGATCCAAAATGAAACGCCTCAGGGTCAAATGTGGCGCGGCCGCCCTGCAGGTCCTGACCGGTTTTGCGCCTCGCCTTTCGGCTCATCGCGTCCGGCCCGCTTGCGGACCGCTTCGAGCGATGCGGAAGCTCCAGCAATCACCTGTTCGGGCGACAAGGCGGTAAACCTGCCGGCGCGCTTCAAAATGCGGCCATCCACAACCACCGTATCCACGTTTGCCGGTTCGGCGGCTTCGACCAGCATCCGCGCGGCGTCGGTGACCACGCCCATGGTGATCACGTCGGTGCGCACGGCGATCAGGTCGGCGCGCTTGCCCGGCGTCAGCGAACCCACCAGATGGTCGATGCCCAGGGCGCGCGCCCCGTTGATCGTCGCGAATTCGAGGGCGCGCCGCGCGGAGAGCTTGAATTCACTGAAAGCTTTGGCGTTTTCCGCGTTCCGCAACAGCTTCAAGACTCCGAACAGGTGAGCATTCCCCGTGAGCGGCACGCTGTCCGCGGATACGCAGACGTTGACGCCGGCATCGAAAAAGTCGCAGGCCTTCGCCAGGCCGTATCCAATACGCATTTCCGATCCCGGCGAAACGCTGATCGATGTGCCTGCCGCAGCCACCATCTTCATTTCCGCGGGAGAAGCCGACAGAACATGGATGAGCAAAAGATCTTTTCCGAGAAAGTTTCCCCGAAAAAGAGCTTCGACCCATCCCGGCGGCGTGTTTTCCCCGGCGCTTAAATGCAGGGAGACGGGGATGCCCAGCCGGCGCGCCGTCTCAATTTCCATCCGGGCCGCCTCAAATTTTTCAGCAGAAACCGGCGCTGCGATGCTGCCGATGCCGCCCCAGATAAATCCCAGAGCGATCAGCCCGCCGTTTGAGTATTTCGGCCAATCCGCGCGCATTTTTTTTAAGTCCTCCAGATCGCGGGGCTGCTCCGGGGGCATTCCCCGGTACGCGCCGTAGGACCACCGTGCGCGCACGCCCACTTCGCGCAGCGCGCGGAGGTCCGCGACGGCGTAATCATGGCTGCGGACGTTGTGGCACTCATCGTTCACTGTCGTCGTCCCCGAGTAGATGGCCTCCGCCGCGGCCAGGCGCGTTGCGCGGTACATGTCCTCGGGACGCATGGCCTGGCCGTAGGCCGTCGTCACCGGAAAATATCCGTCTTCCGGCTTGTCACCGGCCATGCAGCGAAGATAGGAGGTCCACATATGCCAGTGGGTGTCGATCAGGCCGGGAAGCACGATCCTGCGGCGAGCGTCGATCACCTTGGCGCCGGGAGTTTTAAGATTTTTGCCGACGGCGATGATTTCGCCGTTTCTCACATGCACATCGCCCCCCGGAATGTCACCGAGCGACGGGTCCATGGTGAGGACGTAGCCGTTGCGCAATACGAATTCGCCACGCGTCGGCAATGCGCCCGCCGTGCCGTGTTCGGTCAAGTCTTTTGCGAATCTGCGCCTGGCGTTTCGTGCCCCCATGGGTCACTCCTGCTGAAATAAATCAGACCCGCGATTATGGCAACAGAGGCCGCCCGCGAGCAAACCATTCTGGAAGGGCTGGATGAAGCAGATAACGATGGGGCTCCGGCGCCCTGAACGGAAGGCGACGCGTTGGAGCATGTAGTGAAGCGGCGTTCTATCTCCTGCGGATACGAATCCGATGGCCAATGCGAATGCGCGTGCGGCGCCCCATCGAATTGGCAAGCTGGATGGCGCGTATCGAAGTATGGTAACGCCTGGCAAGCGAGCTGAGTGTATCGCCGCGGCGGACCCGATGCACTGCGTACCGGGGCTGGGGCGGAAGCTTCCGAATGCGGAGCACCATGCCGGGCTCCACGCGCTGGCTCCACAAGAAATTATCCCGCACGATCGTCCAGGGATCTACTCGCATCCGCTTGGCGATCGCCGGAAGGGTGTCCCTGGCAGTCACGCGGTAGTTTACAAATTTGGCGGATGCATTGATTGGGACCTCCAGCATCGTGCCGGGCGCCAGAGGCTCGAGCGGCTGAAGACTGTTAGCCTGGCGAAATGCGTCCAGTTTCACGCCCAGTGCGAACGCCAGACTGATGATGTTGTCTCCGAGCCGCGCCTGGTAATAGAGAGTATCGTCGTCACCGACCGCCAGCAGCCCCGGATTCGGATCGCGAGGGTAAACAATATGGTAGCCCGGCCTGAGGTTCCGTGCGGCCAGAAATGGGTTATAGAGCCGCAACTGCGCCAGCGGCATTTTCAGCCGCCGCGACAGGCGCCACCAGTTGTCGCCCCGCCGCACCGTTACGATGCCCAACTTTTTCGCATTTTTTCGGACCAGCGGTCCATACTTTTTCAGCACGGCCCTGTAATTCGCCACGCCCCTGACATATTGCTGCGTTTCCAGCGGCATCACCCGGCCGCGGGCCACCCGCGTCGGCCCTCCGTTGTATGCGGCAAGCACGCGCTCCTCGCCGTCGAAACGCCGCAGGAGATTTCCGAGATACTTAATGCCCGCCTCAATGTTCGATCGCACGCGCATTGAGCGGTAGGTGGTGGGCATGACCTGAAAATAGCCTCGTGCGCCGGCCATGGACCGCAGGTTGGCGTTGCCACCGGACTCGTACATGCATACGGCGCGAGCCAGGCTGAGGTCCACATCGTACTTGTGAGAATACGCTTCGATACTTCGCTCGATGAGCATCACTTTGCGGTACATGCCCAAAAAAGACGGCGACAACTCCTGGGCGGAAACAGTAGAGGCCGCACCGGACCGTTGTCCGGACTCCATAGCCAATGTCTCGCCTGAAGCAGGAGCGCCAATCAGCGCCACCGCCGTTACCATGAGAATAATGGTGCAAATGTTATGTTTCCTGGCAGCCGTGTTAATAGCCGTGTTAATCATGGCGTGCCCCTGCTTGCTGCCCTTGCCATGAGGCGCCGGTATGACATGGTTCCGACTGAAGACGCGCGTCACTTTGTTCGGAGCGTGGCTCCGAAAGGGGAAGCGTCCTAGGGTCGCTTGCGCACGACGAGATCCACGCACCAAGAAATTCACGGACGCCTTCCGGGGGCTTGACCCAGCAGTTCGCCGCCGTGTTCCGGATCACCGGGCTCACGAGAACGCCCAAATCCTGTGCGCGCAGAGCCTTGAATGCTTCTTCGTCCGGTTCGTCGTCTCCCAGATACGCAGCCACGCTGTTCGGAGTGGCCTCCTCGAAAGTGCGCAGCACTGCAGTGGCTTTCGTGTAGGTTGCCACTCGAAGCTCGAACCCGCCGTCGAATTTCACGACCCGCAACCCGTTCCGCCCTGCTTCGCCGGAAAAAACGCCGAGAACAGTTGCCGCGTCCCTGCTTGCCACGCTGGAGGGTAATCCCCGCCAATGCAGCGCCACCGAGCCGGGTTTCTGTTCCAGGCAACACTCGATATCCATTGTCTTGAGTCTTGCTTTCACGTGCGCCAATCTCTGCAGTTGCGCGATGCGCAAGGGCATCTGCTCGTAATCCCCGTCCGGACGCAGCCGCTCGATCCCCTGCGCGCCCCAAATCTCCGGAACAGGCCGGAGCGAAATCATGCGGCCCAGATTCCGCGCCCTGCGCCCCGTCACAAAGATCAATCTGGTGTTCGTCGCGTCCATCAGTTTTTGAAGCAGCTCGCTGATTTGTGGATAGGCAATGGCACGCGCCGATTCAGGATGGAAGGGCGCAATCGTACCGTCATAATCGAGAAACAAGAGCCGCTCCGAGGCGCGCGACAATCGGCTGAAAAAATCGACCGGCACTTTGTGGCGCTTCAGTATTGGCATCTTTCCTCTCCTGAGGCTTCTCGATCACTGTGGATTGGCGCAGAAATCTGCGGATTGGAAGCAATTGAAATGGCTTGTGGGAGGTCAGCAGAGACAAACGCAGTAAAGCGCCTGCGGATCGCTTTTCCGGTAGGCGTGATTCCATTGCAGGCGGGTCCATCCCGCGATGCCGTATTCGAGGCTAGTGATCGAGACAGTTCCGGCGACGACCGAAAGCCACAGACAGACGCAGGTCAGAACGGCCAGCGCCGCCCGGAATGCCTGCAGCGCGGAAGGCGCCAGACTGAGCGACGGGGCGACCGCCACGTAAAGTATGGACACCACCAGGATGACGGCCAGGAGCCAGCATATCCGGCGAAGCAATTTTTTCCTAGAACGTGTCATGGAACACCGTTGGACTGATATAATATCGTTTCACGATATAAATGGCCAGAGCGATTCGATAGGCCGTTTCACATCAGTCACGCAACGCGCCGGAGCGGTCTTCGAAGTGCCATCCGGCGGCAGGGCAACGCCGGAACCGGATCAAGGGATTCCGATTAGAGTGACGCCAATTAGGGAGGCGAAGAATGTCGATTGCCGAGTTCCTTGGGCTGCATAAGAAAACACATGAGCATTCCGGAACGAGCCCCGAATCAGAAACCGTCCGCAAGATCGTGGCGGCGCTGGACCAGATGGACCCCGACAAGGCCCGCTACATCGCTTCGTTCGCCTTCATCCTTTGCCGCGTGGCGCGCGCGGATTTGAACATCACCCAACCCGAATTGCGCGCCATTGAACGAATCCTGATGGAGCGCGGCAGCCTGACCGAGGAACAGGCCATTCTGGCTACGCAGATGGCTAAGACGCAAAGCATCTTCTTTGGCGGAACGGAAAATTTCCTGGTGACCCGGGAATTCAACCGCATCGCCACCCGGGAGCAGAAACTCGCGCTGCTGGACTGCCTGTTCTCAGTTTCAGCGGTGGACCAGATCTCTTCGATCGAAGAAACCGAAATCAGCAAGATCTGCTCGGAACTGCAGCTCAGCCACGATGATTATATTTCCACGCTATCCGCATACCGGGAATATCGCGCGGTCCTGAAAAAACCGGCCCAACCCGCCTCGTAAGTTTTTCCCCATTAGCAGAATCTGCCGATTGCGCATGAACAAGGCAGGACCGGTACCGTGTCCGGCCGTCCCCATCGCATACGCAAGCGAAGCTCGCGCGGCAATCAAAAATGGCCGCGGATTGACGCTGCCGGGGCGCGGAAAAATCCAGGTCACCGGACAGTAGAAAATGCAGTGGCAAATTTGGAGGCGCGGGTCGGATTTGAACCGACGAATGGAGGTTTTGCAGACCTCTCCCTTAGGCCTCTTGGGTACCGCGCCGGAGTTAAGCAGTATAGCGAAATTGCGGTCCACTTGTCAGTGGCCGAACCGGGTAATGCAGTTTTTCACCGGCCGCGCGCCGCGGCGCGATTTCCCGGATGTGCCCGGGAAGAAAACGGCAAGGCCCGGCTCTCATTGTGGGATCGGTTGCCAGGCGCCACCCCTGCGCTACGCCGTGAGCACCACTTGCGCATCGCGCATAAAACGGGCGGACTCCTCCGGGGGCGTGGGACAAATGTAGAAACCCGTGCCCCACTCGAATCCAGCCACTTTCGTGAGCTTCGGTATGATCTCGATGTGCCAGTGATAGTGCTCGTTGATCTCCTCGCCGATCGGCGAGGTGTGAATCATCATGTTATACGCCGGGCGGTCCAGCACCGCGTCCAGGCGCGCCAGGTTGTCCTTGAGAACCGCGGCAAGGCCCGCAAACACCGCGGCCTGATCATTTTCAAACGAAGAGGCGTGGCGCTTTGGCAGAATCCACATTTCAAAGGGAAACCGCGGCGCGTAAGGGGCCAGCGTCACAAACAGTTCGGTCTGGCCGATCACGCGCACGCCGGATGCGATTTCCTGCCGGATGATGTCACAGAAAATGCAGCGCTCCTTTTCAATGTAATAGTGGCGCGCGCTGTCCACTTCCTCGCGCACGCGCTTGGGAACGATCGGCAGGGCGATCAATTGCGAATGCGGATGCTCCAGGGAAGCCCCGGCCGCTTCTCCATGGTTCTTGAAAATCAGGATGTAGCGAAACCGTTTGTCGTTTTTCAGGTCGAGCATGCGTTCCCGAAACGCCCAAAGGACGGCCTCGATCTGCTGCGCCGTCATCGTCGCAAGCGTGGCGCCGTGGTCGGGCGTTTCGACGATCACTTCGTGTGCGCCGATGCCGTTCATCCGGTCGAAAAGGCCTATCCCTTCGCGGTCCAGATCCCCTTCGATCCCCAGGGCGGGAAACTTGTTTGGAACCACGCGCACTTGCCACCCCGGCGTATTTGGGCCGCTGCCGTTCCGCCCGTACTGCAGCAGTTCAGGCGGCGTTTTTGATTCATTTCCGTGATCAAACGGGCAGACGCCAATTCCCTTGATCACCACACTCTCGCGCAAAAAATCCGAAGGCCGCTTGGCTCGATCCGTCGAAATGATGACCCATCGTCCGATGATGGGGTCCTTCCTTAACTCGGGCAATGATTCCTCCTGGCACAGAAAACGCCATAAAAAATGCCAACGGTCCTCTAAAAGCAGGCTATTTTAATCCTGGGTGGGCCGGAAAGTCTTGAAAAACACGAACAATGTTCATTGTGCGGCAAATGCGCCCTTATGCAGACGCACGAGGGGGCGCCGGCCGGGCAAGGCTTCGATCGCAAGGATATCAAATCGGAAAGGAATTTCGGCGAAGCGGTATTCGCGAAGGAACTGCCGGGCCATTCGCGAAAGATGCCGCTGTTTGTCCGGCGTGACAGCGTCCTCGGGAGAGCCAAACTCATCCCGAACGGAGGTGCGCGTCTTCACTTCGATAAATGCGACCGTCGCGCCATCGTATCCCACCAGGTCAATTTCACCTTTCATGCCGCGACACCTAAAGTTTCGCGCGATCATGACGTACCCGATCCGGCGCAGATACCAGTACGCGTACGTCTCGCCGCGCACGCCGGTTCGCCGCGCGCGATGCCCGGCGGCGGCGCGCGTGGACGGCGCGGGCGAATCCGCCAGGCCATTTCGTGCGGCCCAGTTCACAAATCCAAACATCGCGCGCGCTACGATCGGCGTAACGCCTCCCTTTCCATCCGGCGCTGCATTGACGTCTTGCCAATGCAAATTTTCTCCCGGCTTTCTCCGTGTCCTCTGTGTCCTCTGTGGTGAAAGCTTTGCCGTAGCGGCGAAAAAGCTTTCATCACAGAGGACACAGCGCACGCAGAGAAAGACAATCCGTGCTCGCTTCAAACGTGAATCGTCAAGCCGCTAAGCGGTGGCTTCGACTTCACGGATACATTCATCCAGCGTCCGCACGGCAAATTCGGCCTGTTCCTCATCGATCATCAATGGAGGCGCAATGCGAATCGTGTTTTCGCCCGCGCCCAGCAGAAGCAACCCTTTCGTGAACGCGCGCTGGATGATGGCCTCGCGAAGCTCGCCCGCGCGCTCCTTGGTTTTCTGATCGCGCACGATTTCGACGCCGATCATCAATCCTTTTCCGCGCACGTCGCCAACGATTTTGTGCCGCGCCGGCCAGTCCGCCATGCGGACCATCAGGAAATCGCCGATGCGCCTGGCATTCTCGATGTATTGCGACTCCAGCAAATCCATGGTCGCCAGCGCCGCCGCAACGCACACCGGATTCCCGCCGAAGGTCGAAGCATGCGCGCCGGGCTTCCAGTCCATCAGGCTGGCCCGCGCAATCGTCGCGGAAAGAGGCATGCCCGAGGCAATGCCCTTGGCCACGCACAAAATGTCCGGCTCGATTCCCGCATGATCCCCGGCCCACCACTTCCCCGTGCGCCCCATGCCGCTCTGCACTTCGTCGCAAACCAGCAGTATCCCGTGCTTCCGGCATATTTTCTGCAATTCCACCAGAAATTCCTTCGAGGCGAGAACGTATCCGCCTTCGCCCTGGATGGGCTCGATAAAGACCGCCGCCACCTCCGCCGGATCGACGAGGCGCTTGAAGATTTCGCGCTCCAGAAACGTGGCGGACTCCACGCACGTGCAGGGCGAAGGATTGCCGTAGGGACACCGGTAGGAATTCGGGTAGGGGATGTGAAATACGCCGGCCAGCAGCGTGCCGAATCCTTTACGCTGCACGGCCTTCGATGCGGTGAGCGAAAGCGACCCCATCGTGCGCCCGTGGAAGCAGCCATGAAACGCGATGATTTTGTCGCGCCGCGTGTGGTAGCGCGCCAGCTTGATGGCCGCCTCCACGGCTTCGGTGCCGGAATTGCCGAAATAAACCTTCTTCGCTTCCTTGCCGGGAGCAACCGCCGCAAGGCGCGCGGCCAGTTCCGCCATGTTCGGCAAATAAAAATCTGTGCCGGAAATGTGAATGAGTTCGGCAGCCTGCTTTTGAATCGCTTCGACAACGCGCGGATGGCAATGCCCGGTGGAAACGACGGCGATGCCCGCGGCAAAATCCAGGAACACGTTGCCGTCCACGTCCTCGACCATCGCGCCACGCCCGATTTTTGCCACCATCGGGTAACTGCGCGTGTAGGAAGGCGAAACGAATTGCTCATCCAGCGCGATCAATTTCTTCGCGTTCGGCCCGGGGAGGGGCGTCACCAGGACGGGCAACCGGGTTTCGCTGGTAATTGCGGCCACAGGCTTTTCCACGGAAAATCCTCCTGCCAGCAGGCATCCGGTCCCGTTTCCGGGGATGGCTCGGAACTCGTGAGTCCGCAAATCGTGAACGTGCCTGTCCCGGGAGGCGGGCCTGGCACAAACCTACTTTACGCCGAACCGGCCGTATCCGTCGAGGATAAGAGGAGGCAAGGAAGGACAATCATGGATGAATCAGGATGAGAAGATCAGCGGCGCGGAATTTACGGCGTTTACTTGCGTTTCCAGCGAACGCCGCCGTCGCGCGAATCCTCCAGCAGGATTCCTTGCTCGGCCAGTTGGTCGCGCACGCGGTCCGACGTGGCAAAATCGCGGCGCTTCCTGGCGGCCTGCCGCTCGGCGACGAGGGCCTCGATTTCCGCGTCGCTGGGACCGGCGGAATCCCGGCTAAAGCCGAGGGCGCGAAGCTTTTCGGCATCATCATCGCGAAGCACGGCAAAAATGGCGTCGAACGACTCCAGCAGGGCAAGGACCGTCGCGACATCGCCCTGGCGAAATTCGTCGCGGTCCATGGCCGTGTTGGCGTCGCGCACCAGATCGAAAATTGCCGCGAGCGCCTGCGCGGTATTGAGATCGTCGGCAAGTCCCCGGTCGAATTCCTCCCGCGCTTTCGCAACGCGTTCGGGCATGGCCGGAGACGATCCCTCGGGAAATTTTCCGGTCTGCAGCCGCAAAACGAAATTTCGAAGGCGCTCCACCGAACTGGCCGCGCCCTGCAGGCTCTCCGGCGTGAAATTCAGCTGGCGGCGATATGGCACGGCGGCCAGCAAAAATCGAATCGACGACGGCTTATTGCCGTGGGAGATCAATTCGCGCAGCGTCGCGAAATTCCCCATCGACTTGGACATTTTTTCCTGGTCCACCAGCAGGTGCTCCGCATGCAGCCAGTAGTGCGCGAACGGCTTCCCGGTGGCGGCTTCGGATTCCGCAATTTCGTTTTCGTGATGCGGGAAGGTCAGGTCGACGCCGCCGCTGTGAATATCCAGCGTTTCCCCCAGGTATTTCATGGCCATGGCGGAGCACTCGATGTGCCAGCCGGGGCGTCCCGGGCCGATTTCGGTTTCCCAGAAATCCTCGCCGGGCTTGGGCGCTTTCCACAGGGCGAAATCGCGCGCGTTATCCTTCTCGTAGCGATCCATGTCCACGCGCGCGCCGGTTTGCATTCCGGCCACGTCAATTTTGGAGAGTTTGCCGTAATCTGGAAATTTCGAGATACGGAAATAAGTGGAACCGTCGCTGGTGTAGGTGAATCCCCTATCGGTCAGGCGCTGGATCAGCTTCACCATGTCGTCGATATGCTCGGTGGCGCGCGCGATGTGCTCGGGCGTCTCCAGATTCAATGCGCGGCGGTCATCCAGAAACGCCTGAATGTATTTGTCCGTGTAGTCGCGAATGCTCACGCCGGCGGCCGCCGCCTTCTGAATGATGCGATCGTCCACGTCGGTAAGGTTCATCACCTGGATGACGCGGAAGCTTTTCGATTTCAAGTACCGCCGCAGCACATCCTGAAAGACAAACGTGCGGAAATTCCCGATATGCGCGAAATCGTACACCGTGGGTCCGCAGGTATACATGCGCACCTCGCCCGGCACGAGCGGAACGAACGGCTCGGTCTGGCCCGACATTGTGTTGTGAAACCGGATTTCCGTCATCGTGGATCGATCACCGCGATTCAGCGCCGAATGCAGGCTCCTGGCAAACGCGCTATTTTAACCGACGCGGCCGAATCGTGCAAAAGGTCTGTTGTGAGTCGCGGAATAGCCTTTCCCGCCTGCCTTTTCCGGGAACCGCTCCCCCGGTTTGTGTCACTGGAATGCGGCGGATATAATGTAACCGTGGACCGCAAGAACGCATACAAGACACGACGATGATGGCTCCCGCACAACCCGGAAATCCCGAGTCCCTGGCTCACCTAGACCTCGAACAGGAGATCGCGCGGCTGAAACGCGAGATGAATGCCGTGATCCTGGCGCACTATTATCAGGATTCGGAGATTCAGGACCTGGCGGATTTTGTCGGCGACAGCCTACAACTTTCCCAGCAAGCCGCCGGCACCAAGGCCGACGTGATCGTCTTCGCCGGCGTGCTGTTCATGGCCGAAACGGCCAAGATCCTTAGCCCGGACAAACTCGTCCTGCTCCCGGACTTGAATGCGGGCTGTTCGCTGGCCGATGGCTGCCCGGCGAATCTTTTTCGGGAGTTTCGCCAGCGTTATCCCGACCACGTGGCCATCACGTACATCAACTGCAGCGCCGAAGTCAAAGCCCTGAGCGACATCATCTGCACGTCCAGCAACGCCGAGAAAATCATCCGGCAGATTCCCGAGGGCCAGCCCATTGTTTTCGCGCCCGACCAGTACCTGGGGCGCTACATGATGAAAAAGACGGGGCGCGACCTGACGCTCTGGCCGGGAAGCTGCATCGTCCACGAAATGTTTTCCGAGAAAAGCCTGGTGCAATTGCAGGAGCGGCATCCTCAGGCGCTGGTTCTGGCGCACCCGGAGTGCCCGGAAGCTATTCTGCGCCACGCCGATTACGTGGGATCCACCACCGGCATACTGAATTTCGCCAAGCAGAACCCCGCCACCGAATTTATCGTCGCGACCGAGAGCGGCATCCTACACCAGATGGAAAAAGCCTGCCCGGGAAAGACCTTCATTTCCGCTCCCGGGGAGGGTGGATGTTCGTGCAGCGAATGTCCGCACATGAAACTGAACACGATGGAGAAACTCTATCTCTGCATGCGCGACCGGAAGCCGGAAATCACCATGGATGAGGATTTGCGGCAGCGCGCCTTGAAACCCATTCTGCGTATGCTGGAGATGAGCTAGCCGTCGGTTCCCCCTTTCTCCCATGCCACCTACACTCGACGTATCGGCATATCAGAATCTGTTGCAGTCCTTCCTGAGGGAAGACCTCGGCTCCGGCGACATCACCACGGAAACCACGGTATCGCCGGCACAGCGCGCCCGAGGCGAAGTCATCGCCAAGGCTCCGCTCGTGCTTGCCGGGATCGAGCTGTTCGCGGAGGTTTTCCGCATTCTAGATCCGGCCACCACGGTGGAAATTATTTTTCGCGACGCCGAAGAACTCATCCCCGGTCAAATTCCCGCGCGCGTGAATTCCACCGCCCGGGCCCTTTTATCGGGCGAACGCGTAGCCCTGAATCTGCTGCAGCGCCTCAGCGGCGTGGCCACGCTCACGCGGCAATTCGTGCGCGCGGTTGCGGGCACGGGCGCCGAAATCCTGGATACGCGAAAGACCACGCCCGGCCTGCGCGCGCTGGAAAAATATGCTGTTCGCGTGGGCGGAGGCAGGAATCACCGCAAGGACCTGGGCGAAGCCGTCCTAATCAAGGAAAATCACATTCGCCTGGCCGGAGGCGTGGACGCGGCGCTTTTGGCGGCTCAGGCGGCCCAGGGCCGCGCTTCGTGGATCGAAATCGAAGTCACGAACCTCGACGAACTGCGCGCCGCCCTGGCCCATGGCCCGGACATCATTCTGCTCGACAATATGAGCCCTGCCCTGGTGCGCCAGGCCGTCGAGCAGGTGCGCGCGCACAATTCGCCGCGCAAGATTCGGACCGAGGCATCGGGTGGAATTACAATTGCCAACGTGAGGGAGTTCGCCGAAGCGGGCGTGGATTGGATTTCCGTGGGCGCGCTGACGCATTCCGCTCCAGCCGTCGATTTAAGCTTTGAGATCGAGCCATGTTCTTAACCTGCGGCGGCAGGCGCGCCGAAGTGCGATAAAACCATGGGCTGCGGCCCCTGCGATGATTTCATCGAGACTGTGACGGCTTGGCCATGAATCAGACCATTCAGACCGACATCCTCGTGATTGGCAGCGGGCTGGCAGGCCTGTCCGCGGCATGGAACGCGGCAAAGCGGGGATGCGAAGTCACTCTGCTCACGCGCGCCAGCAACCCTGAAGACAGCAATACGTACCGCGCGCAGGGCGGAATCATCTACCGCGGCCGCAACGAATCGCCCGACCAGCTCGTGGCCGATATTCTTTCCGCCGGCGCCGGGCTCAGCTCTCCCCAAGCCGCGTCGCTGCTCAGCCGGGAAGGGCCGCGTCTGGTGAAGGAAATTCTGATCGATGAGCTGCAAGTGCCGTTCGACGCTTCTCCCGAGCATCCCGGAGAACTCGATCTGACCAGCGAGGCCGGCCATTCGATTCCCCGGATCATCCATTACAAGGACCAGACGGGCCTCTCCATCGAGCGTGCATTTTTTCAGCGCGTTCAGGCCCATCCCAAAGTGAAGGTGATCACGAACGCCACCGCCGTGGACCTGCTCACGGCGTCGCATCACTCCGTCGAGCCCACCGACGTGTATCGCCCGCTGACCTGCGTGGGAGCCTACATCCTCGACCAGACAACGGAAAAAGTTTTTTCCCTCCTGGCCAAGGAAACCATCCTCGCTTCGGGCGGCCTCGGCAGCGTCTACATGCACACGACCAATCCTCCGGGAGCGCGCGGCGACGGAATCGCCATGGCCTCCCGCGCCGGCGCCCGCTGCATCAACATGCAGTACATTCAATTCCATCCCACGGCACTGCTGGCCCCGGACGGCTGCTTCCTGATTTCCGAAACGGTGCGCGGGGAAGGAGGCCGCGTCGTGGATCGTCACGGGAAGGAATTCATGCAGCGCTTCCATCCCGCCGGTTCGCTGGCCCCGCGCGACGTCGCCGCGCGCGCCATCTATCAGACCATGCTGGAATCCGGCGAACCTTGCGTGTATCTCGACATCACGCACAAGCCCGCCGATCAGCTGCGCCAGCGCTTTCCGGGGATTTATGCGGTCTGCATGGAGCGCGGGATTGACATGACCCGCCAGCCGATCCCCGTGGTTCCCGCAGCGCACTATAGCTGCGGCGGAATCGCCACCGACGACTGCGGCCAGACGACCGTGGAACGCCTGCGCGCCGTGGGTGAGGTCGCCTGCACGGGCCTGCACGGCGCCAACCGGCTGGCGAGCACGTCCCTGTTGGAATGCCTGGTCTGGGGAACGCGCGCCGGAGCGAAAGCCGCTGAAAACATCCAGCACGGCGGCGCGTATTACTTCCCCCAGGTCGCGGACTGGCGCTACGAACACGAGCCCGCCGACCCTGCGCTGATTGCACAGGATTGGCTCACCATTCAGCAGACAATGTGGAATTATGTGGGTCTGATCCGCAGCGAGAAAAGGCTCAACCGCGCGATGCGGGTGCTGCGCGAACTGGATCTGGAAATCGCCCGCTTCTACGAAAAATGCGAAATCAGCGACTCCATCATCGGCCTGCGCAACGGCATCCTGACGGCCTTGCTGATCCTGGAAGAAGCCGACCAGGCCCGCGCCAGCCGCGGCTGCCACTACCGCATCGACTGATTTTTTCGCCGGTTCAATCCTGCAAGCGCCGCGGTAAGCCGCGGCAATTGCCGGGCGCTACGCCCAGCTGAATCCATGCTCGGCCAGAGGCAGCGTGCGGATGCGTTTGCCGGTGGCCTGGAAAATGGCATTGCTGGCGGCGGGCAGCAGGGGCGGCAGCGCCGGCTCCCCCAAACCCGTGGGCGGATTGTTTGACTGAATGAAGTGAACCTCGATTTCGGGCGGCGCCTGGGTCATGCGGACCGGCGGATAGCGGTCGAAATTGCTTTGTACGGCGCGGCCCTTCTCGATAGTGATTTCATAGCCCATCAGGTGGCTGAACCCTTCGATTACCGCGCCCTGGACCTGGTTCAAGGCGTTGCTGGGATTGATGATGTGGCTTCCGATATCCGCCGCCACCCAGACTTTGTGGACTTTGACCCGGCTGTTTTCGTCAACGCTGAGGTCCACAACCTCGGCGAAGTATCCGTGGTGGGCGAACTGGAATGCCACGCCCTTGGCACGGCCCTTCGGCAATTGATTGCGGGAACTCCAATCCGATTTCTCGGCGACCAGTTCCAGAACACCGCGCATGCGGGCAGCATCCACATCCGGCTCGCTGGGATTTGGCTTGTGCATCAGGCGCGGCGCCGACAGCAAGTCCAGGCGGAACTGCACGGGATCTTTCCCCGCGGCGTGGGCCAGTTCGTCGATGAACGACTGAAATACGAAAGAAAACGCGTTGCTGCGCGGCGCGCGCATGGCTCCGGTGGGAATGCCAAACGGCATCAGCGTGGATTGAAAAGAAAAGTTCTTCAGGAAAGTAGCTGGAAATTCATTCGACGGAATATTCGCGGCGGGTGCGAACGTGCGCCCCTTGCCGAAGCTCACGAAGTGATTCTGCCAGGCCACCAGATTCCCGGCGGAATCGACGCCTCCCTTGAGAAAGTGGAAACCCGCGGGCCGGTAGAAGTCGTGCGCCATATCGTCTTCGCGCGTCCACAGAAGCTTTACGGGCACTCCCACGACCTTGGCAATCCAGGCGACCTCGACCATGTAATCGTTGCTCAATCGCCGCCCGAATCCGCCGCCCACCCGCATCAGGTGGATGGTGACGGCGCTTTTCGGAACCCCCATCGTCTTGGCGACTAACCGGCGCCCTCTTTCAGGCGTCTGGGTCGGCGCCCAGAATTCGAACTTGCCGTCCTTGTACTGCACGGCGCAATTCTGCGGCTCCAGCGGAGCGTGGGAAAGAAACGGGTACGCGTAAGCGCCCTCAACGACCTTTGCGGCGTTCTGCAGGGCGGCATCGGCATTGCCGTCGACGCGCAAAGGAAACGCGGGCGGCTGCTTGGAAATTTCATTTGCGTTGCGGGCAAAGCCCTCGCTGCTCTCCAGCGCCGTCGGGCCTTCGTCCCACTTGACTTGCAGCTTCTTCCGCGCGCTCTGCGCCTGCCACCAACTGTCGGCCACAATGGCGACGCCGGGCAGCAACCCGTCGAGATCGGTTCCGCCCTCCACGATGAACGCGTGCCGCACGCCGGGCTGGGACTTGATCTCGTCCAGATTCGCGCTGACCACTTTGCCGCCATAGACGGGGCATTTCTGGTAAACGGCAAACAGCATGCCCGGCAGAACGAAATCGATGCTGTAGATCGGTTTCCCGGTAACGATCTCCGCATTGTCAACGCCATGCAGCGGTTGCCCGATGATCTTATAATCTTTCGGATCCTTCACATCGACAGACATCAGGTCCGGCGGAGTTACCGTGGCGGCTTTCGCGGCAAGCTCGCCGTAACCGAGCGAACGCTTCGTCTTCGCGTGAATCACGCGGCCCGATGCGGTGGTCAACTCCCATACCGGCACATTCCAGGTCTGCGCCGCCGCGGTCATGAATATCTGCCGGCACGCCGCGCCAACGTGACGCAGGGGAACCCAATTCGTCGGCGTGGACGTGCTGCCTCCGGCGCGCTGCACGCCGTATTTACTGGGGTCGAAGTCGGCCTGCTTAATTTTCACGTCTTTCCAGTCCACATCGAATTCATCGGCGATGATCATGGGCAATTCCGTCTTGATGCCCTGCCCGATTTCCGGATTTTTCGACATGATCGTCACGATTCCATCCGGCGCCACGTGGACAAACGCCATGGCGACGTATGCGTCGTCCGGATTGGTGACCGCCTGCGCGAACACCTTCGAAATCGGGTTGGAGTAGAGCGCCAGCAGGAATCCGCCGCCGCCCACCGCGGAAGCCTGCAGGAAAAATCGGCGTCCCATCAAATTGGATTTTCCGCGCGCATGGCCTTTCGGCGCCGGCCCATTGAGATTCGGTTGGATCGTCTTGGTTGCCATTGGGCCTCCTAGGCCTTCCCCGCCAGGTTGCTGGCGGTTTGATTGGGCTTGGTCGATTCATTCTGCGCAATTACGGAGGCGCGATGAATCGCGGGGCGAATGCGCAAGTAGGTTCCGCAGCGGCAGATGTTCCCGTTCATGGCATCATCGATTTCCTGGTCGCTGGGGTTCGGAGTCTGGGCGAGCAGTGCGGAAGCCGACATCATCTGCCCGGCCTGACAATAGCCGCATTGCGGCACGTCAAGCTCCTGCCAGGCAATCTGAACCGCGTGCGTGCCGTCCGCCGAAAGCCCTTCCAGCGTGGTGATCTTCCTGCCCGCCGCGGCGGAAACAGGCGTCTGGCAGGAGCGAATGGCGCGCCCGTCCAGATGCACCGTGCAGGCGCCGCAGAATCCCGCGCCGCATCCGAATTTCGTACCCTTTAAGTTCAGCACGTCACGGATCACCCACAGCAATGGCATATCCGCGGGCAAATCCACCGTGGTCGTCCGGCCGTTCACATTCAGTTTGAATGGCATGGCATTCACTCCCAGATCAGAAAATTCAGTGCGTAGGCCCCGGCACAGCCGTTAGGTTCTTCAAGGACAACACGCGAATTCTACCACTACAGACAACCGCGTTGGCAAGCAATGAAATTTGAACCGGTGAGCCGGCTTGCTATTTTCCGCTGGAGGACCAAAAACGATGGCTCAATGGCATGCGGCTGCGACGCTTCCACGCTGATCGGACAAAAGTGAGATAGAATCCGGCAACCATGCGACACGGCAATCCGATTGGAACCAGGTGATGCGGGTGCTCGAATGAGGGACGCCATGCCGGAAACACGCGCCTCGATTCCCGCGCGCCATATTGCCGCCGTGGTGGCCGGCAACGCCCTGGAATTTTACGATTTCCTGACCTACGCGTTTTTTGCCGTGTATATCGGCAGAGCCTTCTTCCCTTCCAGCGATCCAACGGCAAGCCTGCTGGCGTCGCTCGGCACGTTCGGCGTGGGTTTCGTCATGCGCCCCATCGGCGGCTTCGTGATCGGGAGGATGGGCGACCATATGGGCCGCAAGCCCGCGATGGTGCTCTCCTTCTCGCTCATGGGCGTTGCGATCGTAGGGCTTGCGCTGACGCCGCCGCACTCGATGATCGGCTTTGCCGCTCCGGTACTCGCAATTTTCTTCCGCATGCTGCAGGGATTTGCCCTTGGCGGCGAAGTGGGGCCAACGACGGCATTCCTGCTGGAGGCGGCCCCGCCGGAGCGGCGAGGCTTCTATACGGCGTTCCAGCTCTGGAGCCAGCACCTGTCGGTTACCATCGCCGGGCTAGTGGGTTTCGGCCTTGCAAACCTGCTGAACGCGCAGCAATTGCAGGATTACGGATGGCGCATCGCGTTTCTGGTGGGCGCGGCGATTGTGCCGTTCGGTCTGATGCTGCGGCGCAGCCTGCCCGAAACGTTTCACGCGCCCAAACCCAGCGAGCGCGTACCAGTTCCCCTGCGCCCCTACCTGCTGCTGGTTGTGCTGGGGTTGATGATGCTGGGCAGCGCCACGATCGGCAACTATATCGCCAACTACATGACGACCTATGCCATCGCGACGCTGCACATGCCCGCCAATATCGCCTTTATGGCCACGATTGTGGTTGGACTCTCCGGCGTTGCCTTTGACCTGGTGAGCGGAGCCATCTCGGACCGCATCGGCCGCAAACCGACGATGATCGTGCCCGGCTTCCTGCTGGTTGTGTCGATTCTTCCGGCTTTTTACGTGATCTCGCGCTACCGCACGGCGGCGGCATTGCTGGGAGCGGCAGCGGTGTTGGCGAGCCTGTTGTCGCTGGCCGCCAGCCCTATCGTCATCTGGCTGACCGAATCGCTGCCGGCGGCCATCCGCTCCGGAGGCGTCGCCGTCGTCTATGCCGTGGCCATCGCCACGTTCGGGGGAAGCACCCAATACGCCGTGACCTGGCTGATTAAGGTGACCGGAAACCCGCTGGCCCCCGCCTGGTATTGGACCACGGCGGCGGTGATCGGGCTTGCCGCCATGTGCGCCACGCGAGAATCGGCACCCATCAAAACCGCGAAGCAGGAAAGGCCCCTGGCTCAAGTCCCCAAGGAGATCGAGAACGGCCCGAATTGAAATCCCGGCAAGTTCCCGCGCGCGCTACGCCTGCTTTTTCTTCTTCCACTGGTCCACCGGAATGCGCGGCACTTCGAACAGGTCCGATGTGCGGGCATACCAGCCGGTGCCGTGCATGCGGCCGATCAGCTTCAGGTTCGGAGTATCGATGTAACACTTCTCGGCATCGAGCACCAGGTCATCGCGAACGTGCATGGCCACCACGCGCCCCAGCACGAGCCCGCTCTCTCCCAAATCCACGATCTGCATGAGTTCGCATTCCAAGGCCACGGGACTTTCGGCAATGCGCGGCGGCTTCACGCAGATCGACGGCAAGGGCGTGAGGCCCGCCTCCCGCATCTCGTCCACGCCGCGATCGAATCCGATCGATGTGATATTCATTTTTTCGGCGTTTTCTTCCGATACAAGGTTGACGACAAACTGGCGGGTCTCCTGAATGTTCGCGCGGCTATCCTTCGGCCGCCCCGGCACGTGGCTTCCCATCCCGACCCCCACGACCGGGGGATCTCCCGCAAAGGCGTTGAAGAATGAGAAGGGCGCGGCATTCACCTCTCCATTCGCATCCTGGCTCACAACCCAGGCGATGGGGCGCGGCGTGACGGTCGAAACCAGCAGCTTGTAGCATTGCTTCGCTGAAAGCTTTGAAAAGTCGAACTGCATCGTGAAATCCTCCAGAGCGATAATCGGACACACATCTTATCTTGTCATCGCCAGGCTTGCCATGCGGCAAACC
>Ga0307373_10005870_pt1 | contig 19801 bp, 14 predicted proteins | sample OX2MG_FD_202534 | JGI IMG/M metagenome (GOLD analysis project Ga0307373, IMG submission 202534) | Soil microbial communities from Risofladan, Vaasa, Finland - OX-2 | ecosystem: Environmental > Terrestrial > Soil > Coastal area > Acid sulfate soil | place: Finland: Risofladan, Vaasa | collected...
CTTCGCGGCATTGCAGCACGCGTCTCTCGAGTGGAGGCGTGCGCGACAGGCGAGCCACTCACTGGCTTTCCTTTCCCTGCTGCCTGGTCTCGGCAAAATTGAGGTAATACTGTTTATCAGTTGGAGGGCGTACTGTTAGTGCGTCCTTTTTGCATTAGCAAGATTGTTGCTGAACCATGATTATTGATGTTCACACACATATCTTTCCGCCCGAAATACAACAGCAGCGCGAACGGTATTGCGCCCGCGATGCCTGGTTTAATGAACTCTACAGCAATCCTCGCGCGGTTATGGCAAACGCGGAAGACCTGGTGACGGAAATGGATGCCTCCGGGGTAGATGCCTCGGTGACGTTTTCATTCGGCTGGAGCGATCCGGCGCTGATTGCTGAAACCAATAGCTATGTAATAGATGCCATGCGGCGGTATCCGGGGCGTATTTATGGGATGGCGGTACTGCTGCCTTCAACTGGTGAGGCAGCGGTTTATGAACTGGAACGCTGCGCGCAGGCTGGCATGATCGGGGCAGGCGAGTTGATGCCACACGGCCAGGGCTACCGGCTCAGCGATATTTCTCTGCTCACGCCCATCATGGATGTCGCGCGCCGCTATCAGCTAATCGTCATGTCGCATTGCAGCGAGCCAGTGGGCCATCTTTACCCCGGCAAAGGTAATGTATCCCTGCCAGACATCCTCGCTTTCCTGACCGCCTTTCCCGACATCCGTTTTATTGCCGCGCACTGGGGCGGCGGATTGCCTTTTTACGCGCTGATGCCAGAGGTACAGCGCATTACCGCCAACGTATGGTATGATACTGCTGCTACCGTCTATCTTTACCAGCAGCGCATATTTCCGGCGGTGGCAAATCTAGTCGGGGCGGATCGCATCCTGTTTGCCAGCGATTTTGGTCTGTTACGTCAAAAGCGTATCATCGAGCATATCCAGCAATCCGGCCTGGATGAGCAGTCCATTACATTGATCCTGGGCGGCAACGCGCAGCGCCTTTTGGGTATAGAGACATGCGAGTAATCTCTTTAGGAAGTGGTAGCAGCGGGAATGCCCTGCTGGTCGAAGCCGGGCCGCGAGGCCGCACAAAATTACTGGTTGACGCCGGATTTACCGCTCGCGTTTTGATTAACCGCCTGCGCCAGATCGGGGTTTCTCCCGCGCAACTGACGGGTATTCTGATAACCCACGAGCATATCGACCACATACTCGGCCTGCCTTCCCTGATGAAGCAGCATGCTCTACCTGTAATGACCGATCCGCTCACAATCGAGGCTATTCAGCACGCGTTCACCGAAGATAAGGTGTCAACCGATAGTTTGTTTCAGGCGCTGCCGTCCGATTCGTACACGCTTATCGGCGATATCGAAGTCACTTCGTTTCCCGTCTCGCACGATGCCGTCGCCCCTTGCGGCTTCTTGTTAAGCGCGGGCGGTTGTCGCGTGTGCGTGACGATCGATACTGGCGAAGTCTCCTCTGCCATGCTCGAAATGATGCGGCAGGCCGATCTGCTGATCCTGGAATCGAACCATGATCGTGAGCGACTGCTGCGTGGTCCCTATCCCTACATGCTCAAACAGCGCATTCTCGGCGCGACCGGCCATCTCTCGAATGACCAGGCAGCCGAGGCTGTTTTGCGCACCTGGCGTGACGATGCTGTGCGCTGGCTCTGGCTATCCCACCTCAGTCGCACCAACAATACGCCGCAACTGGCCTTGAATACCATGCGCGCCCGTATAAGCGAGGCCGGGGCCAACCCCGCGCAGGCGCATATCACCGTCCTGCCCCAGCACATGGGCGGCATATGGGACTCGACACAACTGTGGCACAGCCCGACTTTGTGGGAGATGCAGGGGTAATGGTTGTGGTAAGCTATTGGTTACTAAAATGGAACAATAATCATCCAGGTTGGAAATGATTGCGCTTCCGAGGTAACATCTTAACATAGCTTCAAGAGAAAGCTCACCATGAAGGATAGAGATGAAGATGAAACGTATACTACTTTATATTATTGTGCCGCCGGTGCTATTGGCGGCGGCATGCGCGCTCGTAGTATTTTTCTACCTGCAATTTCATAAACCGGCTGAGATAGACCTGACAACGAAAGGGTTTTCGTTGAGCACGGTAGAGATTACCGAGGGAGAATCGGTCAATTTTGTGAACCAATCGAACGTGACGCAGGTGCTATGCCTGGGCCTGGATAAGGTGTGCGATAAGAATGCAGTTGCGCCGAAGGCCTTGAAAACTCCGGGGTATGATCTTAAACCCGGCGCATCCATCCATGTGGTCTTTGAGCAGTTTGGGACGTACTTGATAACCAGTACCAATGTGAAAGGTGTCAATTTAACCATTACGGTTGATGAAGGTGGTTGATGCGTCGCTACGCGCCGGTTGTGGGCATCTGCGCAGGCTCCCGGTCATCCTCATGTTGGTCCAGGGAGAGCCGCACGCGGGCGGCGTCGTGGACGGCTTTCAACGACTCGAAAAAGCCGAGCGCCTGTTCAAAGAAGAGGCGAGCGCGCCCTAAATCGGCTGTGTACTCAACCGCGTCGCCAGGGTTGACTATGTCGGCATGACGGCGGTGGTACAATCCCAGGCAGTAGAGCGTTTGCCCGCGTTCCCAGGGCAAGTCCAGTAGTTCGCAGTGCAGCAACGCTTGCTTCAGGTCGCCTTCGGCCTCTACCCATTGTTGTTGTTCCAGGTACATACGCCCACGCGCTCGCAGGGCGACAGCCAGGTATTTGCGCGTTCCCGCCTGCTCCGCCAGCGCGACGGCGCGTTCACACAGGGTGAGTTGAGTCGCGGCGCTTTCACCGGTGATGACCACCAACTCTGCCAGTAATGAAAGCACCGCTGGACTGGGGAATGGCTCGGAGCGATGCAAGGCTTCCATGAAATCGGCGCGGGCGCGTTCCCACTCCTCGCGTGCCAGGTAGATGCTGCGCGTGAGTTCAGGCTTAAAGCCGCGTTGTTCAGCCAGGCGTTTATACTGGCGTAGCAGCGAGTCGCTCTCTTCGATGTTGCCAGTGCGATAAGACAGGTCCGCCAGCGTCTCCAGCGCGTCCAGCATCCACTGGTCGTCTAACTGGTATTGTTCGGTCATTTGCAGGATTTGATAAGCGACCTCGCGCGTCTCGTCCCAACGGTTCCATTCATACCAGACATACATGCGGCAAAGCATGCTGTAGAGCAGCATAGATGGACTTTCCATCGTTTGCGCAATGCGCCAGGCGCGCCCCAACCACATAGCAGCAGCGGGGTAATCAGAGATATTTTTATGTGTCCAGCCTAAAGAGGCATACAGATCATGCAGTTCTTCTCGTCCGTGAATGCGCGATGCCAGTTTCTGGCGGCGATGTTGCGCCTCGTGCGCGTCCAGGTAGCGGTGTTGATGCTCATAGATAAAGCCCAGGGCATCCAGTGTGAGCCAGAGCGCACTTACATCATCGACATCCTCTGCGATACGCAGCGCCTCGTGGATGCTATCCAGGGCATGTCCAGCCATCTCCAGTCTCTTCTCAGGGCTGGCATCTTTCAATTGCCGAACATACCACATGGCCCGATAGGTCAAGAAAGCAGCATGATCCCCATTCGGCGGCTGCCCTTCCAGCAGCTTCAGACCCGCTTCGATATACGCCTGGACTTCCTCTATCTCCGGCCTGCGTTTGAACCAGCCTAGCCAGCGCGTTGAGAGTTCAGCCATGCGTGTATACAGGCATAATAGTTCTTTCCTATAGCCATTATTGTAGGTCTCTGCTTCTCCCGTCGAAACTGGCGGCAGGTGCGTACGTTCATGGTGGGTATAGTAGGAGAGCAAGTCCTGTTTGTTCACGTGGTCGCCCGCCTGAATCAACTGGAGCGCGTGAATATATTCATGCCAGGCTTCGTCGGCATTGGCACGCTGCGCGTAAGCATCACCCAGCTTCTGGTGCATGCGGGCAATGGCCGGCGTTTCCGCGTCACTCTCGATGAGCAAATCCAGCGCCTCGGTGTACGCCTGTATAGCGCGGATCGTGTAATAGCCACGAAATGCCTGGTCTCCCGCAATGGTCAGGTAGGTGATCGTGCGGCGCATCAACTCTTGCCGGGTGAAGAGTACTGGACGCGCGGCGGCCTCTTTGCCTTCGCCGTTGCTGACGGCGCGTGCCAGCAGACTGGCAGACCATGTTGAGAGGGCCTGCTTGTAATGATAGGCCAGCAGTTCCGCGAACTGATCGGTTTTGTCACCGACCTTTTCTTCGATCCAGACGGCCAGTTGCGCGTGTTTCTGCGAGCGCCGGGTGCGCGGAATATTGTTGTACACCACGTCGCGAATTAAAATATGTTTGAAGCTAAAAGTGCGGTCATGTGGAACAGGCGAGCGCGGCGATTGCTCCGTTTCAACGATAAAATCGCGTTGAATCAAGGTATCAACTGTTGTATAAACCGTCTGGTCTTCCAGATCAGCCGCCAGTTCAAGCAGACCTTCTAGCCAGAAAGTACGTCCGATGATGGCGGCATCCTGTATCACCTGCTTCTCCACCTGGCTCAGCAGGTCGATACGCGCTGCCAGTACGCCCTGCACCGTGTCGGGCAAGCGCGGCAGCGGCAATACGTAGTGCTGATCGATGAGCGTATCATCAGGCGGGGTTGCAGGGCTTGCCAGTTCCCCCAGCGCCGCTTCGTTTTGCTCACTGATACGCCAGCAGCCATCCTGTTTGACTAGCACGCCCTGGTCGATGAGCATGCGCACAATCTCCTCCACGAAGAACGGATTGCCTTCGGCGCGTCTCTGGATGCTATGATAGAGCACTTCGGGAAGATCATGGGTTTCTAGCAAACCTGTGATCAGATCATTCGTCTCATCGCCTGTCAACGCTTCAAGCACGATGGTTGTGAAATTGCGTCGCCCGCCGCCCCAGTCGCGCCTGCGCTCAAAGAAATCGGGACGAGCCGGGCAGAGGAACAGGATAGGCGCGTGAGTGATGCGGTCGGTCAGGTATTCAAGCAGGTCGAGCAGAGCCTCATCAGCCCATTGCATGTCATCGATCACCAGAATAAGCGGCCCTTGCTCTGCGATGGCTTCGAGGAAGACGCGCCAGGCGCGCATCAAGGCTGCCTGCGGTCCACCCTGTTCTGTGCTTCTGCTGTGCGTGCTGCGCTGGATATCGTGCCGCTCGCCGCTTATCTGGGGATCATAGTTGTTGCTCAGCCCGCTGCCAATGCTGCGAATGAGCGCGCCGGCGATCTGCGCCGCGTCTTCGCTGCTTTTAGCGGTAGTGAGTGTGTCAAAAACGAACTGCACCAGGCGCTTTTCAAGCTCGTCGCGTTCCTCTCCTTCTCGCACGCTCAACAAAGAGCGCAGGATTTCGACGAGAGGCCAGTACGTGATACCTTCACCGTATGGCGGGCAATGTCCCTGGAGCACGCGCGGCGCGGCCAGCCCCTGCATGTACGAGGCGCTTTTAGAGGCTTCTTCTTCGCGCCGGATAAAATCGCGCGCCAGGCGCGATTTGCCAATACCCGGCACACCTAGCAAGGTAATCAGGTGCGGGCGTTGTTCGGCTTGCACGCGCGCGTAGGTAGTATGTATAAGGGTGAGTTCCAGCGTGCGGCCCACCAGTGGGGATTCCTGCCCTTCGATACCGCGTGGATGTTGCGCGTAGAGACGCGATACATCACGCCTGCCTTGCACTGCCCAGGCGGCAACCAGTTCCTGTTTGCCTTTGAGGTTCAGGGGCGCGATCGAGCGGAAATCGAATACATCGCGCGTGGTCAAGTAGGTGCGTTCACCCACGAGAATAGTATCGGGGCTGGCTGCCTGTTGCAGGCGAGCAGCCACGTTGACCGCGTCCCCCGTGATGAGGAAATCCTGGCGAGTGGATTGCGCGCCGGGGGCCGCGACCTCGCCTGTATTGATGCCGATGCGCATTTGCAGGCGGGCAGCTTCCGGATCGCGTTCTATGCGCTGCGTATTGAACAGGCGCAAGGCCGCCTGCATATCGAGCGCGGCGCGAATGGCGCGATCAGGGTCGTCTTCGTGCGCGGCTGGCATGCCAAACACTGCCATTACCGCGTCCCCTATATATTTTTCAACCGTGCCACCGTGCCGCCGTATCTGCTGCGTCATGAGGTTGAAGTACCCCGACAGGATGGCGCGCATATCTTCAGGGTCAAGTCGATCCGCCAGTGGCGTTGAGCCGGTGATATCGGCGAACATGATCGTCACGACCCGTCTTTCCTCTGGTGCTTCGTAGGGACCAGATGTATCGCGTCCGTTGTTGTCGCGCCTGCTCTTATTACCCTCAAACGATGCTGCCGCGCGTTTATGCTCATCAGCAGGAGCGATCCGATTGTACCCACCGGCATTTGTCGATGGAATTGTGTCCGGCAAGGGAGAGACCGCGTGGCCATTCTCGTCGTTGTTGGGATGTGATTTATCGCGTCCTCTCGTCGTATCTTCACTGTGAGCTGTGAGAGGCGTGCCGCATTCAATACAAAATTTCGCGAAAGGCAGGTTAACGGTGCCGCAGTTCGGACAGACAAGCAGGCGATTGCCACATTCAAGACAGAATTTGGCATTGGGAGGATTGATGGTTTGACAGTTCGGACAACGCATTGCTTTCCTGTTTCCCGCTTTGTAGCTCGCGCGCATATATCGTAATGCACATCATTGTACAACAATTTTAGAGAGGCGCGGCGTGTTGTTCTCTTACAAATGGCACTTGTGCTTGACGGCATTCGCGAATTTGCGTACTATATGCAAAGCTAGGAAGGGAGTTTCATATGCAACCAGAATATCGAGTGGAGAGTCGCAGCTATGACCAGTTGTATCGTGGATCATGGCGAGGGTACAGATTAGATGCCGCAACACAACTGAGTGATGAGGAAACAGAGGAGGTGGTGAAGGTCTCGGCTGATTGTGTGCGGCTCTGGCTGCCCGTCGGCACGTCCATGCACTGGGCTACCAGGACGCGGCCTTTGCGCTCTCATTGTTTGCAACTCTACTGGCCCGAACGCTGGTATACGTTGAGCGCGTTTTATGACGACCGTTCGTTGATTCATACATATGCTTCCGTTATTCAGCCTGCAACATTTGAGGCGGGGCGGCTGGTTTATGTTGATCTTGACCTGAGCTTGTTGGTTCAACCCGATTTGAGCTATGAAGTGCTGACGCAGGCCGAGTTTGACCAGTTCGCGGATACCCTGGGTTATAACGAGGAGACGCGTATAGGCGCGTTGCTGGCTCTGGGGACGCTGACCAACGCCGCGCAACTGGCGATGGGTTTGTTCGCGACCATTCCGCTTACCCTGCGCCAGACGGATTTTCGCCTGAGCGATTGCTACAAATAGATTTCACTTCAGGAGAACAAACTCGCAATAGGAGAGTTTAGGGAATCTCAAAGGAGAAATGTATGCCTGACCGTATTGATCATGTTGCTATTATTGTGCGCGATATCGAACAGGCCCTGCTCTTTTATCGCGACACGCTGGGCATTACCCCCGGAGAGATAAAAGAAGTGCCGACGGAGCAGGTACGCATCGCCTTTTTGCCTATGGGCGGTCCCGGCGGCAGCGAAATCGAATTGATCCAGCCGCTCACGTCCGACTCCAGCCTGGCAAAGTTCCTGGAGAAACGCGGCGAAGGTCTGCACCATATCTGCCTGGAAGTGCCTGATATCGACGCCGCGCTCGCCGAAATGCAGGCGAAAGGCGCGGCGGTACTCGACAAGCAGCCGCGCATCTCAGCCGAGGGGCGCGCCATCTTTATTCACCCTAAATCTGCCAACGGGGTGTTGTTGGAAATGGTGGAACGGGAACGCCTGCCATAGAAGTAGGTGAAAATGTAGAATTTTGCATACTTCTCCGCTTTTTGTATTTTGTATATGGATATGGATATGGATATGGGGAGGTTCACTTCCCTCGTTGCTGTAAAAGAAAAATCGATAACCCCCGACTCTTAAAACCGTCGGCACAATGTCCTCTTTCCACCTACTTGTTTTCTGACTCTCTCTTCTCTATCTTATAAGAAAGTCGGTAACTTTGTCGGGTTAAATCTCTAATACTTGCAATTATACACTATTGCAGTCAGTTACAATGGCATATTCCCATGCTTTTTCGGTGGGTTTGTATCGCGTTTGTTCTTCAGCATCTCCAATCCGGTGATCAGCTTGGCGCGCGTGAAGCGCGGCTCGATCACTTCGTCAACGTAGCCACGAGCGGCGGCGATGTAGGGGTTGGCGAATTTCTCGGTGTATTCGGCGATCAGCTCTTTGCGGCGCTGCTCCCTATCGGATGCTTTGTCAAGCTCATCCTTGAAGAGGATGTTGACCGCGCCTTCCGCGCCCATCACGGCGATTTCAGCGGTTGGCCAGGCGTAGTTGAGGTCGCCGCGCACGTGCTTGCTGTTCATCACGTCATACGCGCCGCCGTAGGCTTTGCGTGTAATGACGGTGATCTTGGGTACTGTGGCCTCGCAGTAGGCATAGAGCAGCTTCGCGCCGTGCCGGATAATGCCGTTGTGTTCCTGGCCCAGTCCCGGCAGGAAGCCCGGCACATCCACAAAGGTGATGATGGGAATGTTGAAGCAGTCGCAGAAACGCACGAAACGCGCCGCTTTGTCGGATGAATTGATGTCCAGTACGCCCGCCAGCGCGCCCGGCTGCTGGGCTACGATCCCCACCGAGCGACCATTCAGGCGAGCGAAGCCGATGACGATGTTAGCGGCGAAATATTCCTGCACCTCGAAGAACTCGGCATCGTCCACGATGTACTGGATGACCGCTTTTATGTCGTAGGGCTTGTTGGGATTGTCGGGGATGATGCTGTTCAATGCCTCTTCGGCGCGGGTTGGCGAATCTTTGGGCGTGATGCGCGGCGGGTCTTCCAGGTTGTTGGATGGAATGTAGCTCATCAACTGGCGAATCATGTGGATGCAGTCGGGTTCGCCGGGGCAGGAGAAGTGCGCGACGCCGCTGGTGCTGTTGTGTACCATCGCGCCGCCCAGTTCTTCAAAGGTGACATCCTCATGCGTCACGGTCTTGAGTACGTTAGGCCCGGTGACAAACATGTAGCTGGTCTGCTCCACCATAAAAATAAAGTCGGTGATGGCGGGAGAGTAGACCGCGCCGCCCGCGCATGGTCCCATGATGGCGGAAATCTGCGGCACCACGCCCGATGCCAGCGTGTTGCGCAGGAAGATGTCGGCATACGCGCCCAGGCTCACTACGCCCTCTTGAATACGCGCCCCGCCGGAGTCGTTCAGACCAATCACGGGCGCGCCGTTCTTCATGGCGTGATCCATGATCTTGCAGATTTTTTCGGCGTGTGCCTCGGAGAGCGAGCCGCCGAAGACGGTGAAGTCCTGCGAGAAGACGTAGACCAGCCTCCCGTCGATCTGACCATAGCCGGTCACAACACCGTCGCCAGGAATGATCTGCTCTTCCAGGCCGAAGCCCGTCGAGCGGTGTGTTACAAACATATCCAGTTCGTTGAACGTGCCAGGGTCCAGCAGGAGATCAATACGTTCGCGGGCCGTCAGCTTGCCTTTTTTATGCTGCGCTTCAATGCGTTTGACGCCTCCGCCGAGCATCGCCGCCTCGCGTAACCTGTGTAACTCTGCCAGTTTTTCTTGTGTTCCCTTGAGTCCAGGCCTGTCCTGGGGTGTGCGTTCACCTGTGGTCATAGCTTTATCTCCGTACAAATATGCGCTAAATTGAGCCAGTAGGGACATCCCTTGTGGGTGTCTGCGGATGCCTGCGTCCTCACGCTCAAGTCAAGGGCCACGCGGACACCCACAAGGGATGTCCTTACTGTGACCATAGGGCTTGTATGGCAGTATAGCATGTGGTCGAGAGTGATTGCCAGATGTGCAGGGTCTTGCAAGAAATGCGCATTCCTGCTATTCTAATAACAGGGGAATAGTGCGAATGTTGCCCCGACGGGTCGTAAGTCATTCTCGAATGAAAGCGATAACTCATGAATACACCTCTTCAGAGCACAAGTCTTAGCAGTGACGAGCTGGAACTCACGGAGCCAACTCTTGATGAGCAGGAAGAAGCACATGCTGAAGGTGAACCCCATATTCACCTGCCCAATCCCAGTTACTGGCCGCTTGTGGTAGGTGCGGCAATTCTCATCATTATGGTCGGCTTATTGATCAGCAGAGACACCTACGCGCTTGCCATTATTGGTATTCCTATTTTGTTGATTGGCATCATGGGCTGGGCGCTCGAAAACCCTGACGCTTCTTTAGAACCGGAAGTCAAACCGGGCGAATATGCTATGTCGTATGCCGAAGCGGCTACGACGGGCAAACCTACCGTGCTTGGTCAGATTGCCTTGCGTGACGCTGAAGATGTGGTTGAAAATGCCGTTACCATCAGCAGCACTGCCTGGAGCGCGCATCCCGTCAAGGTGTTTGTTGAGCGCGAAGGCGTCGTTCTCTCATTGTATGGCAAAGTTGAGATGGAAGCTCAGAAAGAGGAAGTCGAGGCAGCCCTGCGCAAGATGCCAGGTGTCCTTGATGTCATGAATTTCCTGGTTGCTGAGGATGAACTGCTCAATGCCGTCAATCGAGTGATCGAAGGCTTAAAAGCTGCTGGTAAGCTGGAAGGCGCGAAAAACATCTCGGTGCTGGTCGAAAACTACATCGTGAGCCTGTACGGTGAGGTTCCCTCCCCGGAGATGAAATACATGCTGGAACGGGAGATCACCGGAGTACCGGGCGCGCGCGTGGTCATTAATCACATTGGCCTGGACAAAGATATTCCAGGCAACATGGGCAAAACCTCGAACCGCATCGCTCGTATCTAAACATACAGTTCTTCATAATTTGTAGGGACGTGATTAATCATAATTTGTAGGGACGTGATATTTGATATTTGTAGGGACGCGATTAATCGCGTCCCTACAAATATCACGTCCCTACTTTTTCTATCTATATTATCTCCATCGCCATGGCGCGCTCCGGCGTAGCATTGCGCGTGTAAAAGGCCCAGTGGCAGTGGCCTTGAAAATTCCCCTATTTTCCACTTGACAGGGGGCTATCTCGTCAGTATACTTACTGTAAATGTTACCGTAAACGTTTACGGTATTGTTTACAGGGTATTTTCAGGGGGAGTTATGCCGGGGAAGTCGACCATACGTGATATCGCTAAACTGGCTGGTGTATCTACAGCCACCATCTCGCGTGTTTTGAATAACAAGCCTGATGTGGACCCCGCGACACGCGAACGAGTGCTGCGTATTGTTGAGGAGCAGCAATTTGTTCCCAGTCTGACTGCCTCTGGCCTTCCCAATGGGCGCAGTCGTCTCATCGGCGTGCTCATCCCTGACCTGACCTGGCCGCTTATCCCCGATCTGATTCGAGGCATCGGAGAAGTCGTAGGCAGTACCTCGTATGAACTCATCCTGTATAGCATCACTGATGTGAATCACGAGAAAGATCGCAGTGACGTCATTGATCGCATTGTAGGGACGCGCCTGGCGGCTGGTCTCCTGGCGGTCTTCCCAGGTTCCTCGGTGAAGCATCTGATTGAATTGCATTCGCGCGATTTTCCTGTTGTGCTCATCGACGACCAGGGGATACCGCCAGAGGGAACACCCTGGATCAGCGCCGATAATCGCGTGGGTGCCTATGAGGCTACCCGTCATCTCATTGGCCTGGGGCACCGCCGTATCGCTCATATCCAGGGTCCGCTCAAGTACCAGGTGTCGCATGACCGCTACCAGGGCTACTGCGATGCGCTAAATGAGGCCGGTATTTCGCTCGATCCCATTTTAGTACTGGAGGGCGATTTTATGCCCCGCACCGGGCGTACATGTGCCAATATCTTTTTTGATCTGCCTGCCAGTCAGCGTCCGACTGCCATCTTCGCGGGGAGCGATTATATGGCCTATGGCGCTATTTCGGCAGCGGAACAGCGCGGCCTGCACGTTCCAGAGGACATCGCTGTGGTTGGCTTCGACGATAATCCCTCATCTGCTCACATGGAACCGGCGCTAACAACTGTCAGGCAGCCGTTCTATGAGATGGGCCGCCGGGCCAGCGAAATTCTCCTGGCTCTTGTTGAAGCGCCATATCCGGTGAATGGGCCGAACCATAATGGCAGGATGGCCGGAAAACCCGCGCCATATTTAGAAGAGCCGATTCGCATAAAAATGCCGACCAGCCTTATAGTGCGTACATCCTGTGGTGTCTCCCAGCGCGTCACAGTTGAGTAAGAAGGGAGGTGCGCGTAGACTCTTGTTTTATTCTTTCATTTCCCAGCGCGTAACGTTTGTTCGCGGAGATTAACATCTGAGAACAACGGTGAACGTAACGCTTGCACAGTCTTCTTCTGTCAATGCAACGGTGTATGTCGATGTGTAAATCATGTCATACCGTTGTCAGGTTGTCCATTTGTCCTTTTAATGGCATGCTCAAGAAGCAAGAAGCTTCTAAAGGCGTGTGAATCGTTGAAAGATTCCTTTTCCCAGCGTTAGGAGGTAAAACGTGACTCCAAATCAAGCATCTTCCCCGCGCAGATACCGCTTCCCTGTGGCGATCTCCTCACTGCTGCTCGTGCTGGTTATGATACTGGCCGCCTGCGGCAGCACCGGCAACACAACAACGACACCAACCCGATCATCGACGCTTCGAATCCTCTCGTCCCCAGGCCAAACTAACCCCGATCTCTTTAACCCATACTTCAACACGAACCAGGGCGGCGACTATGGCGCGCAAGGTTTGTTGTATGAAGAGTTGTACTTCACAAACCTGTATACCGGTCAGGCCTCGCCCTGGTTGGCCAGCAGCTACTCATACTCCAGCGATCTGACGCAACTGACGTTCAAGCTGCGCACAGATGTGAAATGGAATGACGGCCAGTCCTTCACAAGTGCGGATGTCAAGTACACCTTTGATCTGATGCAGCAGTCTCCTGCTCTTGACCAGGGTTCGCTCTGGTCTTCTATTCTCAAGAGTGTTGATACTCCTGATAGCAGCACCGTGGTATTCACGCTGCAGCACGCTGATAGCACCGCGCTTTTCCGTATCGGCGATGGCGTCTTCATCGTGCCACAGCATATCTGGTCTACGGTCAGCGGCGACCCGGCCAAGTTCGCCAATGACAAAAATCCTGTCGGCACCGGCCCCTATGTGCTCAAAAGTTGGAGTCCCGATCTGATTACCTATACGGTCAACCCCCATTACTGGGGTACAAAGCCACAGGTGCAGACGATCCAGATTCCCTCGATCAAAGACAACACGACCGCCATCACTGATATGGTCAATGGCCAGCTCGACTGGGCTGGTATCGGTTGGAGTCCCGACAACAATACGGTGTACACCTCGAAGGACGCACAGCATAATCGCACGTGGTTTGCCGCGAGTAACACCGTCATGCTCTACTTGAACCTGCGCAAGGCTCCGTTCAACAACGTCCTGGTTCGTAAAGCGATCAGCGCTGCCATTGATCGCAGTCAATTGCCGCAGGGTGTGGCGCAATACGCGGTGGCTGCCAATCCAACCGGCATCATCATACCCACCGATAACAATTGGATCGCGTCGCAGTATCAAAGCATGTCCTTCGAGAACGGCCAGAGCAAGGTAGATAGCTACCTGACACAGGCAGGTTACAAGAAGGGAAGCGATGGTTTCTACCGCGATGCCAGTGGAAAATTACTCTCAGTAACGATAGATGTTGTCTCTGGTTGGAGCGACTGGGACCAGGATGTTCAGTTTATGGCGAATGACCTGAACAAGGCTGGTATCAAATCGTCGATGAATTCAGAAAGCGGCTACACACCGTACTACACCGCCATCTCGACCGGCGCGTATGATGCTGCTATAAGCTGGACGAATAGCGGCCCTAATCCGTACTACGGCTACCTGGCGTTGCTGAGCAGCGCGAATGCCGCTCCGCAAGTAGCGGTTGGCACCAACTTCGAGCGTTGGGACGCGGCGACCAGCAACGGGTATTCCGCGAAGACCGATCAGCTGCTCTCGCAGTTCCAATCGACCTCTGATCCCAATACTCAGATGCAGGCTATCCAGGGCATCGAGGATATTATGGTGAGTCAGTTACCAGTTATCCCGTTGACCGTCAATGTCTACTGGGATGAATATACGACGACTCACTTCACGGGTTGGCCGGACGCGTCTAATGCTTATGGTTCAGGCGCTCCTTACACATTCCCTGATGAAGAGAACGTCATTCTTCATCTGACGCCAGTCTCCTAGTCTCAGGGTGTTCTTCTAGTATGCCTCCATTCCCCGGCATCGCCGGGGGGTGGAGGAGTAGATACCTGCCATTCCGACACAGGCATCCCTGAAGGTCAACACAGCCCAATCAAGTACCTGGCAGAATGCCTCTTTGTACCTAATTTCAAAGGAGATATGTAATGCGCTACCTCTTGCGGCGCGCGGGCTTCTACCTGGTAGCACTGTGGGCCGCGGTGACATTCACTTTCATCCTCCCACGCTTAATGCCCGGTAATCCTGCCTTAGCGTACCTGGCAAAGATCCACGCGCAGAACGTTACGACTGCGCAATACAATGCGATGTTACAAGAATTTGGGGTGAACCCAAATGTACCCATCTGGAAGCAGTATTTCGATTATTTGAGCGCCTTGCTGCATGGTCAACTGGGCCTCTCCATTTCGCAATTTCCTTCGTCGGTCTCCAGTATCCTTTCACAAAGTTTGCCCTGGACTATTGGGCTGGTGGGGGTTGCTGTCATTCTGAGCTTTCTCATCGGCACCCTGATAGGGATGTTGGTCGCCTGGAAGCGCGGCTCCTGGTACGATACGGCTTTTCCACCGATCCTGACGTTTTTCTCCGCCGTCCCTTATTTCTGGATGGCCCTGGCGCTGATTTACGTCTTTGGCGTGAACCTGAACTGGTTCCCCACCGATAGCGGCTATGATGTGTTTAATGTCACTCCTGGCTGGAACTCCGATTTCATTCTCAGCGTCGCGCAACATGCCATTCTTCCTGTCTTAACTCTTGTCATTGGTTCGCTGGCCGGTTGGGTACTGACCATGCGCAATACGATGATCACGACGCTTTCAGAAGATTATGTCCTGATGGCGCAGGCCAAGGGACTGCCTGAGAGACGCGTGATGGTCAATTACGCGGCACGCAACGCGATTTTGCCCAGTATCACCAGCTTCTCTATCTCGTTGGGCCTGGTGGTCAGCGGCTCCTTGCTCACAGAGATCGTCTTCAACTATCCTGGCATCGGTTTCGCATTGTATAACGCCGTTCAAGGCGACGATTACCCCCTGGTTGAGGGATGTTTTCTGGTCATCGCCATCGCCGTGCTCTCCGCCAATTTCCTGTCCGAGTTGGTCTACACCTTCCTTGATCCACGCGTGCGACAGGGGAGGAGCTGAACAATGCAACTCACAAATATACCAGATCAGCAAATCGATACCGCTACTATTCTGGATAGTGCAAAAGGGCGTGGAGGCAGAATCTTCCGTGTTCTAACCTCCAATCCTAAAATCGCCTTCGGTCTGGGAGTTGTGGCCCTGTTTGTGCTGGTGGCGCTGGCGGCACCGCTGCTGACACCCTATAACCCCGACGCCAGTGTCGTGCGAGGCTCGCTTCCTCCGTCATCCGCGCATATCTTAGGCACAACGGGTCTGGGCCAGGATATGTTCGCGCAGATCGTCTACGGAGCGCGCGTCTCTCTGGTGATTGGCTTCTGCGCCGCAATCGGCTCTACCATGTTGCAGATTTTTTTCGGTCTGACCTCTGCCTACCTTGGCGGCATCGTTGATGATGTGCTTTCCCTGATCATTAATGTGTTCCTGGTCTTACCGGGCCTGCCTCTTGCCATTGTGCTCGCTTCTCTGGCCAGCAATGCCGATTCTGCCAATAAAAATGAGTTTGTGATCGCGCTGGTCTTGCTCTTTACCTCCTGGAGTTATGGAGCGCGTGTATTACGCGCCCAGACGCTCTCGTTGAAGGAGCGCGAGTTTGTGGCAGCGGCACGCGCAACCGGCGAAACCACCTTGCGCATCATTTTTACTGAAATACTGCCCAACGAGATAGCCCTGGTTGCCTCAACCTTTATCGGCACCTTTGTATACGCCGTAGGGGCCGAGGTTGCGCTTGAGTTTCTTGGGCTTGGTGACACGTCTCACGCGAGCTGGGGAGTGATTTTGTATTGGGCACAAAATAATACGGCGCTCATATCGGGGAAATGGTGGCAATTCGTGCCAGCAGGATTATGTGTGGCCGTGCTCTGCGCCGGGCTGGCATTTATTAATTTTGGCATTGATGAGCTGGCGAATCCGCGCCTGCGCGTTGAACGCCCGCAGCGCAGGCGGGCGTTGTCAGGAAAGAAAAAGGCGGTAGCACGATGATGACTCCCAAAGTTGCCGGGCATTTCGCGGACACTACCACGCGAGAGCGTACCGCGTTGCTGGAGGTCAAACACCTCAAGGTGGACTACGAAACGGGGAGCGATCCCGTCCATGCCGTGGATGATGTGAGTTTTACGCTGCACCGTGGACAGATACTGGGACTGGCGGGAGAGAGCGGCAGTGGAAAATCGACGCTGGCCTACGCCATCACGCGCTTGCTGCGCCCGCCTGCAATCATTACTGGCGGTGAAATACTCTATTATCCACAGAATGAAACACTGCGTAGGGACGCGATTTATCGCGTCCAGGAACCCGGTGATACCATTCAGCAGGACGCGATAAATCGTGTTCAGGAACAGCAGGACGCGATAAATCGCGTCCCTACAATCGATATTCTCCAATTGTCCAAGAAGCAGTTGAGGGCTTTTCGCTGGCAGGAACTGGCTATCGTCTTCCAGAGCGCTATGAACGCGCTGAATCCGGTCATGCGCCTCGAAACACAGATTATGGATGTACTGGAAACGCATAATCCATCCATGGGGCCTGATGCGCGCCGCCAGCGCACACTTGAATTGCTGCGGCTGGTGGGTATAACGCCTGATCGCCTGCGCAGCTACGCGCATGAATTGAGTGGCGGCATGCGGCAGCGCGCGGTCATCGCCATTGCTCTCGCGCTCAACCCTGAGATTATCATTATGGATGAGCCGACCACGGCCCTCGACGTGGTTGTGCAGCGAGATATCCTGGTGGAACTGATGGCCCTACGCGAGCACCTGGGCTTCGCGGTCATCTTCATTACGCATGACCTCTCACTCCTGCTGGAAATTGCCGACCAGGTAGCCATCATGTACGCGGGTCGCATTGTCGAGACAGCCTCGTGGCAGGAAATCTATCGCCAAACACGCCATCCCTATACATACGGACTGCTGAACTCGTTTCCATCGCTGCATGGGCCAAAAAGAAGAATGAGTGGCATACCCGGCTCTCCGCCTGACCTGCGCAATGTCCCTTCGGGCTGCGCCTTTCACCCGCGCTGTTCGTTCGCGTTCGACGCGTGTCGCGAGCGCGTACCGGCCCTGGCAGTGCCGCAGGCAGCAGGGGTTCATATTGGCGCGCAAGGTCTGGAGCCGGACGATACACTGACAGGCGCTATAGTGTCGGCGCGCTCGCAGGAATGCCAGGTGGCATGCCATTTGTATTGCAAGGAGGGGGTGAAGGACAATGAGTGACAATGATGAGGCGAATGGAGCTAACGGAGCTAACGGAGCTAACGGAGCTACAGCTACCGTATCACAGATGTCCGCGCCTGGCGAGGTGGTGAAGCCTCTGGGTGAGCCTGTCCTGGAAGCGCTGCATCTGAAGAAAGACTTTCCACTGCGCGCTGTAAAATTGATCGGGTCGGCGCGGGCGGTACATGCTGTGGAAGACACATCGCTCTCCCTCTATCCAGGGAGAGCCACGGCGCTGGTAGGCGAGAGCGGCAGCGGCAAAACGACGGTTGCCCGCTTGCTGGCACGTCTTGACGAGCCAACGGGCGGTGAAATTCGTTTCCAGGGCGCGCCCGCGGGGAAAGGGAGCAAGGCAATACGGGCTTACCGGCACCACGTGCAGTATATTTTTCAGGACCCCTTCTCATCTCTGAATCCTGTACATGGCGTGCGCTATCACCTGGGGCGTTCGCTGCGCCTGCATGGACTCGTGCGCAACGCTAAAGATGAGCGCGAGCAGATTCTTGCTCTGCTTGAGCGGGTGAACCTGACCCCCGCCGAGCAATTCATCGATAAATTCCCGCATCAACTCAGCGGGGGACAGCGCCAGCGTATCGCCATCGCGCGGGCGCTCGCGGTGCGCCCCACGGTCATCCTGGCGGACGAGCCGGTTTCGATGCTGGACGTATCAATTCGCCTGGATGTGCTGAATCTGCTGCTGCGTCTCAAGGAAGAGGACCAACTGGCTTTTCTCTTCATCACGCACGACATAGCCAGCGCCCGCTATTTCGCGGAGGAGACGCTGGTGATGTATGCCGGTCAGACGGTCGAGGGAGGACCAACCGAAGAGGTGATCCAGCGTCCGCAGCATCCTTACACGCAATTACTGCTCGCGGCGGCACCCGACCCCGATAGAATGGGAAACAGGCAGGCCGCCGGGGCAACAACTATAGGGACGCAATTTAGCACGTCTACAGAAACGGTGTCCAACCATGATATGCAGGAGAATAGCGTGGGGGTAGTTGAGGCGATCGCCCCTGTACGCGGAGAGCCGCCCAGCCTCATCAATCCGCCAGGCGGCTGCCGTTTTCATCCACGTTGTCCACATGCCATGCCGGTATGCAGCCAGTACCGCCCGGCGCGTACTGACCTGGGCAATGGCCACTGGACGCATTGTTTCCTGTACAGCGGTGAGAGGACGCGCTAAATCGCGTCCCTACAGAAAGTCATTGACGCTGGCATACGTTGAAATTTTCGTGATCGAACCTATTAGCAATGAATACAGAATGAACAGGAGAATCGATGAGCATCACCAACGAAACGCAATCTGTAGGGACGCGATTTATCGCGTCCGCTGCTACGCCGTTCGCTGACCCGCAACCAGAACAAGTAACTGCTGTCTTCCCGCCCGATTTCCTCTGGGGTGCTGCTACCTCGGCCTACCAGATCGAGGGGGCGGTACATGAAGGTGGACGCGCCCCGTCCGTGTGGGATCGTTTTGCCGCCACGCCCGGAGCTACATACCAGGGTCAGACGGGCGAGATTGCGGCGGATCACTACCACCATGTGGAAGAAGATGTTGCGCTTATGGCCGAACTCAACTTGAATGCCTATCGCTTCTCGCTCTCCTGGCCGCGTATCCTGCCGCAGGGTAGCGGTGCCGTCAATGAACAGGGCCTGGATTTTTACGATCGCCTGGTCGATGCCTTGCTTGCTAAGGGCATTCGTCCATTTGCCACGCTCTATCACTGGGACTTGCCCGTGGCCTTGCAGGATCGCGGTGGCTGGCTTAATCGTGATACGGCCTACGCCTTCGCCGACTACGCCGAGGTGGTAGCGCGCCGCCTGGGCGATCGCATAGACTGGTGGCTCACGCAAAATGAACCCTGGTGCAGCGCCTATCTCGGTTATGCCCTGGGCATCCATGCTCCCGGCCTGCATGATAAACAGCTGGCTGTGAATGTGGGCCATCATGTCTTGCTTGCGCACGGTCTATCCGTACCGCGCCTGCGCGCGCATCTCTCATCCCAGGCGCAGGTAGGTATTGCCCTCGACTTCTACCCTGCCTATGCCGCCGATGATAGCCCCGAAAGCCAGCTCGCCGTCAAACGCGCCGACATCTTCCGCAATCGCTGGTTCCTCGATCCGCTATTTCTTGCGCGCTACCCGGAAGGTCTTTTTACCGATATGGGTGTAGCTCCGCCTGCTATGCATGACGATGATTTTTCTATCATCTCGGTTCCCCTCGATTTC
>Ga0307373_10005873_pt1 | contig 19796 bp, 19 predicted proteins | sample OX2MG_FD_202534 | JGI IMG/M metagenome (GOLD analysis project Ga0307373, IMG submission 202534) | Soil microbial communities from Risofladan, Vaasa, Finland - OX-2 | ecosystem: Environmental > Terrestrial > Soil > Coastal area > Acid sulfate soil | place: Finland: Risofladan, Vaasa | collected...
AACCTGGCGATCTTCAACAGCCTCCCGATCTACCCCATGGACGGTGGGCAGGCCTTCGAGACCTTCCTGCGAGGGGCGGGAAGGGGGAGGATCAGCGACGTGCTCGCCAGGAGGGTCACCACAGGCGTGACGCTCGCCATCTTCTTCGCGCTGTTCGCGGTGATTGCCGGCCCGTACATCAGCGGCGTGCTCCCGCCGACCTGACCTGACCGCGTTGCCGATTAAATAGCTGGGCGAGCTAATCGGGGGATGACCCCATCGGTGCTCCTGGCGGTCCCAGCGATCGCCTCTGCGATCGGGCTCCCGCTCTTGGACGCCCCTCAGCCACCCGACCCCGCGAACGCGATCCAGCAGTTCGCGAGCCAGTTCGCGACCGAGACGGCCGCGGTGCTCTCCTCGGTCAACGCGGCAGTGCTCGACATCGCCTGGGTCGCCTACGTGACCTGCCTGCTCGTCGGCGTCCTGCTCTACTTCACGCATCTCGGGAGGAGGCTGGGCAAGGACCTCGTCGTGGGAGGGGCGCTCCTTGTCGTCATCACCGAGTATGTGATACCCTCGGTCACCGCCCTTGCAAAGTAGCCGGGGCGGCGTTCGAGAGGTCGTACCGGAGGATGGCGACCATCCCTCCCAGCGCGGAGACCTGTTTTCCCGTCTCCAATGACGAGTCGCAGAGGAAGACCTTCCCTCCCCTCTCCTCGATGACGTTGAGCGTCTTGACGAGCGCGTTCTCGTCGACGTTGTTCGTGAACACGTCGTCGGAGACGATGCACTTCTCCACTGCCCCAGCCGTCGCCGCCTCCGAGACCCGGGGCAGAGTGTAGGCCACCCTCCTCTCGCCACGCGAGATCCTCCGGATTACCTCCTCGACCGCCTCCTGGACCTCGACGAGGACGCTGTCGCTGGCCACCTTCCTGAAGCCGTCGGACTTCACCAGCGCCCTCACCCCGTCGGAGCCGGAGAGGTCGAAGCCCTCGACCAGGACCTCGTTCTTCCTCAGGTCGGCGTCCTTCCTCAGGACGTTCTCCATCGTAAACTTCGTGTTCCCCGGTCCCGCCACGACGACGACGTCCCCCTCACGCCAAGTCGCCTTGAGCAGCTCCAGCACCTTCCTGAAGAAGGGCTGCATGTCGACCTCCTTCTGGTTCGAGCCTCCCTTCCCGGAGGCGCCCGACTCGACCGTGGAGACTATGGTGAGGTGCGAGCCCGTGAGCAAGCCGACTCCGGCCTCCCGCCTGTCGATGGCGACGAGGAGGAACCTGCGCTCCGAGACCGTCGAGGAGTTGAGTATCCGCGTGTCCGAGGGAGTCCAGTCCTCCTTCCTTATGGTCAGCTCCTGCCCAGGCGAGATGAGCAGCGAGTGCGAGCCGGCCTTCGTGACGCTGTCGTCGCTGGCCTCGACTATCTTCCCCCGGATCCTCACCCTGCCGACGCTGCTGTCGAGGGTGATCCCCTCGACCTTTAGGGCTATGGTGACCTTGATGCGCTCCCCCTTGTCGGGCCTCGCGTAGTCGCCCTCCCTCTTCGAGACCCTCGAGCTCTTCGTGACGACGACGTCGCCCGGAGCGAGGAGCCTGCGCAGCGTCCAGAGGTCGTCCGGAGACTCCACGGTGAGCCTGCAGAGGCCCTGCTTTGGGATGAACTCGCTTACGATCAAGCGCTCACTCGAGCTGTAGGTCTCTGAAGGTGCCTACGCTCAAGCCGTCGGGCATGTTCTTGATCTCGCCGACCCTGTGCCCGATTATCCCCTTCACGCTGGCCTTCCCAGCGGCGTCGATGAGCCTCTGAGTGACTATCCCGTCGAAGATGAGGTAGGTCGCCCCCGAGCCGTCCAGCTTCGCGACGAGCTCGCTTATCGGCATTCGGCCCTTCTCGGCGAGGGTCTCGTCCAGTAGCATAGCCTCGAGGGTGCCGTTGATGGATGGGAAGACCTCCTTGACCTTGTCGACCACAGGTGCGGGGACCGGTGGAGTGGCAGGCCCGGCTGGCTGTCCTGGCTCCGCCCTTGGGGCCCTCTCGTACCTTTCGTATCTTGGGCTTGGGGCCCTCTCGTACCTGCCGGGCCGCTCTGCTCTCTCAGCCCTCTCTGGCCTTTCGCGCCTCTCGTAGCGGTCCGACCTCTCTTGCCGAGCCTCCTTAGGGTTGCGCCCGGGAAGCTCGCCCCTGAGCATCTGGTGCACCTCGATAGGCGTCAGGTCCTCGACCTCCTTGCCGTCGGGAGCCCTGATGACCTTCTCTACCTTCATGACCTGCGCGAGCTCCTTCTCGATCAGGTCGCCGCCCCTGTCCCCGTCGAGGACGGCGATGATCCTCTTCTTCCTGCTGAGGTCGATCACGGCCTGCGGGATGCTCGTGCCCTCCACGGCGACGACGTTCTCGATGCCAGCCCTGAGGAACAGCACGACGTCCGCCCTCCCCTCGACGATGTACACGCCGTCGGCGGTGTACACGCCAGGCCCCGCCGGCAGGTTCTCGACCCCGAAGTTCACCACGCGCGCCCTCTTTGTGGACTCTTGCACGTCCTTGAGGAGGTTCTCTCCCTCGCTCGAGGTCCGCGAGCTCCACTCCTTCATGATGTCCTTCGCGCGGTCCGCGATCTGCGCCCTCTTGGACGCCCTGACGTCCTCTATCCCCTCGAGGATGACCCTCGCGGAGCAAGGCCCCACCTTGTCGACGCTCTCGACAGCGGCGGCGATGAGCGCCGCCGTGCTGACATCAGTGGACATCGGGATGAGGATCGCGCCCCACGTCTTGTCGTTCTTGGACTCTAGATTGATCTCTATTCGTCCGACTTTCCACGTCTTCTGAAGCTCGTTTAGATTCATCTCAGGACCGAACAGGCCCTCGGTCTGGCCGAAGATCGCGCCGATCAAGTCGGCCTTCTCGACCACACCGTCTACGTCGAACCTCAGTTTGACGAGGTATTTTACTACCGCCGAATCAGGCAGATTTCTTTCAACTCGTTGTTAGCTAGTTAACGTTCTGAGCTTAACTTGAGGCGGGCGGCTCTTGCCCTTTATTTAAACCCTTATCCCACGTCGGGAATGCGCCCTTCGGAGAGGGCGAACCTCCGCAGGTTCTCGATGTGCAAGAATACTCCTCGGGACGCCTTGGAGAGCCGGCGCCTCTGGGCCAGAGAGGCCTCGATCCCCTCGTGGGAGAGGAACTTCACGTATCGCGCGGCGAGGCGGCGGCCCTCGCTGTCCAGGTCGGTGAGGATTATCATCTTGCTGACGTCCTTCCTGAGCTTCACCCTCACCGCGGCGCTCGACGTCAGTATCGAGACCGTGAATAGGGGACCCGTGTAGCCGAGGTCCGTCATCGCCGACGCGTCCCTCTTCCCCTCGACCAGGACCGCGGCTCCTTCCGAGGAGAGGTCGTTGAGCTCCTTCACCAGGTCGCCGAGGAAGGAGGCGAACCCCCGGAACCTCCTCTCCTCACGCTGCATGTCGGCCGGGCGCAAGGCGGGAGACGGCCTCCGCACTGCTTGTAACTATTATGTGGCCCGCCTCTGAACGGCCCGACTCATCCTGCGGCTCTCGCCGCCGTTGCCGAGCCTCTTTAAACGGGCCGAGGACGATTCTCTTCTTCCTATCTTTATGGCTTCCGTCTGTAGCACGACTGGGTAAACCATCCGTTCATCAAAGCAAGATTAGTTGCCTTCGCGGGTGGCCGTTTGTTGCGTGCAGTAGGACGGAAGCCGATGGTCGGTGCCCGGCGGCTCCTTATATCCTATGCCGGCGGCTTTCTCCTGGAGAGGTCGAGCTCGAAACCGCAGACCGGCACGTCAAGGCCGAACGCGGCGATGGCGCTCGGCTTGACCTCGCCCAGGTACCCCAGGGGGGCGCCCTTGAGGAGTGCCTCGGCGCACCTCCCCTCGGCGAACGCCCAGTGCGACGCAGGGCGCGTCTCCGCAGCCTCGCCGTAGTGCCGCTTGACCAGTGCCTCCATGTGCATCTTGGCCTCCGTGAAGGAGGACGACGAATGGGCCGACAGCGCGGCAAACGAGGTGGCTTCCTTGAGGCCGGGGCCGTCCCGACGGAATACCTTCCCCGCCTCGAAGACCCTTTGGGGGTACTCGTTCTTGGTGTTGCGGCCTAGCACGCCCATGAGGGAGGGGAGGAGCGAGTCCCGAAGAAGTTGGTGCTCGGCGCTTCTGGGGTTCTCGACCTCGAGCTTCCCCTCGGAGCTCCTACCGAACTTGCCGTAGAGCGTCGGCTCATCGACGAGGTCGAAGTTCATCGTCTCGTCGAACCCTGCCTCGGCCATGGTCAGACAGAGAACCTCCACCCGCGTGATCCCCGCGTCGAACTGGCCCGCGTCGCTGCTCGGAGGGTACTGGGAAGTCATCCTGTCTAGCCCGTACCCGATGACGACCTCCTCTGCAAGGTCCACCTGGTGGAGGATGTCCACCCTGTAGCTCGGGATGATCGCGAAGCCCTTGCCGTCGAGGTCCAGGCGGCTCCGCCGAAGCGAGCCCTTCATCTCCTTCTTCGACAGGGAGAGGCCAGTTATGGCCTGAGCGAGCTTCGGGTCGAACTTCATCTTGGTCGACGCGAGGTCAGGGGTGACGCTCTTCGCCTTCGCGTACTTCACGGTCACGGTCTCAATGGTCGCGCCGGCGTCCGCCAGGGCGCAGCAGATTATCGCGAGGGTCTCTCTCCCGAGCCTGGCGTCGGTGGACGTGACGTCGACGAAGAGGCTGCGCGCGGTCGCCTCGACCTTCGTCTTCTGGCCGTTGATGATCGGCGGGAACGAGAGGACATCCCCCTTCGAGTCGTAGAGCATCGGGTAGGCCTGCGCGCCGGCGAGTATGTGGCCATAGGCCCGCCCCGTCTCGGTGCTCTGGAGGATCTCCCCGACGGTCATCTCCTCGGACGAGCCAAGCGGCGTGAACGCGAACCGCGAGTCCTTCCCGCTGTAGTAGGCCGGGAACGATATGGCCGCCAGGTCGTGGAGACCGATCGCGACCTTCCTCCTCTTCCTGCCCAGTCCGTTGTGGAGGTCCTCCTGCATCGAGATGAGCTGCCTGATGGTCTCCTCGTCGAGGTTGATGTTCCTCGCGACCGCGCAGGCGATGAACGGCCTCACCTTCGGGAGGCCCTTGTCGGCGAAGACGACCTCCTTCCCGGGGGCCGCGCGGTAGGGCTTGACCCCGACCTCCTTCCCGACGAGCCCCCTCAGCGCCCGTGCGACGCCGTAGTCTGTGGAGAAATCCGGCCTGTTGGGATTGTATTCGATCCTGACCGACTCTGCGTCGGTCCCCTCGATGTCGAGGCCCAGGTAGGGGAGCCTGTCGAGGACCTGGTCCTTCGGGAGGCCGGTGAGCCTCTCGAACCGGTCAAAGAATATCTTGAGGACCGGCAATCTCCTTTCTCTCCCTCAGCCACCCGAGGTCGTTGTTGTAGAGCTCCCTGATGTCGTCCATCCCAAGCCTGAGCATGAGCAGCCGCTCGAGGCCGCAGCCCCAAGCGATGACCGGCTTCTTGACTCCCAATGGCAGCGTGACCTCGGGCCTGAAGATCCCGGAGCCGCCCATCTCGAGCCACTTGCCCACCTTGTCGTAGTACACCATCACCTGCATCGAGGGCTCCGTGTAGGGGAAATACGAGGGCCAGAGCTTTACCCCGCTCATCCCCAGCTTGCCGTAGAACTTGGTGAGCACCCCCATGAGGTGGCGGAGGTTGAGGCCGTCCCCGATCACTATCCCTTCCATCTGGTGCAGCTCGGCCAGGTGCTTGTAGTCGAGGCTCTCGTTCCGGTAGACCCGCGCGACGCTGAAGACCCGCGTCTCCGCGCCCCCAGAGTCGCGGGTCGCCTGTATGGTGACGGCGGTGTTGTGCGTCCTCAAGACAAGGCGGCGCGCCTCCTCCACGTTCCACTTGTATCGCCAGCCCTTGCTCCCGGTCTGCCATCCCGTCTCGTGCGCCGCGGCGACGTTCGCCACCGCCCCGGACCTTGAGATAGTCTGGTCGCGCATGCCCTTCACGTAGAAGGTGTCTTGCAGCTCGCGCGCGGGATGGTCCTGCGGGGTGAAGAGCGCGTCGAAGTTCCAGAACGCGGCCTGGACCGCGTCGCCCGAGATCTCCGCGAAGCCCATCGAGAGGTAGGCCTCCCTCACCTCCGCTATGAGCTCCTTCACCGGATGCCTCCGGCCTGGGTGGAAGCGCGGGGCGCTCGCGCTCACGTCGATAGGCCTGAGCTTCACGTCGAGCCCCGTCGCCCTGATCGACGAGAGGATCTCGGGGGTGAGCTTCTCGAAGCCCTGGTCCTCGACGGAGTTTAGCGCCTCGACCCCGGCGGGGGTGATCGTGACGCTCACCGTCTTGGTCTCCTTCCTCTCGGCAAGCCCCCTCTTGACCAGGTCTACGACGGTGCCCTTCTGCGCCTGGGGGATGGTCGCCTCGTTCGCCCCCTTCTCGAGGAGCGTGACGATGCCGTCCAGCTCCCTTCCCGCCTCCTTGTCCTTCAGCAGCACGGCCTGGCCCGTCGTCCCCTCCTTCACCTCCACCCACCGCGCCGAGACGGCTCGGCCCATCGCGGCGGAGAAGGCCCTATCCTCTCCGAGGGCGGTCCTGAGGCGCGCGACCGACGCCTCCCCTCCGGCCTCCCGCAGGCTCTCGAGGAAGACCAGCTCGGGAGGGGAGCTGATGAGCGAGAGCTCCACGTTCGAGACCTCGGTCGTGGTGACCAGCCCCTTCGAGGAGAGCCACGAGATGGATCGCCTGACCTGGTCGGGAAGAAGGCCCGACGAAGAGACGAGCGCGTCGAAGGCCTTAGGACCGTCCGCGAGCGAAGCGAGGACCTTGCGCTCGATGGGATGAAGGGGGATCTTTTCCATGGGCACCAACTAACTCGCTAGGGCTGCAAGCCTCCCTCTGCTCTTCGTCAGGAGCTCCCCGGCGTCTTTCATCAGGGCGTCGCGCTTGCGGCGGTGCTCCTCCAGGTAGGGCTTGACGATCGCGGCGAGCTCCTGCTTGCACTCGCCGCACATCCTGACCCCCTTGTAGCACTCGTCGTAGACCCTCTTCGCGTACTCATCCTCCATCGCGAAGTGGAAGAGGTAGAGGTCGTAGATCGGGCACTTCTCGGCCTCCCCGCCGAGCTTGCGCTGCTCCTCGACGCTGGCCCTCCCTCCCGTGAACCCGGACATCACCTTCTTCACCGCGGAGGCAGGCTGCTCGTCGAGGGTGAAGGAGGAGGCGGCGCTCCTCTTCGACATCTTCGTGCTCCCGTCCAGGCTCTTGAGCAGCTTGTGGTAGATCGACGAGGGCGGGATGAACCCGAAGTCCTGGTGGTATGCGTTCGCTATGTCGCGCGCGAGCCTGAGGTGCGGGTCCTGGTCCGCCCCGACGGGCACCAGGACGGGCTTCGGCCCGCCGAACTCTTTCAGCTGAGGCATGAGGATGTCTCCCACCTGGATGAGCGCGGAAAGGTAGAGGGCGATCTGCCTCTCGCCGTATATCGCCCTGAGCATGTTGTTCGTGACGCTGCTCGAGAAGATAGCCGAGAGCCTCATGACCCTGACCTCCTCGCTCTGCTTGTACACGACCGCCCTCTCCGGGTCGAGCCCGAGCGCGAGGATGTCGGCGACGTTCTGGACCGCTATCTTCGAGCTCTCCGCGAACGAGAGCCCGTTGTCGTTGTAGGCCTCCACGTCCGCTATGCAGTAGAAGACCGTCGCCCTCTTCGAGAGCGACTGGAAGTAGATCATGTCGTCCGCCGTCATCTTCGTCCCGAGGTGGAAGTTGCCCGTAGGCTTGATTCCGCTCATCACGGCGAAGGGCTTGTCGTTGTCCACGGCATCGAGGACTTTTCCGAGGTCCCGGTGCCCGAAGTCGATCCCTCGCCGGATGTGGAGGCTCGGCTTCTTGAACCTGGGCAGGATGGCATCCATCCGCTCGATGCCGAACTCCTTGTGGAGGCGCTCGTAGTTCCCGATGAACGTCTCGCCCCAGGGGTCGAGTCTGTCTTTCTCCACACTGAGCACGACTCCCGGGTCGGATTATAAATTCCACTCTCCCGCGGAGGGAGCTTCGCCGCCATGTGGCAGGCAGGCACCCCCCAGCGTCAGGGGATGCCCAAGAAGAGCAGCATCATGGTAAACGCCAGCGTCGCCAGGCAGTAGACCCAGAGCCTGACCTTGCCGAAGAGGCGGGCGCAGAGCCCGACCATCGCGAAGACGCCGACAGCATAGGGGACGAAGAAGCCGCCGTGCACGTAGGCCTCGCTCACGAAGATCGCCGCCAGGAGGCTCCCTCCGAGCCCCACGGAGACCTGGATCACGTAGAGTGAGAGCTCTTCGCGGCCTATCATCCCGCTCTCCTGTCCGGACGACGGCCTCCTCCTATCAGCTTGCCCTCCTCGTCTATCTCGCCCTTCCTGATCCTCGTGGAGGAGATGGGCCTCCCGTCCTCGGCCTCGACCCAATCGACCACGACGAGCTCGAGCGGCGGGAATCCGCGCTCGGCCCGCAAGGCGTTCGCGAGCCCCACCCTCTTCCCTGTCTCTGGGCTCGCAACGAGCGCTTCGACCTCCCTGCTTGCGATCCCGGGCCCGAAGAAGTCGTCGAGCTTCGCGATGGTATAGCGCCTCCCTGGGAACCTCTGCCTGATGAAGGCGTCCAACTCCGCCTCCCTCTCCTCGTAGGGGCGCCTCGTGACCTTCCCCTCCCTCCGCGCGAACTCGTCGGAGGTCAGGCCGACGACGACCTCTTCCCCGAGCTCGAAGCTCCTCTCGAGGAGCCGCCTGTGCCCCGCGTGGAGCCCGTCGAACGTCCCGCCCGTCGCGACCTTCGAGTACTTCGTGTCGGACATCGCCGGTCTCTAAGGCTCGGGGCGGGTCGCAGATAATAATCGCTCCGGTGGAGGCCATGTGGAGGACACCCAGGTGCGCGTGCCGGAGCAGTATGTGAGAGCGGGCAAGCTTGCGCGGGAGATGCGCGAGTGGATCCTCGAGAACGTCTCGGTGCCTCAGACATGCCTGGAGATCGCCACGAGCATAGAGGACGAGATAGCCAGGAGGGGAGGCCAGCCCGCCTTTCCCACGGGGATAGGGATCAACGGCGTCACGGCGCACTTCTCCCCCCAGGAGGACGACCAGACCCGGATAGGCAGCGGAGACGTGGTGAAGATAGACTACGGCGTGCACTTCGACGGCTACATAGCGGACACGGCTGTCACCATGACCCAGAACCCGGAGTATCAGCTCCTGATGGAGGCGACGAAGAGGGCGCTGGAGGCCGCCATCAGCGTGGTGAAGAGGGACCCCAGGACCGGGGAGATAGGGAGGGCGATAGAGGCGACCGCGAACCGCGAGGGCTTCAAGACCATAAACAACCTGAGCGGCCACACGCTCGAGCAGTACACGGTCCACGCCGGGAAGAGCATACCCAACGTGTATGCGCCGAACCAGCCGGTGCTGAGGCGAGACGAGGTCTTCGCCATAGAGCCGTTTCTGACTCTGGGCACGGCTGCCGGATACGTGGTGGACGACCCGAAGGACACCAGGGTCACGATATACTCGCTCATCATGCGGAAGAGGACCGGGGTCAAGGAGCTCGACGCGCTCGTCGACCACATCTGGAACCTAAGGAAGAGCCTGCCCTTCACGCCCAGGTGGTTCACGAAGGAGTTCGGGCGCGAGAGGCTCCCGAAGCTGCTGGCGGAGCTCGAGAGGCGGAGGATAGTGCGCGGATACAGGACCCTCGTGGAGGCGTCCAACGCGCCCGTGGCGCAGTTCGAGCACACTATGAAACTGGAAGGGAACTCGCTGGTTATCCTTACTTAGACCGCGAAGATGGCATCAGAATTCCTTAGCATCGAACATATGTTTTTGCATTGGTTCTTAAATACAATTCGAACCTTAATTCCCATTTGGCGGCTTCTGCAAAACTGGCATTCAAGTTCCGCCTCTACCCGACACGGAAGCAGGAAGAGCGAATGATGCATTCGGTCGAAGTTTGTCGTCAGCTCTGGAATGTGGCGCTTGCAAATAGGAAGCGCCGGTGGGAATTGCAAAGGAAGTCGACCTCGTATAAGGAGCAGTGCAAGATGCTCACCTCAGAATTTAAAGCCGAGAAACAATTAGCATCTCTTCATTCGCAAGTTGCACAAGACGCACTCCACCGCCTAGATAGAGCATTCCGAAGTTTCTTCAAAAAGGAACGTGGATATCCAAGGTTTAAGAAATTCAGAAGCTATGGCTCTTTTGCGTACCCTCAACCCTACAATGGATCTGCTAAACTTAACGAACGGGACAACCGCATATTTCTTTCGAAAATTGGCAACGTCAGAATTGTGGTTCATCGACGTGTTCCCTCTGGAAGAAGGCTCAAAACTTGCACGATAATACTGGAGCCAGATGGGAGATGGTTTGCCTCCTTGATCTACGACGAGCTTCTGGATATTAGGCTGCCTTTTTTCCCAGGGAAATCAAGTTGGAACGCCCCAGTCGGAATAGACCTCGGGTTGAGTTCCCTAATTACCACAAGCGACGGATGCAAGATTGTGCACCCAAAGTTTCTAAGACGGGCGGAAAATAAAATGAGGCTTCTTCAGATTAGGCTTTCGCGTAAACGAAGAGGGTCAAAGAACTCTACCAAGGCAAGGCTTCGACTTGCGACCCCAATGTTCCAGAGTCGCCAACAGAAGGAGAGACTACAACCAGAAACTGAGTACCCGCCTAGTGGAAACCCACGATTTGATTGTGTTCGAGGACCTGGAGGTGCCGAACATGCTCAAGAATCATTCCTTAGCGAAGTCCATCTCTGATGCTGCCTGGGGCCAGATTTTGAGATTTACGGAATACAAGGCGAACCGAAAGGGGAAGTTGTGCTTACGGGTACCATCAGCTTTCAGCACAATGCAGTGTTGCTTATGTGGGGCTCTCACTTCCGTTACCTTGGATATGCGTGAGTTTGAGTGCAGCGAATGCCACAGACTCCTTGACCGTGATAAGAATGCCGCCAGAATTGTGCTAATGCGTGGAATCGCTCAAAAAGCGGTAGGGCAGGACAAGGTGCGTTACTACAGACCTCAGTTCGACGAGGAGTACCCTGGTCGGATTGTGCCCGAACTCAAGCCTGCGGAGGCTGGTCCACCACTCTCTGAGTCAACTCAAAGAGCGAGTCCGGCCAAGGAAACAGGAACTATAGATGGCAAGATATCCCTCGAGCGTCAAGACGGTCTGAGGAGTTTTGGGAGCCGGCCATTGGAACCCACGAGGACTTCAGTCGTGGGAGGATGTCACTTAGACTTGACCACGGGCTCGGCGTAGATCAGCGTCATCTTGGTGACGTTGCCGCACTTGGAGCACTTCGCAGCGTCCTTCGTGATGTAGTCCCCCACCTGGAACGCGCGCTTCGTCTTCTGGCCGCACGCGGGGCACTCCTCTATCGTGTAGACGTTGAACTTCGTCTTGCCCTGCGTTTGCTGCTGGGGCTGCGGCGCCGGCGTCGTGCTCATGCTACTGCCCGACCCCTAGCGAGTTCCCGATGCCGGCGAGGAGGACCTTGTCCCCTTCCTTCGTCTTCTCCTCGATGAGGTTTGCGATGAGGTTGTGCACCTTGTCGCTTGCGTCTGTGATGTCCTTCCTCATGACCGTTATCGCTTCCAAGATGCTCTGCTTGACCAGTATCGCGTAGACGGGCACCTTGTGCTTGGACGAGACCTCCTCGATGCGGAACTTGTCCGTCCCTATGCCTCCGATCGCGGCGCCGATGCCCTCCGCCACGTCTCCCGTCTTCTCGCCCTCGAGCTTCAACGCCGCGTCGACCATTATGATGGCGTTGAGCGGCACGTTCATCTCTTCGATGACCCTCTGGATTGCGAGCCCGGGCTCGCCCACGTATCCCATCGGGCCTTCGGCCTTTAGGACGTAGAGAGTCCGCCCCTTGTATTCCGTCACGGACATGACCGTGTCCTTGGCCACGACCTGCTTGGGGAGGTTGACCATGTACTTGGACGCGATGATCGGCCCTATGCCGTCGCCGACGGGCTGTCCGAGCTTGAAGGTGTCGACGGCGTTGATGAGCGCGTCCGCCTCCATCAGGACCTGTGGCATAATCATCTGCAGCTGCACGAGGAGGATGTATGAGTTGGTCTTCTTTCCGAGCAGATAGTAGTGCCTGACGATCTTGTGAATCATGTTGAGGGAGCTTGCGATCTCTAGGATGTTCTCGGCCACTGAGACCTTGATGGGCTCCGCGTTCGGCAACATCTTCTTCACCTCGCCCCTCACCCTCTCGTCCCTTGTCTCGGTGATGTGCTCTATCTTGCCGACGATCCCTTGAGGGTCTAGGTCGACGGGCATTATCGTGACGTACTCGAGGAACTCGTCGATCTTCACGGCCGGGTCCGCGCTGGTCTTGCCCGTGCCCACGAAGTAGTCCACCGCCTCCTTCCTCGACTTGTCCTTCATGAGCTTCAGCTTGTTGAGCGCCCTGGAAATGTCGTTTCCGACGATGTAAACCTGGATCCGTTGCCCGTAGACTATGAAGACGAAGAAAGACCCCAGCCACACTATGTTGAGGAGGCTACTGACGTCGCTCCCAAATTGGAGGCTCATATTCGCCAATCCTAGCATAAGATGGGCCACACGCCCTTAGGGGGTGGTCTTAAACATTTTACCGAATCTGACTTCGACGGGAATCAAACGAGAAGGACGCTGGTTGATTGAGATGGGCGCCGACATCGCCACTTCACGAGAGCTTTCGCACCTCACTAACATGGCGACGACATGTGGTTTGACTTCTGGGATCGGACGAGTCCAGGTCGGACCCACACGCTATGGCCGGCTGAGTCCTGCTCCTCCGCGAGGGAATTTAACCCTTTTCATGGGGTGGCGATTGCCTCAGGCTCGGATCTAGTGGTGGGCTTCTTGAAGGCCTTCGAGCGAGCGCCCTCCCCGCTGCCTCGACCGCCATGCCACTCTCGCGGAAACGGTTAAGAGTGCCAACGGAATCGAGGAGGAGGTCAGATGGTGTTCCCGAGGGAGGACCGCCCAGCAATGAGCACGACAGCGTTCGCGATCTTGCTAATCGTAGTCCTCGTCGTCGGAGGCGCCATTGGGATTTATTACCCGAGGTCCGCGCAGAAGGCCTCTTCAGCGAGCACGACATCGACTTCGAGCACCTCGACATCTTCTTCGAGCAGCGCACCTTCGAGCACTACAACATCTTCGAGCACTGCCGCGACCTCCTCAACCACGTCCAGATCTGTCAGCTCGAGCACGACCACGGCACCGCCGACATTGTCGCCGCCGCTCTTCAACTTCTCCCTCAGCAGCGCTCCCGCCACGATACTGATCGCACCAGGCGTCACCCTGATCTACCCCAGCGTCGCAGTCACCCCGCTTCCCAGTGCAAACTTGGGTCAGGCCGCTGGGCTGAACGTCGGGGCCGGCGACGAACTGGTCGTCATGAACGCCTTGGAACCGAGCGGCATTTCTGTCCACTTTTTTGGAAGCAACCTCACAAGTACAATTTATGAAGAAGTTAGCGCGGGCTTTCCGTCAGGCATTGAATTGCAGCTGACCGCGGCGCCGAGCACGGCGCCCGGCAACTACCCGGTCACGATCGAGGCGACGTCAGGCACAGAGTCAGTGAACTACTCCTTGATGATTCAGGTGGTCAAATACCTGGTGACCACCCAGTACGGTCAATTCTCCCCGGGTAAGCTCAACGTCACGGTGGGCTCGACAGTCTACTGGATGAACATCTCTACTGATCCAAACGGGTACTCCGATGTCGTCTTCAAGACCAACGGCGTGACCTCCCCCGGGCTCTTTCCTTGTGCGGTTCAGCAGTACGGGCCAACCGCTTGCGGCACCTGGAGCCACACCTTCACGACTGCGGGCACCTACTCGTACGTCTGTAACGCTTTGCCAGCATGTGGGGGGGGAACGATAACGGTCACGGGATGAGGTGGGGAGTCATTCTAGCCCAAGAGTTAAGTATTGTTGAGCGCGAATTGCGGAGCATGAGTCCTCGTCGCGGAGGGTTTTGAGTCGTGCGCCGCTCGAGAACCGGGATTTCGACCACCGCCGCCGTCGTCGTGATCATCGTCGTCTTCGTTGTCGCCGGGGTCGGCGGGTACTTCATAGCGGGTCCTGGCGCGGGAACCTCGAGCACCGTCACGAGCAGCAGCACAACGACGTCGAGCAGCGTCACCAGCAGTAGCGCGGCAACATCGAGCACGGTTTCGAGTACCTCGTCCACCACGTCCAGCTCGTCAGGGCCGAATCAGACGGCCGTCATGGCAGGTCTTGCGACGGCGGCGCAACAGGAGTGCGCCTCGGCGGGGTCGACATGCCTCACCATCTACACCACGCAGGACGCAGGCAACTGGGCCGAGTACTACGGACCGTCATTCGACAAGCAGTATCCGTGGGCCGCGGGCAAAGTCAACTACGTCAGTCTGTCCGCATCCGACGAGACCACGACCGTCTTGTCAGATTACCAGGCCCACAACGCGATTGCAGACCTTGTGACGGGTACCCTGGCCCCGCTGATCCCAGATTACCAGGGCGGCGCTTTCCTGAACTACACGAGCCCAGAAGTGCAGTTCATGAACTACACGGCCGACGCCGTGGGTCCCGCCTGGGTTGCGACCGACCTCGCCATCGTCTTCATGATCTACAACCCGAGTCTCCTTCCAGCCAACGAAGTCCCCACGAGCTGGGCAGCCTTGGCAAACCCTATCTACAACGGGAAGATAGACTTCCAAAGCGCCGCCTCGTTGTCGATAACGGCGGCGGAATTCTATTACCTATACACCACTATGGGCAACTCCTCAGGCCAATGGACAACGCTCATGAAGGGCATCGCGGCGAATCACCCTGCGCTGCCGAGCACTGCCGGGGCCGCGGAGTCAGCAGTCCTGAACGGGCAGGCGAAGATCGGCATCGACACCCTTGACAGCTACGTGACGGCCTTGAAGGGCGACCCCTCGGCTCCGCTCAAGATAGTCGACCTCGAGCCGCTGGTCTATACCCCGGGCGTGGTGGCGATAACGGCGACCGCGCCGCATCCAGCCATGGCGAAGCTCGTCGAGGCGTGGTTGATCTCTCCACAAGGACAGCTAGCCACATACCAAACCAACCACCTTCCATACCAAACCGCAATCGGCACGCCCCTACTGTCATACCTCCCGTCAGACTACAAACTCTTGGACGCATATTCCACATATTCAAACACCGCACTCTTCCAGAACCCCGGGTCTTGGAGCGACACATTTGAGAACATCTTCGGCGGCTAGCCGCTCCTCGTGGCGGGGTGCAAGGGACCCTGCGCCTTGGCGAGCCCCTTGCCGCGTTCCCTGGCTCGTCCAGGGGCCTGCGACCTAGCCTAGAAGCAGGTGGACGGCGTGTACGGGACTAGGACCCTTCTCGCAGTGTCGCTGGTCGTGTTCATCCTGCTCATCATCCCGGTGTTCGCCCTCGTCATCGGGCTGTCGTTCTTCCCTTCTCTGGGCACCTCGTCCTTCTCTTTCTGGCGCTACATCAGCCTCCCGAGCACCCTCAACGAGATAGAGGACACGCTTGAGTTCAGCGTCGTCAGCGCCGTCTTCACGACCGTCTTTGCGACGAGCTATGCCTGGATCGTCGCCCGGACGGACGTCCCGGGCAAACGCGTCCTGGAGCTGCTCCCCATCCTGGGCCTGAGCGTCCCGCTCCTCTTCAAGGCCTTTTCGTGGACATTCATGCTGAACCCCAACTCCGGGATCATCAACTCCGTGCTGAGACTCCTTCTCGGCCCCGGCGCGCCGGTGCTCAACATAGACACGATGGGCGGCCTGATATTCGTCCAGTCTTTCACGAACGTCCCGATAGTCTACCTCATCACGCTCGCGGCGATGAAGTCCCTCGACTCCTCGCTTGAAGAGGCCTCGAGGGTATCGGGGAGAGGCGTCCTCGGCACCTTTGGGAGCGTCACCATCCCGCTCGTCAGGCCCGCGGTCGTTTCCGCCTTCCTGCTCGCCATAATCGGCGGGGTCGGGGCGTTTGAGTTCCCCTACGTCCTCGGCCAACCTGGGGGCCTCCACTTTCTGGCGACGGAGGTCTACTTCTACGCGCAGCGGAGGGTCCCCCCGGCGTACGGGAGCGCGGGCGACGTGAGCGTCCTCTACGCGGCCATCACGATCGTATGCGTCAGCGCCTACATATGGTCCACCCGGAGGTCCTTCAAGTTTCAGGTCGTCACGGGCCGGTCCTCGGCAGCGCACCTGCAGAACCTTGGCTCCTTCAGATACCTGGCATCTCTGGTCTGCCTCGCCATCCTGTTCTTCGAGTTCATCCTTCCCTTTTCCGGCTTGGTGCTCATGTCCAGCGCGAAGATATTCGCCTCCAACCTGAACAGCGTGCAGTTCAACTTCCCGACGTTCTACCTCAGCGCACTCAAGATACCACTCCTCTTCGCATCTCTGCGGACCACGCTCCTCTTCGGTCTCATGGCCGCGGTGCTGGCGACGATTATCGGCGCCCTGCTCTCATACACCGCTCTGAAGAGCAAGACCAGGGGAGCGAGGCTCGCGGACTTCATCTCGGCGGTCCCCCTCGCCTTCCCCGGCGTGGTCTACGGGGTCGCCCTCTTCTGGACTTTCCTCCTCATCCCGGGGATGAGCTGGCTATTCGGGACGATCTGGCCTCTCGTGATAGCCCTGGTCTTCATACGGCTCCCGTTCTCGACGCGGATCGTGTCGGGAAACATGGTGCAGATATCGAACGACCTGGAGGACGCGTCCCAGGTCGCTGGCGCGGGGTTCGCGCGGACCTTCACCAGGGTCTTGATGCCGTTGATCAAGGAGGGGCTCTTCAACAGCTTCGTCTACACCCTCATCGATTCCATGCGCGAGCTGGGCGGCGTCGTGATCCTGGCGACGGCAGCGACCCCTACGTTCACGACGCTGCTGCTGCAATACTACAACGAGAGCACGTCCCAAATCGGGATCGTAGCCGCCGCTTCCGTGATGTTTACTGGGATGATCATGGTGCTGCTGGTTGCCGCTTCCGTGGTGCGCCACTATTGGGGCCGGACCAGCCGCTAGCCGACTTCTGTCAGTCCTTCTCGCGGAAGAAAGAACCGTTATTACAAACTGCGAAGCACTGGCGGCCGATGCGGCGAAAGCTCCTCGACATCCTCGCGTGCCCGATTGACAAGCACTATCCCCTCCGACTCTTGGAGTTCTCGACGAAGGAGCCAGACGTCATAGTGGACGGGGCCCTGCTCTGCGACGCGTGCAGCAGGTTCTACCCAATCGTCGACGAGATCCCCGTCATGCTCCCGGACGACCTCCGGAGCACGAGGGAGGACACGGAGTTCCTCACGAGGTGGAAGGACCGCCTGCCTAAGGAGACGCTTGCCTCGGGGAAGCCCGTGAACCTTTCCTAAACGGCGCCTTCAAAAAATTCATATATGAATATCAACACGGGTGCTTTGTGTCTGTCTCCACAATCGACCCCAAACAGCTCAAGAAGATAAGAATCCAGCTCGGGATAACGCAGTCGGAGCTCGCCAAGGCGGCTGGTGTGAGCCAGTCGCTCATCGCCAAGCTCGAGTCCGGGCTCGTCGACCCCTCCTTCAGCACGATGAAGTCGATCTCCGAGGCTCTCAGGTCCCACATCAGGATGGAAGGCAAGAAGGCCTCCGACGTGATGTCGTCGCCCGTCGTCTCTGTCCAATCGGCCGTGTCGATATCCGAGAGCATCAACCTGATGAGGAAGAGCAACATCTCGCAGATCCCCGTCTACTCTGGGAGCAAGCTCGTCGGCTCGATAACTGAGAACCAGATCGTCGCCCTCCTCAGCGGGATGGATGACCCCCGAGGCATCCTCGCGAAGCCCATCTCGACCGTGATGCAACAGACCTTCCCCATCGTGAGCACGGACACCCCCATCGAGGCGCTCTTCTCTCTCTTCAAGTTCGTCCCCGCCGTCCTCGTGGCGACCGGGGACAAGGTGGAGGGGATCGTCACCAAGATAGACATGCTCTCTGCCGAAGTCCACTGAGGCGGCCAGGCGGACAGGAAGCGTTTTCATCTGCGGACGCCAACCCACGTCCATGGGGATGGTCAACCTCCCCGCCGGGTGCGCGGGGTGCCACAAGCCGGGCGTCGGCTACGGCAGTTGCGGAGGGTGCGGGCTGCGCTATTGTCCGGGGTGCACGGCCAATTTAGGTGGTGCCTGCCCGAACTGCGGCTCGAGGCTGATTTGAATCATCTCGGAATTGTATCATTGGGACGGCAGGGTCCATCAGGATTCTTGCGCTGAGCTTTTAATCCCCCGTATGACTCGTCGGGTCGATGGGGAGCACGGCTTGAGGAGCATGGTCAAGGGTGCCGGGTATGCGGTACTTGCCCAGCCCGGTGTCGCAATGGAGAGGGCCGGTCTTCACAGCAGCGGGCATCTGTTGAGAGCGTCCATGATGGCCCGAACATCCTTGATCATCTTGAGCGCGCTGGTGATGGCGCTCATCTCGGGATCGATCATGGCGTTGCCGATGGCGCACGCCCAATCTACCGTGATGGTCTCGGAAGTGCTCGGTTCAGGAAACTCAAGCGGTGCCCCGGGCTACGACCCTGACGTCATAGTCGTCGTCGTCGGGGTCAATAATACCATCACCTGGACCAACAACGACGTGGGACACAACCACACCGTGACCTCAATGGAGAGTCCCCCTGGCGCGGCGCCCTTTGACTCTGGGAACATGGTGAAAAACGCCACGTTTACAGTTACCCTCACGGTCCCCGGCGTGTATAGGTATGGTTGCTCTTACCACCCATGGATGACGGGTGTCATCGACGTCGAAACGGCCTCAACTTCGACCTCTACCAACACTACCCCAGAGTTCCCTGCGGCCTATTTGGCCGTGACTCTCTTCGCGGTCATAGCTGCTGTCATGGTGGCAGCAACTCGCCTGAGACCGAATCGGTCAAGCCCAGTTTCTCCCTAGCCGACCCCGCGAGGGAGGTACCGCGGTCCGGGACCCGTAGAAATCAAGTGGACCAATCTGCCTCGGAGCGGTCCTACGAAGTTCCCTTCCTGCAAGGGCAAAAGTCGCAGGGAATACAAGGCTCCTTGCGCTGTGCTTTTAATCCCCGTCCTGTGTCGGCGGTCTCGATGGGGGGACGTAGCCTAGTCTGCCCTCTCCGCCGAGAGACCTTAGGCCTGTGATTCGCGGTTCCGGGTAAGGTATGTCGGTCATTCACCTATTACTTGCCATCTTAGTATTTACGCTCCACGCAATTTGAGCAACCCACCTTGGCGCTCTAACTCTTGATGAAATGTCGGGGATAGGGTCGCAAAACTCGTGGCGTGACCGGAAAAGGCAGCGAGGATTATGCCCCCGGCAGACAGCCCACTTAGCTCGTGATGGGCGGCGGAGGCCACTGCCCGACCCCGTCCCACACCGACAGAAAGAAGAAGATCACGTTTCCACCGACAATTTGTGATGCCGGTGATTGTAACGGCTGCATGAGGATGAAGTATGTCCCGGATGGTGCGTCCTCGTTGACGGATATGAGCAGCGTTGTGTTCGCGGGACCCTTGCTCAGGACCAAGCTTGGATTCGAGAATTGAAACGAGACGCCCGGAGGTTCCCCGCTTGAGGATACGTTCTGAACCGAGTCCCGAAAGGCGCTCGAGAAGGAGAACGAGACACTCGGAGGATTCTGCATGTTTCCAGCGGAGACGTTCAGCTGGATGCTCGCTGTAGACCCTGGTCTGACCATCAGGACGTTCGGGAAGGCCGCGAGCACCGACCCCGACCTCCCAATCGCGCTCGCGTTGAGCGGGTACGTCTC
>Ga0307373_10005874_pt1 | contig 19796 bp, 17 predicted proteins | sample OX2MG_FD_202534 | JGI IMG/M metagenome (GOLD analysis project Ga0307373, IMG submission 202534) | Soil microbial communities from Risofladan, Vaasa, Finland - OX-2 | ecosystem: Environmental > Terrestrial > Soil > Coastal area > Acid sulfate soil | place: Finland: Risofladan, Vaasa | collected...
GCGCATCGAAGATGGTCGTTTCGTTCCCAAGCCGCTGCCACAATTCTTCCGTGATATGCGGAGCGAACGGAGAGAGCAGCTTGATAAGCACTTCGAATGCCGAGCGCGGAATGCCGCTGGCTTCATCTTCCACGCCATTGAGGAGAATCATCAGCGCGGAGATGGCGGTATTGAAGCGGAGGCCGGCAATATCTTCGCCAACTTTTTTGATGGTCTGGTGCAACAGCCGTTCGAGCGTTTGTGAAGATGTCCCATCCGTCAGCTGGGCCAAATTGGTCGTATTATCTTCGTTTACGATCAGCCGCCATACGCGATTTAAGAAACGATGGACTCCCATGATGCCTTTCGAATCCCACGGTTTCGTTCCTTCGAGCGGACCGAGAAAAAGCACGTAGGAGCGCACGGTATCCGCGCCATATTGCGAAACAAGCTGATCGGGGTTCACCACATTACCGAGCGATTTCGACATTTTGCTGCCGTTCTCGCCTAAGAGCATCCCCTGATGGAAAATTCGCTGGAATGGTTCCGGCGTCGAGACGATGCCGTAATCGTAAAGCAATTTGTGCCAGAAACGCGAATAGAGCCAGTGCGTCACCGCATGTTCCGCGCCGCCAATATAGAGATCGACGGGCATCCAATACCGCTCATCCTCTTTGGAGACAAGTTCCCGATCGTTTTTCGGATCGAGATAACGAAGAAAATACCACGACGAGCCGGCCCATTGCGGCATGGTGTTCGTTTCGCGACGCGCTTTATGGCCGGTTTCGGGATCCGTCGTATTCACCCATTCAGGAATTGTCGCGAGGGGGGATTCTCCCGTGCCGGAAGGCTGGTAACTTTCTACTTCCGGCAAAATGACCGGTAGCATCGTTTCCGGCAGGGCTTTCGGATATTCGCCATCGCCATCGTTTACATAAATAATCGGGAACGGCTCGCCCCAATACCGCTGCCGAGAAAAAAGCCAGTCGCGCAATTTATATTTTATGGCGCGATTTCCTTTATTATGCGCTTCGAGCCAATCAATCATTTTTTCTTTCGCTTCCTTAGTCGGAAGGTTTGAAATAAATCCGGAATGGACAGCGAGGCCATCCTCGGTAAATGGCTTGAGGAGCGGCTCGTTCGGATCGACGCCGGGTGCCTGCACCACGCGCGTTATCGGCAGGCCGAAAGCTTCGGCAAATTCGAAATCGCGCTCGTCATGCCCCGGCACGGACATGATCGCGCCCGTGCCATAAGACATCAGCACGTAGTCCGCGATCCAGATCGGAATATGCTTGCCGTTGGCCGGGTTCTCGGCGTATGCGCCGGTAAATACGCCGGTCTTTTCTTTCGAAAGCTCCGTCCGTTCGAGATCGCTTTTACGGCGGACTTGATCGAGATAATTATCTATCGCGCCGCGCTGCGTGTGGGTCGTGATTTTTTCGACCAATGGGTGTTCGGGCGCGAGCACCATGTAGGTAGCGCCAAAGAGCGTATCGGGCCGTGTGGTAAAGACTCGGATTTTTTCGGTTGTCCCGGCGGTGGGGAATTCGATTTCCGCGCCTTCGCTACGCCCGATCCAATTGCGCTGACTATGGATGGTGCTCTCCGGCCAATCGACCGTATCCAAATCCCTGAGTAATCGCTCGGCATAGGCGGTAATCCGCAAAACCCATTGCCGCATGTTGCGGCGAACGACGGTAAATCCTTTTTCTTCCTGCTCCGCAATTTCCTCATTCGCCAGCACGGTTCCCAATTCCGGGCACCAATTCACCGGCGCATCGGCCACATAGGCCAGGCGGCACTGCGCGAGGAAATCCGCGCGCTGTTTATTGGTGGCGGCGGCCCATTCTTCAGCCGTGTAATGTATTGTGTTCCGCGGGAGAGAACATGGGACGGAATGGGTCCCGTGGGACTCTATGCGACGAATGAGATCGTCAACCGGCTTTGCGGTTTGCGATTCGGTGTCGTAATACGAATTGAAAAACTTCAGGAAAACCCATTGCGTCCACTTAAAGTAATTCGGGTCGGTCGTGTTGATTTCTCGGGACCAATCGTAGCCATACCCGAGCGAATCGAGCTGGCGGCGGTAGGTGGCGATATTTCGTTCCGTCGTGATGCGTGGGTGCAGCTTATACTTCACGGCATACTGCTCGGCGGGCAGGCCGAAGGCATCCCAACCCGTGGCGTGCATGACCGCGAATCCCTGCATCCGCTTCATCCGCATGACGACATCCGTCGCCGTGTAGCTCATCGGATGGCCCATGTGCAATCCCTCGCCGGAGGGATAGGGGAACATATCCATCACGAAAAATTTCGGCTTCGCCGGATCTCGATGAACGTGGTATGTTTCGTGGCCGCGCCAATACTCCTGCCACTTCAGTTCGATTTCGGAAAAAGGATATGCCACTCTTTTTAATTACGAATTACGAATTTCAAATTACGAATTAGGATGGTCGAATAATCGTTAGGAATTTTCAATGTCATTCTGAGCGAAGTTCGTCCGACCGAAGGGAGGACGAACGTAGCGAAGAATCTCTATAACAAGAGATTCTTCACTTCGCAAATCTTCCGCGCATGATCGGTCATGCGCGTTCGCTCCGATTTGCTCCGTTCCGAATGACAATTAGGACTTAATCAGAGTTTCCTTAATTACAAAGTGATGATGAGAATACCGTCGCGATGCGGATTCTTGTTGCAAGTTTTTCCGGAAGGGAGAGAATTTCCTTGACGGCCGAGCTTCGGAGCTCAATTCGGTATGCCATGATGCTCGGCAAGCTGTCGTTTCCCTTCTTCCCACGGAACGAGAGGCTCGTCTCTTCGCTGCTCAGCGACGATTCCATCGTAAATATCCTGCCAAAGTTCACCCCACTCCGCGAGATCGAGTTGCACCGCCGTGGGAACGCCTTGCTCATCGGTTACATGATGGATTCCAGTCATACATGATAAAAACGCTTCGGTGTGGAATTGGTTCTGTTCTAAACGTGTCGTGCAAAAACATTTCCGGGAATGCCCCTGTTAGTGGTTCGAGGTTTACACATTAATTTTTTTTTTGATGATGGATGATAGCACCGTATTTGGGTAGAAGAATGAGGGTAGATCGGTTTATTTTGGCATTCGCGGTGTCGCTTCTTTTCTGCACGTCGAATCTTTTCGCGCAGGGGATGACGCTCGATAGCTTGCTTCCGCGCATCGGCGCGGAGCTACATAACCCCGCGCTTGCCGAACAGCTTCACGACCTCATTCCCGATTATTCGAACGCTCGCGTCTGGGGTTATGCAGCCGGGGATTTTACCCTGGATTCGCTTCCCGATCTCGCGCTTTCACTGTACGATCCGGGCCGCGCGCGAAGCACTGTCCATGTTTATTTATTCGAGAATCTCGATAATAAAAAGCTGGCCAACGAGTTCGAGCGCGAAATTCCGTTTGTCGAATCCCCGATGGAAGTGGGGCTTTCGATCGACAGTTCCGTGGTAACGATCACCCAAAAAATTGGCCAGGACCATTGGACCCAGGAAGGCTATTCGATTGTCTATGGCGATATTACTCTCATCGACCGCTTCGAGACACAACAGGAAAATCTTGCCGGCGTTGGAAACGGAAAACCGCACCCGCTGGGGCATGAAGTCTATCGCAATTACCAAACACTGCGGACACGCGAATCGTATTTTACCGGAACGGCCGGCGGCTCGATGCTGGCCGAATCCTATTTTACACTGCCGGCTTATGAACGGTTGCGCGAAATTTATCCGGGTTATGGACACCTTCTTTCGGATACCTCGAAAGATTTTATCACCGAGGGGGTGGGACTTCGCCGCGATGCCGCGGACTTCTCAATTCGCTCGATGCAAGCCGCGTATGATGATGATTACCTTTATATTGCCGTCCGCGTGCATGATGATTACGTTATCGGCGGCCAGCCGGATATTGCTGCCAACGACCGCGTCTCGTTTTGGTTCGATTCGAAATACACTGGCGACCGTCTGAACCGTGACCGCCGTATTCTTTCGGAAGAAGGCGGGTTCCCAACGTTTCGCACCTCGCTCGATTCGCTGGTATCGAACATCACCTTCGTGCTGCCCGCGCATCCGGGCAAGGTCACGCAGGTTACCTATAGCACGGTCACGCCGCTGACCCCGCTTGAACAAGAGGGGCTGAACAAGGTACGAGCAGTAATGGAATACGATACCAATGGTGGAAACGCGGTGAATGGTTACCGGCTCACGCTTAAAATTCCATTCTCATTTCTCGGATTTGAAACCAACCCCGAGCACGCGTACGAAACGCCGGTGCCGATTGCGTCAAAGGAGGAGACCTCCGATCTTGCCGCGACCGCCAGCATCACCGATGCCGCAACGCTGGGCTTCACCGCGCTCGTATATGACGTGGACGATCCCGCGCGGCCCAACGAAGTCACCGTGCAGGCGACGAGCCACTACGAAGCAGGGAACCCCTCCACCTTCGGCACGCTTGTCCTCGAACCGAGCGCGCTGTATTATGGCGAGGTGCATCCGACCTATCTCGATATGCTGCGGAAGGGGTTGGTCTCGGCGGGGTATTAACTCGATGTCACATGAATCACTTTTGTTTTGTCATCCTGAGCGGAGCAATTCGACTGAAGGGAGAATTGCGGAGTCGAAGGATCTCATGTAGTTTGGCACCGTGGCGATCGACCGGAGTTCCTTCGACTCCGAAAATCTTCGCGTTGCGAAGATTTTCTCCGCTCAGGATGACATGGTAAATATTGAATCACATGAAAGACTTTCTCACACTTACGCTCGATCGCTTCGAACAGCTTCGTTCCCAGGGCGAGAAGACGCTCGCGCAACTGAGCGAGGAGGACGCGCATTGGTCGCCGGATCCGGAATCGAATTCCATCGCGGTCATCGTTCAGCATCTTCACGGTAATATGCTTTCGCGCTTCACTGACTTTCTTACGACGGATGGCGAAAAACCCACGCGCCATCGCGACGAGGAATTTATCGGGCATGCGCTTTCATTGGCCGATCTAAAGAAAATGTGGAGCGAAGGCTGGGACTGTGTTTTCTCGGCTATTCGTCCGCTGAAGGAAGCCGATCTTTCAAGAGAAATTTTTATTCGATGCGAATCGCATACCGTGATGGAAGCGTTGATGCGCGCATTGAGCCATATCGCATATCACGTAGGGCAAATCGTTTATCTTGGCAAGCATAGAAAAGGGAGCCAGTGGAAAACGCTCTCGATTCCACGCAGCAAATAGTCTTTTTATTCTTCATTCTTCACTAAATCGTGGCTCAATCGTTCGAAAATGTTTTGATTTATGAAGACGCGCCCGCGCGAAGTAGGAAGTTCCTGCCGCTTACGTACACGCGCTCGGTGGCCGAACTTCGTTCCGGCGCGTTCACGGCAATCGAGCGTATTCAGGCGCTCTTCCGCGAAGCGAAGGTCTATCTTCATGCCCGGCCAGAACTGAAAGATGTGATCACGCGCCGATATGGGTTAGGCGTAAATGAAGTTCCCGCCGGCAGCACGCTCCTTCTCAATGCGCGGGAGGCGCTGGCATTCAATCCCAATAATCACTGGCATGTGTATGAGGAATTACCTTCTGAAATTTCGGAACGGCTGATTGCCGGGGAAGCCATCGAGCCGCCGGAAGCCGTTCGCGAGGATGCGCCGGCTTCGCTCTGGGAAATGGTTCACGCCAATGCCGGCGCGATCATGCTGGATGCCGAGCTTTGGCCGATGATAAATCGTAGCATCGAACGGCCAAGCTTCGCCAATTGCGCGGTCATTAAGCCGGATAATTTGCTCGTCCATCCGGATGCGAGAGTCGATAGTGGCGTGGTCCTCGACTGTTCCGAAGGCGAAATTATTATCGAAGAGGGCGTCCATATCATGCCGAATGTGGCAATCATCGGGCCGGCATTTATTGGCAGGAACTCTATCGTTAAAATTAGCGCGAAGATATATGAGGGAACTTCCGTCGGCCCGGTCTCGAAAGTTGGTGGGGAGATTGAGAATTCCATTATCCAGGGATATTCCAACAAGCAGCACGATGGCTATCTCGGCCACAGCTTTTTAGGCGAATGGGTGAACTTAGGCGCTGGAACGAATACCAGCGATTTGAAAAATGATTATTCACCCGTCCGCGTGACGATCGAAGGCGAGGAATTCGAAACGAATTCGCTTTTTGTTGGACTGATGATGGGCGATCATTCGAAGTGTGCCATCGGCACCCAGTTCAATACCGGGACGATGGTTGGAGTGAATTGCAATATCTTTGGCGAAGGATTTCCGCCGAAATGGATTCCAAGTTTTTCCTGGGGCGGAGCGAAAGGCATGACCACATATCGCTTCGAGAAGGCGCTCGATGTCGCGCGGGCGGTAATGCAGAGAAGGAATGTGAGTATGAGCGCCGAGGAAGCTGAAATGTATCGTTCCATTTTTGATGGGAAGTCAGAATAGTATCCGCCGTATGGTGTGCGCCTTCCGCGGCGCACACTCTTCTTGGCACAATAGGGACGGTGGTTCTGTTTTACAGGTCGCAAGATACAGCTCTTAAATGATAATTATTATGCAGCGCGGCGCGACAGAGCCGCAAATCCAGCAGATTACGCAGCACCTTACCGGCCGGGGCATTCGCGCCGAGCGTTTGGACGGTCACGACCAGACCGTGATCGGCATCGTGGGCGGCAGTGGCGGCTATGACATCGCCGCGATGTCCGCCATGCCGGGCGTTCAGGATGTGGTGCGCGTTAGCTCGCCCTACCGGCTTTCCGCGCGCGCGGCGCATCCCGAAGATACGGTCATCACGCTCGCGGACGGTACGCGCATCGGCGGGGACGCGCCGAGCATCGTCATCGCGGGGCCGTGCTCGGTGGAATCCGAAGATCAGCTTCGCCGGACTGCGGAAGTGATTCGCAAAGCGGGCGTTCGCTTCATGCGCGGCGGCGCGTTCAAGCCGCGAACTTCTCCTTACGCCTTTCAGGGATTAGGATTCGATGGCTTGGAACTGCTGAAGAAAGTGAGCCGCGAATTCGATCTCTTCATCGTCTCCGAAGTAATGGAACCGGCGCACGTTCCGGCGATCGCGGAATTCACCGACATCGTGCAAGTCGGCTCGCGGAACATGCAGAACTATCCGCTGCTCCGGCAAATCGGGAATATTCGCAAGCCGGTGATGCTCAAGCGTGGCGCGGCGGCAACGATAGAAGAATGGCTGATGGCCGCCGAATATATTCTTGCGGGTGGAAATGAAAAGGTGATTTTATGCGAGCGCGGCATTCGTTCCTTCGAGCCGTCGCTCCGGTTTACGCAGGATATTAGCGCGGTTCCGGTGGTGAAAAAGCTTTCGCATCTTCCGATCATTGTCGATCCCTCGCACGCCACGGGGCGGCGGGATATGGTATCGAGCCTCGCGCGCGCAGCCATTGCTGCCGGTGCGGATGGCATTATGGTAGAAGTCCATCCAGACCCGGATCGCGCGCTTTCCGATGGCGCGCAAAGCCTGACGTTTGAACTCTTCGAGGAAATGATGGGCGAGCTTGTCCGCGTTGCCGATGCGGTGAACCGGCCATTGCTGGTAGAGCAATTTAATCGAGCCGCATCGAAAGTGGAAAGTGGAAAAGTAGAAAGTGGAGAGAAAAATCAATGACGATCCACGACCTCCTCCGCACATCGAAGACGATCGCCGTCGTGGGCATTAGCGACAAGCCGGACCGCCCAAGCAACGATGTTGCGCGCCAACTTCAGCGGCGGGGTTATACAATCATTCCCGTAAGCCCGCAGCTAACGGAATGGAATGGTATTCCAGCCTACTCGAAAGTATCGGAGATCCCGGAAGAAATCGCGATCGACATCGTCGATATTTTCCGCCGAAGCGAGGCCACGCCCGAAGTGGTGCGGGATACCCTACTGCGAACGAACAAGCCACGCTGTATCTGGCTTCAGCAGGGGATTGTGAGTGAGGAATCGCGGAAGCTCACCGAAAGTGCTGGAATCTTTTATGTCGAGGACCGCTGTACAGCCGTCGAAGCGGCGTTCGCTCAGCGGCCGCAGATGACATCTCGGTTTTAGGTAAAATTTTTTACCTGCCAAAAGTGAGGAGTTTTCATACAAGTTGTCCAGGATTGAAGTATATTTGCAGTCTTACAAACGTATGATTATGAAAGCACTCGCGTTCTGCTTACTGTTCGGTGCCCTGGCAGCGAGCAGCCCGGCCTCATGCCAGGTTATCAACCTTTATTCGCGGATGACGGACCCTCGTGCGATTGCCCGGTTGGACGCACCGGACACATCACGCACACAAGCCATTGCCTTCCACGGCGATGCAAGATGGAATATCGACAGCGCGGACCACATTCCCGATGTCGTGAAGGATACGGGCAGTGGCGTCATCACGCATATCTGGAGCACCAACGGCGATCCAGACACCACGGTCATACTCTGGCTTTATGTGAATGACACGCTCATTATCACGGACCATTACAACGAATTTTTCCAGAAGCTGCACGGCCTCTTCCGGCCGCCGCTCGACACCTTCGCCAACGGCGCGAATACATGGGATGTGCAAATCCCATATCATAAGGGCTTCCGGCTTGCGATGAAAGCTTCCAGTGGTAACATCTATTTTGCCATCGAATGGCACCACGTTCCCAGCGCGCTATTGCCGTGGATACCGCTGCGGTCGCTCTCGGCACCTACTACTCAAGCGGAAGCTGAGAACCGCTACTTTCTCGCTGTTACACCCTGGCCCGATAGCAATGTCCAGGTGATCGCGCGGCAAGATACCCTCCGCCCCGGGAACGCCACGGTCCTTGCCGATATCCGTGGCCCTGCCATGCTCGAATCCATCCGGTTTATTCCCGCTTCCTACGATTTTGCGGCCCTGGATAGCCTCTGGCTTAATATCTATTGGGATAATTCCTCCACTCCGTCGGTGCATGTTCCGCTTAAAGATTTTTTTCTTTCACCGGTCAACGTCACCGAGGTTCGAGCGTTGCAGATACGAGCCGATCGGGATTCCGGCTTCCTATGCTATTTTCCGATGCCCTTTGCCGTTCATGCGAAAATTGAACTTGTTCGCTCCGGTTCCACACCCTTCGCCATCTCTTCCGCATTCCAATATCATCGCGAACCGATCGATAGAAATGCTTACGGCTACTTCCACGCCGATTTCAGCGAATCTAACCCGACGAAGTACCATGTGTGGCATCCGGTAATTCATACTATCGGTCGGGGACGCTATATTGGAATGGGCTGGGGTGTGCTGGGGCATCCCTACGCAGTTTTTCTGGAAGGGAATCCGAGATTTCAAATCGATTCCGACGCCGCGCACTTTATCGAATACACGGGGGCCGAAGATTATTTTAATGCCGCGTGGTGGTTTCCGAATGGAACATTTTCCTATCCGTTTAACGGATACACAGATTACGTCGATCAATTTTACCGGTTCCATTATATGGATTGCTATGACTTCACTAACTCCTTTGATTTTGATTTCCAACCGGGGAACGCAGAGGATGTGTACGACCACTTCCGCACAGTAGGATTTTATTACAAGCATTGGACGCCGTTTTGGACCAATCACGATACGCTTGTTCCCGGAGAAACGTGGACGATTGCCGGAAGCGGCTATGCCGCTCATGCGGAGCTGCCGATCGTGCTCGGTCCGGAAAATCTCAGTGTGACCACGAGTGACTCGGGAGATTTTAGCACCTCGCTAAACATCCCATGGTCCTGGGTCCCGGGAATTTATCACTTATCTGTGAATGGCGAGGCCGCGCCGGAAAAATATTATATTCTGCATACTCCGGCCATTCGAGCGCTGGTAGATACACTGCCAATTACGCTCCGTGCAGGAGATTCGCTTTGGGTCAAGGGAACGGGTTTTCAGCCGGGTGAAACGGTTAGCTTCTATCTGGATAGCATTCCACTGGGGCAGTCCGTTGTCACTAATTCGAACAATGAGTTCGTTACCATGCTCCGAATGCCCTATGTAGCGGAACACTCTTATCTGCTTGTGGCGCGCGGTGCGGTTTCCGGTAATGCCACGGCCGAGGACCGGGTAACCAGCACGCGGACCGTCGATCTCGAATTCGAGGATATGATGCCGCCCACTTTCCAGACTCCGGGCTCATGCTACGCCGAAGATGTGAGCTATTTTTGGCAAGCAACATGGAGCAAGCAGATGTTCGTGTATTTTCAGCCCGATACGACCCTCGTGGGCGCTCAGGTAGAATTCCAATTTCCAGTCCCGTGTGCCGATACGTTTGACATCGTTTACCATGGCAGTGTCGGTGCCAGCCAGGGCCGATACGCCGTTCGACTCGATGGAGACAGCATTGCGACCGTCGATGCCTATGCCACGCCGACGTGGATGGATCCGCTTCCATCGGGTCCTGTCGATGTGGGGATACACTATCTCGCGGCTGGCTCCCATCGAATACGGTTCACGTGTTTAGGGAAATCCGATAGCGCAACAAATTATTGGATCCAACCAGACTGTCTCGTGCTCCGTCCGACAACGTATATGCCGCCGACTCCGGGAACGATTCTTGCGACGGTCCTCACGCCGAATCCTCCATCGTCTGGAATTCCGGTTTCGAGCCGTTCGCTCGAAATTTATCCCAACCCGATCCGGTCGGGGACAGCGTCGGTTTCGCTCATACTTTCCCAGAATGACGGCGTATTCTATGGCGCACGGGTGAGCATGCGCGTCTTCGATGTCCTGGGGCGGGAAACGGCCTCGATCCTCCATGGCTATCTTGCAAATGACCAGCTCACGGGCACACTCGAACTTCCCGCCGCGCTGCCGGGAACGTATTTCGTCAGGTTTCTCCTTACGGCAGCAAATGGAGGCACGATGACACTCGAGCAGCAAGTAAGCGTCGAATAATTATTTCTGCCGTTTTACCCTATCCCAAATCGCATCCAGTTCTTCCAGCGTAAAATCCTGCATCGGCTTGCCCGAAGCTTCGGCTTCGGCCTCGACGCCGCGGAACCGGCGATCGAATTTTTGCGTGGCTTGGCGGAGCGCTCCTTCGGCGTCCAGCCCTTCGTGGCGGGCGAGATTGACTAAAGAAAAGAGAAGGTCTCCGAACTCCTCCTCCTTTCTATGCTCCAATTTTCCGAGTTCATCTTCGAACTCCGAGACCTCCTCCCGTATCTTTTTCCATACACCTTCGGAGTTTGGCCAGTCGAAACCAACTTTGGAGGCACGCTCCTGAATTCTTTGAGCGCGCTGGAGCGCCGGGAGCGATGCCGGAACGCCATCCAAAATGCTGTTTCTGCCCTTTTCGCGCCGCTTTAGCTGTTCCCAGTTGCGGCTAACGTGCTCCGCGCCCTCGACCTTTACATCCGAAAAGACGTGCGGATGCCGGTATATGAGCTTCTCGCATTCGGCCTGAATGACATCATCGAGGGTAAAATGCCCCTCTTCGCGGGCTAAATCCGAATGGAATAGGATGTGTAACAACAGATCACCGAGTTCTTTTTTTAGTTCAGTGTAGTCTCCTGTATCTATCGCATGGTCGATGGCTTCTACGGTTTCGTAGGCTTCCTCGATCAGCATAGGGCGGAGTGACTGGTGGGTCTGTTCACGATCCCACGGACATTCGCGGCGCAGGCGGCCCACAAGGGAAAGGAACTCAACGAGCGTAGTCGTTTGGAGCGCAGGTGCTCCGAGCGCGGCCGGCACTTCGCCGGAGATAGCGGATGTGTTCATACGAAAGCATCCAACAAAAACCCGTCAAAAGGGTTTAAAAACCCGTCAAAAGGGTTTAAAAACCCGTCAAAAGGGTTTAAAAACCCGTCAAAAGGGTTTAAAAACCCGTCAAAAGGGTTTAAAAACCCGTCAAAAGGGTTTAAAAACCCGTCAAAAGGGTTTTTTAGCGCATGCAACAGTAGGAACCTAACAAAGTGTACAATAGGATCGCCCCTTCGTTACGGGGGCTTAACATCAACTAAACGAATCCAAGAAAGCAGTATTCCATGGCAACTCCAGAGCGCATCACGAACGATGCAGTATCCCAGCAAGTGCGGCCGATGAAAGCCGCGCCTAAATCGCGCATGAGCGACCATCCGAACCGCAAAACAAAAAAGCCGAGCGTCGCGCCGGTCCTTGTTCTAACGGTTCTCGGCGCGCTACTCGTCCACGTATTATTCTGTCTGTTGCTTGGCAATACTGGCGACGAAATCCAATGGACGCCGTTTGGCTGGCTGGCCAACGTGCGTTTTGGCGATGCGCAGTTCATCGTCAACGCGGTGTTGAGCTTCCTGGCATTCGATCTGCTCTTTGGGTTTGCCATTGCCGTCATCGTTGGCTTCGTCGTCCGCCTTCCCTTCTTCAAGGAGCGCGTGTATCATACAGTGCTCGATTTGAAAAAGCGGCTTCAACTCCAGCTTTCGGCCTCTTCAGATGAAGTCGATTCGATTCTTCGCAACGATCCGGAAAATAATGCGCGCCTTCTGGCTCGACGGGACGATATTAATTTGGACAGCGTCCAAACCGAGATCAATGCCATCAATAACGCTCAGGCGTATCTGACGGGCAAAGGCTCGTGGTCGGCGGGTATGGCGACCTACATGCGATTTCACTTTACCGAGGAATACTCGAATACGGTGACGGGCATGGCCTATGGCGGCGCGGCATTCCTGATCTTCGTGGTCGGTGTGCGCGGTCTCAAATTTATTCCCGCGAACAAGCCGTCGTTCGTGCTCTTCGCGCTCGGCGTGGAGTTCACGATGTTGGTCATGCTGGCGACGACGATGATCTTCACGGTCGAAGAGGAGCGGACCGATCGCATTCTCCGCCAGATGGTCGATGCCGTCAAGGGTGGCAAGAAGCACTCGGCGCTGCCCGAGCCGGAACCCGAACCCGCGCTTCAGCTTACCCGCGGCGATTACGAGCGGATGGTACGCGAACAGATGGACAAGAAGATCATGTCCGTCATGGCCGACAAGGATGATGACGCGCTCCGCCGCATCGCGCTCGACTTGGTCACCAAAGGTTAAATCAGAACTTCATGGATACGAAACAACCCCGGACGATCGCGTCCGGGGTTGTTTGTTTTTTAAATCGGGAATTTTTGACGAAGAGCAAAAAAAAACCGCAGCGTGCCGAGAAAAGAAGGCAGCGCTGCGGAGCTCTTGTTTTGTTTGCCCTATTTAGAATCCGAATGACCGAAGTCACCGGATTCGTATAGTGAAAGCAAATTTCTAATGGAAGCGTTTCCGGTTTTTCAAAAAAATATTATTTTTTTTGTGGGAGAAAGTGGGGCAAAAACGAACGATTCCACGATTGTGGAATCAGGGATTTTCTCGACTTTTTGAAAGAAGCTCTCGGTTTATTCGTATTTTTGAATATACGACCGTCTCATCAGGCTTTATCTTTAAAAAACAATTCAATGGTAACAACGATTCTTTTTGGACTTTACTCCGCTGGCATCGCCATCGCTATTACACTCATTGGCTATTTCACCGGAATGGATAAGACCGGCGCCCAGAATTGGCTCGGCTATCTTTCCCTGCCATTCCTCATCCTCTTTCTCTGGCTGGCAATGAACGAGCGCAAGCAGGACGATTTCGGCGGCGCGATCTCTTACGGCCAGTGCGTCGGCACCGGCGCGCTCGTCGGATTGTGGGCCGGCATCGTGACGGCGATTTTTATGTACGTCTATTTCACGGCGATCAATCCCGGGGCAGTCGAGTTTATGCTCCAAAAGACTCAGGAAGCAATGCAGGCGCGCCCGCAAATGACCCAGCAGAAAATTGATTCCGCGATGTCCATGACGCGGACCATGTTCATTCCGTTCGCCGTTGGCGGGTCGATCATCGGAGATGTCTTTTTTGCGACGCTCTTCTCGCTCGTCATCGGAATTTTCGCGCGGACGAAAGAACAGCCGGACGCGATTAAAGCGGTGTAGCGCAAACTTTAGTTTGCGATTCGCGTTCTTCCATTATGTCCGAAACTTTCCAGGTCACCGCGCTCAAGTGGCGCCCGATGCGCTTCGAGGATGTCGCAGGCCAGGGGCACATTACGCGCACGCTGAAAAACGCCATCGCTTCCGGTCGGCTTGCGCACGCATTTCTATTTACCGGCCAGCGCGGCTGCGGTAAAACGACGGTCGCGCGCATCCTCGCCAAGGCGATCAATTGCCCGAACGCCGCCGCCAATGGCTATGAGCCATGCAATACATGCGAGAATTGCCGAGCCATTACGGAAGGCCGCTCCATGGATGTCAGCGAGATCGATGGCGCTTCGAATAACGGCGTCGATGACGTCCGCGAACTTCGCGAGAACGTAAAGTATCCCCCACTACATGGAACATACAAAGTCATCATTATCGACGAAGTCCACATGCTTACGCAACAGGCGTTCAATGCCTTGCTAAAGACGCTCGAAGAGCCGCCGAAATATCTCGTCTTTATTTTTGCCACTACGGAAGCGCAAAAAGTGCTTCCCACCATTCTCTCGCGCACACAGCGTTATGATTTCCGCCGCATTCAACTCGATGACATAACGACGCTACTCCGAAAAATTGCGGATGCCGACGGGATTTCCATCGAGGACGATGCACTGGTACTCATCGCAAAAAAAGCGGACGGTTCCGCGCGCGATGCCGAATCGATTTTCGATCAGGTCGTCGCTTTTACCGGCACGAAGGTCGAGACGGCGCGGCTCCGGGAGGCGCTGAACCTGATCGATCTCGATTTTTATTTCGAAGTGAGCGACGCCATCGCCGGGCGCAACCCGAAACGGGCCTTCGAACTGAGTGGCGAGATCATTTCTCGCGGCTATGATGTCGAAGAATTTTTTTCCGGACTGCTCGAACATTTCCGGAATGTTCTGACGGTCACGATTACGAATTCCACGAAGCTGCTGGAAGTCTCGAAAGTCCATCAGGAGCGCTATGCCGATCACGCGAAGCAATTCTCGGAAGGGGATCTTCTGCGGCTTATTCGTTTAGGGCAAGCCGCGTATGAGCGGTTAAAACTAACGCACGATCCACGCATCGTGCTCGAAGTCGCATTAGTTGAGATGATGCTGCTCGAACGGGCGATGGAGATTTCCGATTTGCTGAATGAAGTCCGTGCGTTGCGAGGGATGGGTTCCGGCGTCCGGGCTACGGGGTCCGGGGCTGCCATACCCATCCCTGAAAAAAAAAATGAACGCGCTATAGCGGCAAATGGGACTCAAATGGCGAATGCGCCAAAGGAAAATATTCGGCCCTCGGATCACGGTTCTCGGACACCTGACCCTGCGGAGATCGCCAGCCGATGGGTAAGCTTCGGAGATTTTGTTCGGACGAAATCGAAGCCGCTCTTTTCTATTTTTCCCGAAATTGAATTTTGCGGTGTGCGGCGAAAGGACGACCGCCTCTCCACCGTTTATCTCGGCGTGCCCGGAAAAATCGAGAAGGACATGCTGATGAACATGAAGGACGAAATGCAGCTCGCGCTGCGAGAATTCTTCGGCGCGCCGCTGGATTTCGAGGCTGGCGCAAGAACGGCCATGCTGACCAAAGCCGGCTCGCCCATCGTAACAAATCCGGAAATTGTCGAGAGTATTATGCCAACTGCAAAGCCGGGAAACCCTGAACGGTCGGAATTAGAAATGGCGCTGATGGAACGATTGGGAGCGCAGGAGATCGTCTGAACATTGTGGTTCAGGCCGCTTTGACTGATTTCGCCAGCTTCGATTTCTTATTCGCCGCGAAATTCTTATGCACGAGGCCCTTTTTCGCGAGCTTATCGAGGCGGCTCTGGAGAACCTTGACCTCTGTGGCCGAGGTCGCTGACGTTGGCTCGAACGCCTTCATTAGCTTGCGTAACTCGATCTTCTGGCCTTTGTTGGCGGCGCGGCGTTTCTCCGTAAGGCGGACTCGGCGGACGGCTCCTTTATGTTGTGGCATGTGGTAAGTCTATCGTAAAAAATTACTGAATTGGAGCCGCCAAACGCTGGAATTCCATGCTTTAGTTCGGATTGACGCCACGGCATGAATTTGGCTCCTTTACCCAAGTTCCAAACTATCCTGACGATTACAATGACACCAGACCAAGCTTCCACAGAGGAATTCGAATGCGATCTTTGCGGCGAATCGTTCGATTCCATCTCCGAACTCGAAGAGCATAAGCGCGACGAGCACGAACTTCCCTCGCACACTCGCGAAACCGAAAACTGGGATACCCAACGCGACATCGGCGCAGCCGGCCTGCCGGGCGCGCCGCAAGTCTGACCTACGTTTTCAATTTCTTTTTCTTCGCCGCCGGGAAGAGCACGTTGTTGAGAATTAAACGATATCCTGGCGAATTTTTGTGCAGCTTCAAATCCGTTGGCGGGTCGCCGACTAAGTGCGTGTAGTCCTCCGGATCGTGGCCACCATAGAACGTGAAGAATCCACGGCCGTATGTCGAATAAAGATATTTCACCTGATTCGTTGCTTCGCGCTGGGCCATGATGGTCACATCTTTTTTGATAAGCTCCTGATGGAAGGCCGTCGTCTGCCCCATGAAGCCTTTGATCACATTGGTGTGGTCCTGCGTGAGCATCGTCGGCACGGGATCGTACTTCGCGGAGAAATCGAAGAGCGTGAAGTAGTCGTTCTCCTTCGGCCCGACTTCCTCCGGCTCGACATTGATATCGCTATGAACGTAAGCGTAAGGATTTGGATCGACCTTGAAATTGGTGAACGCGAATGTCTTGGAATAATCGAGTTTTTTCTGGTAATCCGGGTCGGTCGGATCGCCATCGAATACCGTTTCGACAATATCATCGTTCTCGGCGGCGAGCGCGATGTCGATCGTTTCCGTGGCCGAGCACATGGCGAACATAAAGCCACCGTTGGCAACAAACTCCTTGATCTTCCGAGCGACGGCTTTTTTCTCCTCGCTCACTTTTGCGAAGCCTAAATTCTTTGCCTCCGTTTCGAGCGTTCGCACCTGTGCCTGATACCACGGCGCGGAACTATAACTGCCGTAAAATTTTCCGTATTGCCCGGTAAAATCTTCATGGTGCAGGTGCAGCCAATCCGATTGGAGGAGCTTGCCGTTCATTACTTCATCGTCCCAAATATGGTCGTAGGGAACTTCGGCATATTGGAGCGCAAGCGTCACGGCGTCATCCCACGGCTGATAGCCCGGAGGAATATAAACGGCGACCTTCGGCGCTTTTTCGAGCCGCACCACGTCCATGTTTTTATCGGGCGATTGGACGATCCCATAGATCGAACTCGCTCCCGATGCATCGACTTGCTCGAACGAAACGCCTCGAATCCGGCATTCGGCCGCGAGCAGATCGGAGTAATCGGCCATGAAACTGCCGCCGCGGTAGTTCAAAAGCCAATCGACCGCCAAGCCGCGCTGCAAGGCCCAAAACGTAATACCATAGGCCTTGAGATGATCGGTCTGGGTGAGGTCCATCGGGATGAGTAATTTCGCTTGCCCATCATCCTTCTCCCCAGCGCGGGCCCTGTTCGGCACGAGCAGCCCGTGGCCTCCCAGCGATAGTGCCCCGGTGGCAAAGGCTCCTTTTAGAAATAAACGACGATCCATAAATAGTTAGAATGATAACCCGGCCCCGCAATAAAGAATTACTCTCAGCCATTAGCATTCCGATTTAATTCTTTGTCATTTAGCTTCATTCATTCCCGACTTCTATTTTTCTTTCGTCAGCAGCCGTTTGGCGCGTTCGATTTCTTTTTCCTTCGCTTTGGTTACGGTCGGATACTCGAGATCGAGCGATTGCAGCGTCCGCACCAGAATATCGCCGATGGCCACCCGCGTGTACCATTTATGGTCCGAGGGAATGACATGCCATGGCGCGTGATCCGTGCTCGTGTGGCGGAGCATCTCTTCGTAGGCGGCCTGGTAATCGTTCCAAAACGTCCGCTCATACACATCGGCGGAGCCGATCTTGTAGTTCTTGTCTTTCTCGTCGATGCGCGCCAGCAGGCGTTTGCGCTGCTCTTCTTTCGAGATATGAAGAAAGAATTTCACGACCGCGATGCCATTGCGGACGAGGTAGCGTTCGATCGCATTGATGTCTTCATAGCGGTGTTTCCATATCTCTTTCCCTGCCACTCCCTTGGGAAGTTTTTCATTACCGAGAAGTTCCGGATGCACGCGGACGACCAGCACCTCCTCGTAATACGAGCGATTGAAAATGCCGATGCGGCCCCGCTCCGGAAGCCGCTTCATCGAGCGCCACATAAAATCGTGGTTCAATTCCTCCGCGCTCGGCACGCGAAAATTATTCACTTCGATTCCCTGCGGATTTACGCCCGTCAGCACATGCTTGATCGCGCCGTCCTTGCCGGCGGTATCCATCGCCTGTAGAATCATGAGTACCCCGTGCCGGCCTTGCGCGAACAGCTTCGCCTGCAACTCCGCGAGCGATTCGATGTCGCTTGCAAGCTTCGATGTAGCGCTTTGCTTCGTCCGAAAGCCGGGCGTGCTGGCGGCATCGATTGATTTTAACGAAAAGTGGCTGCCGGGTTTGACGATAAGGTGTTCCATGTATTCCTATTCTAATCGAAATTGATGCCTAACCAACTCTCAATTGAATTTTCATTTAATTAGCACAAATATAACTTAAGGGCACCTCTAAAAACTCCAAAACCTGGATTCCCGCATTCGCGGGAATGACAGTAATACGTTGTTTTTATGCGCTTCGCGCCATGATTTACCCATTTGTCATTCCCGCGAATGCGGGAATCCAGGTTATTAGAGGTGCCCTTAAAGAAAAGGCTTTCAACGCTGGCGAGATACGTTTAATTTTCATTTTTTGCATTCCTCTGGAAAGAAAATCTGATTCCGAAAAATTTTGGGCTTTTCATAATTCATCATTCATAATTCATCCTTGCCCAATGGGTGCCCATCAGAGTCCCTGCTAACATACGCAATTAAAATGGCAAAGTCAAGGAATTCGAAAATATTTTTTGAAAAAATCGAAAGAGAAGGAGGTGTTACGCCAATCATACATGGCGGAACTCAATTGTAAAATATCTAAGCTTTTTTGAAGGCATTATCAATAAGCAGAATGGAAGGCTGGACTCCTAAAGCATTAGCGAGTTGACACAAATTTGAAAGAGTAAGATTCATCTCTCCGCGTTCTACAGCACCAATATACGTTCGCTTGAAACCAGCCTTCAGGGCGAAACTTTCTTGAGAATAAGCTTTAGATTCGCGCAAAAAACGGATGTTGTTCCCTACAATTTTAGCCATATCCATGCTTTAATAGTGAGAAATAGTACCTTCAGTTAAATTTACGCTATTTAAGCATGGCGGTAAAAAATGTCGTATTTTTGTACCGAAGAGTTCAAGTACGAAACGCTTTCTTTCGAACAACTAATCACTTTAGGAGACAAAATGTCAATACACAACCACATCGTTAGGGGCATAGTCCTCACGGTCATGCTCGGTTTTTTTGTGACATCGGCAAATGCGCAAGCGCCAGTTTACCGCGGAGCCTTACTTTACAGCATGCCGTGGGATAAATCCGTCCCGCCCGTTGATTCCACTCAATCGACGCAAGTCCAAACTGCGTATCTCTGGGCGGACGAAGCTATGCGCCTCTATCCTGAGTTTCAAATTGATAGCTTCTTCCATGCGATGACATGGAGTGATACCGCGAAAACTTTTGCGAGTAATCTCTATCAAATTCAGGATGATAACCCGCTCGCGTATTACATGTGGACTGGGGATGCTATTAAGCCAAATCCCTATAAGGGAAGTCCTGGCAGAGCGGAATTTACATTCATCCAAAACTCGAGATTCATTGCTGGCGATACCATGCGGACATTCTCATTGCTCTTTCCTGAAATTATTGCCGATGTTGT
>Ga0307373_10005876_pt1 | contig 19793 bp, 14 predicted proteins | sample OX2MG_FD_202534 | JGI IMG/M metagenome (GOLD analysis project Ga0307373, IMG submission 202534) | Soil microbial communities from Risofladan, Vaasa, Finland - OX-2 | ecosystem: Environmental > Terrestrial > Soil > Coastal area > Acid sulfate soil | place: Finland: Risofladan, Vaasa | collected...
GCGGGCCTGCCATCACCATGCGGCAGGTCAGCTACGCCCACCGGGCGGGGCACGCCGTGCTCGCCTCGGCCAGCCTGGACGTGCCGGGTGGCGCGTTCGTGTGCGTGACCGGGCCTTCGGGCAGCGGCAAGTCGACCCTGCTGTCCCTGCTGGTGCGGCTGGTGGACCCGCATTCCGGCTCGATCACCATCGACGGCCGCGACATCTCGCACATCCCGCTGCGGGTCCTGCGTGAGCTGGTCACCCTGGTCCCGCAGGATCCCTGGCTGCACACCGGGTCGATCGCCGACAACATCGGGTACGGGCGGCCCGGCGCCCACCCGTCACAGATCCTCGCCGCGGCGGAGCGCGCCGGGGTGGCCGCTTTCGCCAGCGCACTGCCCGGCGGCCTGGACACCGAGGTGGGCGAGCACGGCCGGCAGCTCTCCGGTGGCCAGCAGCGCCGGGTCGCGGTCGCGCGGGCGCTGCTGCGGGACACGCCGGTGCTGCTCCTCGACGAGCCGACCACCGGCCTGGACCCCGCGACCGAGGCCCGCCTCATCGGCGAACTGCTGGCCGTGGCGGCCGGGAAGACCGTGGTCCTGGTCACCCACCAGCCCCAGCTCACCGCCCGCGCGGATCAGGTGGTCCGGGTCGATGACGGCGCCATCCTGACTCCGGCCCTGGCCCGCTCCGCCTGACCATGATTTTCATGATCACGGACGATCTCCCGCGAATAGCGCAGGGAATCGTCCGTGATCATGATGCTCTCCGGCGGCCCAGCCGCGGACCTGGGCGCCGGGCCACCAAAAGTCCCTGCTGGCCGGGACCAACGACCCCGTCCCGGCCGGGGCATCCGGCGGCATGCTCAAGGCATACGGTGCCCGGCCAGGGAGGCGGCGGTGGAGATGACGCATGTCGTGGGCGCGCCGGGCAAGCCCGGCCCCGCGCAGGCACTGCCGACCTCGCCGCTGCTGGAGCGGGTACGGCAGGGGATCATCGGCGAGGGTGAGGTGCTGGACGGGCCGTACGGGCCGCGCAGCATCACCTACGCCGATTTCACGGCGTCCGGCCGCTCGGTCGACTTCATCGAGGACTTCATCACCGGCGAGGTGCTGCCCCGGTACGCCAACACCCACACCGAGAGCTCGGGCACCGGCCTGCAGACCAGCCGGCTGCGGGAGGACGCCCGCGCGATCATCCACGGCGCGGTCGGCGGCACCGCCGACGACATCGTCATCTTCTGCGGTTCCGGCGCCACCGGCGCGGTCAGCAAGCTGGTCGGCATCCTGGAGATCAGGCTGCCGGACGGGCTGGCGCGGCGGTACCGGCTGCTCGACGCGATCCCGCCGACCGAGCGCCCGGTCGTGTTCGTCGGGCCGTACGAGCACCACTCCAACGAGCTGCCCTGGCGGGAGTCGATCGCCGACGTCGTCGTGATCGGCGCGGACGCCGACGGCCACATCGACCTGGCCCATCTGGAGGCCGAACTGGCCCGGCACACCGGGCGGCCGCTGCGCATCGGCAGCTTCTCGGCCGCCTCCAACGTGACCGGGATCCTGTCCGACACCAGCGCCATCGCCTCGCTGCTGCACCGTTACGGCGCACTGTCATTCTGGGACTACGCGGCCGCCGGGCCCTACGCGCCGATCCGGATGGGCCCCACCGTGCCCGGGCGGGGCGACTACAAGGACGCGATCTTCCTGTCCCCGCACAAGTTCGTCGGCGGCCCGCAGACCCCAGGGGTGCTGGTCGTGCGGCGGGAACTGGTGCGCAACACGGTGCCGACCGTGCCCGGCGGCGGCACGGTCGCGTTCGTGGACCCGGTCGGCCACCGCTACCTCGACGACCCGGTGGCCCGGGAGGAGGGCGGGACCCCGGCCATCGTCGAGTCGATCCGGGCCGGCCTGGTGTTCGGCCTCAAGCAGGCGGTCGGCACCGGCCTGATCGCCGCCCGCGAGGAGCGGCTGTGGCGGCTGGCGCTGGCCCGGTGGAGCGCCAACCCGGCCATCGAGATCCTCGGCAGCCACCAGTCCGCCCGGCTCTCGATCGTGTCCTTCCGGATTCCGCGCGGGCCGCTCTACCTGCACCACAACTTCGTGGTCGCGGTGCTCAACGACCTGTTCGGCATCCAGTCACGGGGCGGCTGCTCGTGTGCGGGCCCGTACGGGCACCGGCTGCTCGGCATCGACGCCGCCGCCTCGCACGCCTTCGCCGAGGAGGTCAGCCTCGGCTGTGAGGGGATCAAGCCCGGCTGGACCCGGGTCAACTTCAACTACTTCATCTCCGACACCACCCGCGACTACCTCATCGACGCGGTCGACCTGGTGGCCACGTACGGGCACCGGCTGCTGCCCGACTACCTGTTCGACCCCGGCACCGGGCTGTGGCGGCACCGGGCGGGGCCGGGGGAGCCACCGCTGCGGCTGGCCGATGTCCGGTTCGGCGGCAGTGGGCTGGTGTACCCGCGGCACCGGGAGCGGGTGGGGGAGGAAGCACTCGCGGCGCAGCTGGCTGCCGCCCGCGAGCTGCTCACCTGCCGTCCTGATGGGATCGAGGGTGGCCCCACCGGTCTGCCGGCGCAGTTCGAAGGGCTCCGCTGGTTCCACCTCCCGCCGTCGTGCCTGGCCGGGTAGCAGCGGCCCCGGCACCGGCAGGTGCCATCGGGCCTGCCCGCCACCACGGGCGTCCGCCCTCAGCGATAGCCCGCCAGTGAGATCTCGTTTGTGAGATACCGTTGGGGACATGGACGAGCCGGACCGGCCGGGTGGCCCCGCTGACCCGCACGAGCAGGGCGGCCTGCCACTGCCGCTGCTGCCCGGGTTCCGGGAGATGGCGATCCGGCGCATGTCGGCGCAGCGGCGCCAGCTGGTCGGCGAGCTGGCCGAGCAGCGCCGGTCGGCCGGGCTGTCCCAGACCGAGGTCGCGGCCCGGATGGGCACGTCGCAGTCCGCCGTCGCCCGGCTCGAAGCCGGTGACGTGGACGTACGGGCCTCGACGCTCGAACGCTACGCCGCCGCGATCGGCAGCCAGATCAGCTGGCGGCTGGACCGACGGGACAGGCAGGACTGACCAGGTGCCCGGCGACCGGAGGAGAGACCCGTGATGATCACGATCCGCGGCGGTTCGTTCCCGCCCGGCCAGGGTGGTTCCGTTCCGCCCCGCGCGGGCGGCTCGTTCCCGCCCCGCCCGCCGTTCCCGCCGTGGCAGCCGGGGCCGCCGGAGCGCCCGGCCCAGCCCCCCGGGCCGGCCCGGCCCGGCCCGAACCCCGCGCTTCAGCCCACCCGGGTATGGCCCGACCAGGGCGAGTGGCCGGGCCGCCTCTATGAGCGGCTGCTGAACCAGCGCATCGTCATGGCGCACGGCTGCCTCGACGGCGAGTCCGCCACCCGGCTGTGCGCCCAGCTGCTCACCCTGGACGCCGAGGGGGAAGGCCCGATCCGGCTGGAGCTGCAGAACCTGGACGCCGACCTGCCGGCCGCGCTGACCGTTATGGGCGTCCTGGACACCCTCCGGGTCCCGGTCACCGCCTACGCGGGCGGTCGGTCCGGCGGCGCCGGGCTGGGCGTGCTGGCCGCGGCCAGGCACCGCCGCGCCTACCCGAACGCGTTCTTCGCGATGTCCGAGCCCCGGGTGAGCTTCGACGGCCCGGTGACCGCCGTCGCCGCCCAGGAGGAGCAGGTGCGGGCCATGCTCGTCGAGCTGTACGCGCGGCTCGCCGAGGTCACCGGGCACGAGGTGGACGAGATCCGGGAGGACGCCCGGCAGGGCCGGCTGCTCACAGTCGAGCAGGCCACCGGCTACGGGCTGATCGAGGGCCTGGCGGAAGCGCGGGGGCCGGGCGGGAGGGGCGTCACCGGGCTCGGTGCCTGATCCCCGGCCTCGGCCCGGGTGCGGCGCGGGCGTTCCACCGACACCACCAGGCCGACCCCGGCCACCACGACCCCGCCCCCGGCCAGGATCGGCCAGGTGACCTGCTCGCCGAGGATGAGCGCGCCGAGCACGACCGCCACCACCGGGTTGACGTAGGCGTAGGTCGCCGTCAGCGAGAGCGGGGCGTTGCCCAGCAGCCAGACGTAGGCCGAGAAGGCGACCAGCGACCCGAACACGACCAGGTAGGCCAGTGCCACCCAGGCCCGGGCCGGGACAGCGGCGAGATCCAGGTGGCGGGCCTCGCCCGACGCCGCCCCGCCGGCCAGCAGGACCGCCCCGGAGGCGAGCATCTCGTAGGTCGCCGCCACGAACGGGTGGGCTGGCATGGGCAGGCGCGGCGTCGCGAAGGATCCCAGCGACCAGCAGAGCGTCCCGCCGATGACCACCAGCACTCCCCAGAGCGCGGTGCCCGCCGGGTGGCCGCCCGGCAGGGCCAGGATCGCGATGCCGATGAACCCCATCGCGGTGCCGGCGAGCGTGGCCCGGCGGGGCATGTCCCTGGTGACCAGGCGCAGGCACACGAGCCAGAGCGGGACCGCCGCGACCAGCAGCGCGGCCAGCCCGGATGGCAGGGTCTGCTCGGCGACCGCGACCCCGCCGTTGCCGCAGGTCAGGAGCAGCACCCCGGCCGCAGCGGCGGACAGGGCACGGCGCGGCGGGACCCGCAGGACGCCGGGCCCGTAACGCAGTGCCAGGAACGAGGCCATGAGGATCCCGGCGGAGGAGAACCGCGCGCCCATGGCCAGCATCGGCGGCAGGGCACCCACCGTGACCCGGATGGCCAGGTAGGTCGACCCCCACACCAGGTACACGATGGTGAGCGCGGTCCAGGTCAGCACCGGGCCAGGCCGCCCGCCGGGGGTCATGGGCTGCGGACCGCAGCGGGCGGGGCCATGCCACCATTCTCGCGACCCCCGCTGGGCCAGGGCCAGCGGTTATCGGACCTCGGCGTCGCCAGGGTCACGACCGGGCCGCGGCCTCAGCGGGGGCCGTACGTGCGCGTCGCCTCCTGGATCGCGGTCAGGTAGCCGGCCCGCTCGAAGGCGGACCCGCGGTCCCCGGCCTGCACGGCCAGCAGCCCGCGCAGCTCGTCCACGCTGGCGAACCCCTTGCGCTTCATCCACTCGGTCAGCTCGTCGATCAGGACCGCCGCGTGGCCGGGCCCGTGCCGCAGCAGTGACGAGGTGGTCATCACCACGTCGGCGCCGGCCAGCAGGTAGGCGGCCACGTCAGCGGCGCTCTCCACGCCGGTGGTGGCCGCCAGCGAGGCGCCGATCAGCCCGCGCAGACGGGCGATCCAGGACCGCGGCAGGGCCGCCTCCACCGGGCTGGACAGCTTCAGCCCGGTGCTGACGGTGAGGGTCTCCGGGTCGATGTCGGTCTGCATGAACCGGTTGAACAGCACCAGCCCGTTCGCCCCGGCCCGGTCGAGGCGGACCGCCATCTCCCCGACAGAGCTGAGGTAGGGCCCCAGCTTGACCGCGACCGGGATACTGACCGACGCCTTGACCGTGGTGAGGATGTCGACGTAACGCTGCTCGACGTCGCGGGCGGGCATGCGCGGGTCGGCCGGCAGGTAGTAGACGTTGAGCTCGATCGCGGCGGCGCCCGCGTCCTGCATGGCGCTGGCGTAGTCGGTCCAGCCGCCAGCCGTGGCGCCGTTGAGGCTGGCGATGACCGGGACGCTCACCGTGGCCGCGGCCCGCCCGAGCAGGTCCAGGTACCGGCGCGGCCCGGCCTCCCCGTCGGTGGCGGGCAGGTAGCTGAGGGACTCGGCGAAGCTGTCCGCCCCGGTCTCCACCAGCCGCGCGTCGAGTTCGGCTTCCCGCCGTACCTCCTCCTCAAAAAGCGATGGCAGAACGATGGCCCCGACACCGGCGTCCGCCAGATGCTGGACGCCCGTGATGGTGTGCGACAGTGGGCCGGCCGAGGCGACCAGCGGGTTGTTCAGCGTCAGGCCCAGGTATTTCGTGGTGAGGTTCATGAGTTGCTCCTCTGGGCACTCGGCGGGAACCATTCGGGTCCCTGCGTCGCCATCTCCTCATAGGTGGCCCAGCGCCGGTTGACCTCCTGCTGGGCGAGGCCGGCCAGGCGCTCGGCCTCTGCCGGGTCGGCCTGGGCGAGGATGCGGTACCGCAGCTCCCGCCCGGTGTAGTCGGCAAGGGCGATCCGTGGCCGCGGTGAGTCGAGCAGGAACGGGTTACCCCCGCCGGCCCGCACCACCGGGTCGTAGCGCATCAACGGCCAGTAGCCACTGGCAACCGCGCGGTACTGCTGATCCATCCCGTCTCGCATCTCGATCCCGTGGGCGATGCAGTGGCTGTAGGCGATGACCAGTGAGGGGCCCTCGTAGGCCTCCGCCTCCCGCAGCGCGCGCAGGGTCTGCTGCGGGTCGGCGCCCATCGCCACCCGCGCCACATACACGTTGCCATAGGCGATCGCCTGCAGCGCGAGGTCCTTCTTGGGCACGGTCTTGCCCGCCGCGGCGAACTTGGCGACCGCGCCCAGCGGGGTTGCCTTGGACGCCTGCCCCCCGGTGTTGGAGTAGACCTCGGTGTCGAGTACGAGCACGTTGACGTCACGGCCGCTGGCCAGCACATGGTCGAGCCCGCCCGAGCCGATGTCATACGCCCAGCCGTCCCCGCCGACCAGCCATACGCTGCGCCGGACCAGCTGGTCGACCACGCTGCGCAGGTCCGCGACCGCGTGCTGGACGCTGGCCCGCCGGGCCCGCCGCCGGCCGTTGCCATCGGCCTTGTCCTGCCCGTCCGGGCTGCGGGCGGCCAGGCGCTCCAGCCGCCGCTTGAGCTCGGCGACCCGGCCGCGCTGAGCGGCGAACTCGGACTCGTGCTGCTGGGGGGCGCTGATGATCTCCTCGACCAGTTCCGCGCCGAGCAGGTCGCGCAGCTCTCCCAGCCGGGCGCGGGCCAGGCCCAGGTGCAGGTCGGCGGCCAGCCGGAAGCCGAGGCCGAACTCGGCGTTGTCCTCGAACAGGGAGTTGGACCAGGCCGGGCCGCGCCCGGCCTGGTCGGTCGTCCAGGGCGTGGTCGGCAGGTTGCCGCCGTAGATCGATGAGCACCCGGTCGCGTTCGCGATCATCAGCCGGTCGCCGAACAGCTGCGACAGCACCTTCAGGTAGGGGGTCTCGCCGCAGCCCGCGCAGGCGCCGGAGAACTCGAACAGCGGCTGCAGGAACTGCGTGCCGCGGACGGTGCCAAAATCCACCCGGGACCGCTCGTTGACCGGCAGCGACTCGAAGAAGGCGATGCTGGCCCGCTGCGGCACCACCAGCGGCTCGCGTGGGGCCAGGTTGATCGCCCGCCGGTCCGGCTCGCCGGGCTCGCTGACCGGGCAGGCTTCCACGCAGAGCCCGCAGCCGGTGCAGTCCTCCACGTAGACCTGCAGGGTGTAGCGGGCATCAGGCAGCCCCCGGGCATCCAGCGGCGCGGACGCGAACCCGTCCGGTGCGCCATCGAGCCGGGCGCCGTCGTAGAACTTGGACCGGATGACGCTGTGCGGGCAGACGAAGCTGCAGTTGCCGCACTGGATGCACAGGTCCGGGTCCCACGCGGCCACCTCATCGGAGATGTTGCGCTTTTCGTAGGCGGTGGTGCCGCTGGGGTAGCTGCCGTCCACGGGCAGCGCGCTGACCGGCAGCCCGTCGCCGTGGCCGGTCATCATCGCGGCGGTGACCGTGCGCACGAACTCGGGCGCATCGCCCGGCACCGGTGGCGGCACCTCCCGGCTGGCGGTGACCCGCCCGGGGACCTCCACCTGGTGCAGCGCGGCGACGGCGGCGTCCACGGCGGCGTGGTTGCGCTTGACCACCTCGGTCCCACGGCGGCGGTAGGTCTTGGTGATCGACGCCTTGATCGCTGTGATCGCCTCCTCGCTGGGCAGCACCCCGGAGATGGCGAAGAAGCAGGTCTGCAAGATGGTGTTGACCCGGCCGGCCAGGCCGGCCTCGCGGGCCACCTGGGCGGCGTCGATGGCGTAGACGGTGATCTGCTTGGCGAGGATCTGTTCCTGCGGCTCCCGGGGCAGGCTGTCCCACACCTGCCCGGCCGGGTGGGGGGTGTTGAGCAGCAGGATCGCCCCGGGGGCGGCCCGGTCGAGCACCTCGGCCCGCTCGATCAGCCCGCTCTGGTGGCAGCCGACGAACCCGGCCCGGGTGACCAGGTAGGGCGCCCTGATCGGGTCCGGCCCGAACCGCAGGTGGGAGACCGTCTGTGAGCCTGACTTCTTGGAGTCGTAGACGAAGTACCCCTGCGCGTGCCGGCCGGAGTCCGCGCCCAGGATCTTGATGGTGTTCTTGTTCGCGCCGACGGTGCCGTCCGATCCCAGCCCGAAGAACACCGCCCGCAGCGTTCCGGCCGGCTCGATGTCCAGCGCCGGGTCGTAGGGCAGGCTGGTCCCGCTGACGTCGTCGGTGATGCCGATCGTGAACCTGCGCCGGGGTTTGCCGCCGGCCAGCTCGGCGAAGATCCCGGCCACCATGCCGGGGGTGAACTCCTTCGACGAGAGCCCGTACCGGCCGCCGGTCACCACGGGCATCGTCTCCCGCTCGCCCGCCGTGTGCGCCTCCGCGAGGGCGGCGAGCACGTCCAGGAACAGGGGCTCGCCCAGCGACCCCGGCTCCTTGGTCCGGTCCAGCACCGCGACCTTCGCCGCGGTGGCGGGCAGCGCCGCGAGCAGGTCCGCGGCCGGGAACGGCCGGTACAGCCGGACCTGCACCACGCCGACCCGCTCGCCGGCCGCGGCGAGGTGCCCGGCGGTCTGGGCCGCGGTCTGCGCTCCCGAGCCCATGACGACGATCACCCGGCTGGCCTCCGGGTGGCCGTGATACTCCATCAGCCGGTACCGGCGCCCGGTGCGCCCGCCGAGCGTGTCCATGGCTGCCTGCACCGCGCCGGGCACCCGGGCGTAGAACGGGTTGACGGTCTCCCGGGCCTGGAAGTAGACGTCGGGGTTCTGCGCGGTGCCGCGGATGAACGGCCGGTCCGGCGACAGCGCCCGGTCCCGGTGCGCCCGCACCAGCTCCGCGGGCACCAGCGCCCGCAGGTCGTCGTCGGAGAGCAGCTCGATGGTGTTCAGCTCGTGTGAGGTGCGGAACCCGTCGAAGAAGTGCACGAACGGTATCCGCGTGGACAGCGACGCCGCCTGCGCCACCAGCGCCAGGTCGTGGGCCTCCTGCACCGAGGCAGAGGCCAGCAGCGCGAAACCGGTCTGCCGGACCGCCATCACGTCGGACTGGTCGCCGAAGATGGACAGGCCCTGCGCGGCCAGCGAGCGGGCGGCCACGTGCAGGACCGCCGGGGTCAGCTCACCGGCGATCTTGTACATGTTCGGGATCATCAGCAGCAAGCCCTGCGAGGCGGTGAACGTGGTGGTCAGCGCCCCGCTCTGGAGCGCGCCGTGCAGCGCGCCGGCCGCCCCGCCCTCGCTCTGCATCTCCACCACGGACGGCACGGTGCCCCAGATGTTGGGGCGGCCCGTGCTGGACCATTCGTCGGCCAGCTCGGCCATGGGCGAGGACGGCGTGATCGGGTAGATGCAGCAGATCTCGTTGAGCCGGTAGGCAACCGAAACCGCCGCCTCGTTCCCGTCAACAGTGGCCCTGGTCATCGGGGTTCGGCCTCCATCTCGATGGCGTGGACCGGGCACTGGTCGTAGCAGGTGCCGCAGCCGGTGCAGCGGTCATAGTCGAACCGGTACCGGTGGCCAGGACCCAGCTTGATCACCGCGTCCTCCGGGCAGGCGCCCAGGCAGCCGTCACACTCGAAGCAGTTCCCGCAGGACAGGCAGCGGCCAGCCTCGTAGACGGCGTGCTCGGTGGTGAGCCCGCCCACCACCTCGGAGAAGTCGCCGACCCGGTCGGCCGGTGCCCGTTCGGGCTGGCGGCGCTGGCCGGCGTCGGCGAAGTACCACGGCCGGAGCAGACCGAACTCGGCCACCTCATGCTTGGGTGCCGCGGGCCGGTCCAGCCCGCGCAGGTAGGCGTCGATGAAACCGGCCGCCTTCTTGCCGTGCCCGACCCCGACGGTGACGGTCCGCTCGGCCGGCACCATGTCGCCGCCGGCGAACACCCCGGGGCTGCCGGTCATCATCGACGCCGAGACCACCACCGTCCCGTCGTCGGTGAACTCCACCCCCGGCACCCGCCGCAGGAACGCCGTCTCGGCCTGCTGGCCTACCGCCAGGATGAGCGTGTCGGCGCTGAGCGTCTCCAGCCGCCCGGTCGGCTGCGGCCGGCCTGCCTCGTCCAGTTCCATGACCTCCACGGTGAGATCGGGGCCGTCGAAAGCGGTGATGGTGTGCAGCCAGTTGATCCGCACCCCTTCTCGTTCTGCCTCCTGGGCTTCCTCCTCGTGAGCGGGCATCTGGGCGCGGGTGCGGCGGTAGACGATCAGCGCGTCGTCGGCCCCCAGCCGTTTGGCGGTGCGGGCCGCGTCCATCGCGGTGTTGCCGCCGCCGTAGACCGCGACCTTGCGGCCGATCACCGGGTGCCCGCCGGAGGCGACGTCGCGCAGGAAGCTGACCGCGTCCACGATCCGGCCCGCGTCCCGGGCGGGGATGTCCACATGCTTGGACAGGTGGGCGCCGACCGCGACGAAGACCGCGTCGAAGCCGCCGCCGCTGCGCTCGGCGGCCAGGTCCTCCACCCGGTGGCCGCAGGTGATCGTCACCCCGAGCGCGGCGATCCGGGCCAGCTCGGCGGCGAGCACGTCGCGGGGCAGCCGGTAGGCGGGGATGCCGTAGCGCATCATCCCGCCCGGCTCCCCGCTGGCGTCGCGGATCTCGGCCTGGTGACCCAGCCGGGCCAGGTGGTAGGCGGCCGACAGCCCGCTGGGCCCGGCGCCGACCACCAGGACCCGGCGGCCGGTGCTGGCCGGCGGTGGGTCGAACTGCCAGCCCTCCGCCAGCGCCAGGTCCCCCAGGAAGCGCTCGACCGCGTGGATCGAAACCGCGCTGTCCAGGTGGGCGCGGTTGCAGACGCTCTCGCACGGGTGGTAGCAGACCCGGCCGTGGATGGCGGGCAGCGGGTTGTCGGCGGTCAGCTGCCGCCACGCCTGCTCGTGCCGGCCTGCCTGGGCGTATCCCAGCCACGCCTGGATGTTCTCGCCCGCCGGGCAGCCCGCGTTGCACGGCGGCAGCAGGTCCAGGTAGACCGGCCGCCGGGTACGGACGGCCCCGGCCCGGGCAGCGCCGTGCAGCAGGTCGGGCAGGGGCGTGAGGTCACGCGGTGGGTGGGTCACCCTGTCAGCGTGCCCCGGCCCTGGCCAGCCAAGCCAGGGCCGAACGGCCCGCAGGGGGTGACCGGCGTCCTTTCGCCGCGGCCCGTGCCCGCTGTCTGGGCAGCTGCCGCGCGCCGGCCTGGTCCTGCTCTACGGAACGCTTCCTAGCTGACACCGGGCTGGCTGGCCGTGGGCGGGCCGGCGGCGATGCGCCCGCTGAGCTCGGCCATGCGCGCGGGGCTGTCGTGCGGCATCTCCCAGCGGGTCTCCAGCCACCACGTGCAGCCCGCCTGCGCCCAGGGGGCGACCAGCGCCGCGCCGGCCGCCGGATCGGCCGGGGTCTCACCTTCGGCCACCATGTCCAGGCCCGGGGCCGCCCCGTGGGCGGTCAGCCAGTCCCGGACCGCCCGGGCGTCGTCGGGCCCGGCCGCCCGCGCGTCATCGGGCCCGGCCGCCCGGTCGCTGAGCTGGTACTGCGGGATGATGCCGTCACAGCGCAGCGCCCGGCGCAGGGATTTCGGCCGCGGCCAGACGCCGACCACCCAGATCGGGATCGGGTCCTGGACCGGCTCGGCGGCGCGGCTCAGATCGTCGCGATCGCACTCGTACTGGTAGTGGCGCCCGTGATAGCTCGTGCCACCCGCCCACAGGCTGCGGATCAGGTCGATCGCCTCGTCGAGGCGCTGCGCCCTGCCGCGGATGTCGGTCACCTCGCCGGTGTCGGGCAGGCCGGTGCCGATCGCACCCAGACCCACGGCAAGGATGGCCCGCCCGCCCGAGAGCTGGTCCAGCGTCGCTGCCTGGCTGGCCACCTTCCACGGCCGCCGCCACGGCAGCGGGGTCAGCATGGTGCCGAGCCTGACCCGCGAGGTCCGCGCGGCAATGGCGGCCAGCAGGCTCCACGCGTCCACCCCATATCCGGCTTCCCACACGAACACGCCGTCCCAGCCGGCCTCCTCGGCGCTGATGGCCTGACCGAGCTGCTCGGTGGCGGTGCCGCCTGGGAGAACGATGCCGGCGCGCACTGGCTGATCAGCCGGCCTTCGGCGGGGCCGCCCGGTAGACGCGGACCCAGTCCACCAGCATCCGCGCGGGGAAATGGGTGCTCGCGCCCGGCGGGCCGGGCCACGCCCCACCGACGGCCAGATCGAGAATGATGTAGAAGGGGTGGCTGAACGGCCAGCCCGGGTAGGCGTTCATGTGCGCGTACCGGTAGCCGTCCACGAACCACGTTATGCCCTGCGGGTTCCAGTCCACCCCATAGACGTGGAACCCGGCCGACAGCGGCCTGGGGAGCGTGAAGTAGCCATTGTGATTGTTATGGAGGGCGTGCGCGTAACCCTGGACGACGTCTGGGTCCTGGCCATTCGATTCGACAATGTCGACTTCGCCGCACCGGGGCCACCCGACCTTGCTGATGTTCGCGCCTTCCAGCCAGAACGCGGGCCACAGGCCGGCGGCGATGGGAACCTGGATGCGCGCTTCGAACCTGCCGTATGCCTGGGTGAACGTGCTGAGCGTGTTCATCCGGACCGAGCTGTACCGGCAGGCGCCATACCAGCACTGCCGGCCCTGCCCGCTCTTGCTGGCCGTGATGACGAGATCGCCCTGGCCGTCGACCGACGCATTGGACGCGCCATACCACTGCAACTGCTTGAGGCTCCAGCCGGTGCCGCCGGTCTGGAACGCCCACTTGCGCAGGGAAGTGGGCTGGTTGAACTCGTCCTGCCAGGTGAGCTTCCACCGCCCTGCCGCGGGTGCCGTGGCCTGCTGCGTCACCACCGGGGTGGCCTTAGCCGCTGGCTGCTGGCCGGCGCCGCCACAGGACGTGAGCGCCACGGCAGCCGACGTCAGCGCTGCCCAGCGCCAGGAGGCCCTGGCGCGTCCCCGCTGGGATGTAGGTCCGCCGTGCATGTGTCTGTCGCCCCGCAGCGGGCTGCGGCGCCTGCTCCTTCGTCGCGGTGCCGGGTGGCGTGAGAGTCTACGCCCGGGCCTGCGCGGTTCGCTGGCGGACACATACCACGAGCCAGGGCGAACGCCGCCTATCAGGCGAGTTAGGGCAGCTAGACTACCGGGCTGTGAAGATCGCGTGCGTGGGCGGAGGGCCGGCCGGCCTGTACTTCGCGCTGCTGATGAAGCTGCACGACCGCCGGCACGACGTCACGGTCTTTGAACGGAATGTGGCCGGCTCGACCTACGGCTGGGGGGTGGTCTTCGGGGACGACCTCCGGCACCGGCTGCACAGCGCGGACCCCGTCTCCGCAGGCCAGCTCGACCAGGCCGCGTTCCGCTGGGTCAACGAGGTCGTGGACATCGACGGTGAGCGGGCACTCGCCGAATGTGACGGGTACAGCGTCAACCGGCGCCTGCTGCTGGACATCCTGGCCGGGCGGGCACGGGACCTGGGTGTGCGCATCGAGTTCGATCACGAGGTGACCCCCGGCCAGCTGCCCGATGCGGACCTCATCGTGGCCTGCGACGGGGTGAGCAGCCGGACACGGCTCGATGCGGGGACGTTCCAGACCGGCATCGACGTGGGCGCCAACAAGTACATCTGGCTGGGCACGGGCAAAGTGTTCGAGTCGTTCACGTTCCCCTTCGTCCGCACCGACAGCGGCTGGGTGTGGGCTCACGCCTACGGGTTCGACGCGCAGTCGAGCACGTTCATCGTGGAGTGCTCGCCGCGGACGTGGAGCGGGCTCGGCTTTGACACCATGGCGCCGCAGGACGGGCTGGCCCTGCTGGAAAAGCTCTTCGAGCACCAGCTGGATGGTCACCGGCTGGCCGGGGACGTCCGCGACGACGTGAGCCCCCGGTGGCTGAACTTCCGCACCGTCACCAACCAGCGCTGGTACGACGGCAAGGTCGTGCTGGCGGGGGATGCCGCCCACACCGCCCATTTCACCATCGGGTCGGGGACGAAGCTGGCCATCGACGACGCCATCGCCCTGGCCGGCAGCCTGCGGCAGCACGGCGAGCTGGAACCGGCGCTCGCGGCATACCAGGAGCAGCGTCAGTCCCGGCTCTTGCAGCCGCAGAGCGAGGCGCGCCTGAGCGCCGAGTGGTTCGAGAGCATTCCCCGCTACATCGACCTCCAGCCACGCCAGTTCCTCACCCTGCTGCGGGCACGCCGGTCGCCGCTGCTGCCACGCCTGTCCCCGCGCCTGTACTACCGGCTCCACCAGGCAACGGAGGACGTCACCGTGCTGCGCGAGCTGCGCAGCCAGGTGGGCCGGAAGGCGGCGGCGATCTCCAGCCGCCGCAAGCCGGCGCGGCCAGCCGGCGGCGCGACCCCCCAGGGCGGCTAGGTGACCTGCGCCCGCGCCCGCGCGAAGATACCGCGGACCTGCCCCTCGTCGAGGTCACGCCAGAACCGCACCGAGTGGGTGACGAGCTTCCCGGCTGCCAGCAGATCCGCCGGGTGAGCGGGCAGCCCCCGCCACCGCAGGGCCATCGGGTCCGAGGGCCCGCCGAAGTCGGCGATCTGGTAGCCGGCAGCCACGGTCAGCAGGGAAAAGTAATGGTCGTCCCCGATGCTGCTGGTCATCATCCACGGCTCGCTGAACCATCCATTCTCATGAATACGGCCCAGTGCGGCGGAGCTGTGGATGTATGCCCCGCCGAGGACGTGATCGCCGTCGCGGTAGCCGTGCGCATGGGCGAGCCGCAGATGGCCGCGGATGGCCCTGCGGCGCTGCGGGTGGGCCAGCCCGCGCAGGCCCGCCTCGGCGCGGATCTGCCGCGCGGGCCAGGCGCTGTCCCGCTTTTCACCATCCGGCCCGATGCGGTATGAGCCCAGCAGGCCGACTGCTGGGTCACGCTCGAAGGCCTGCTCCGCGGCGGCTTCGAGGCCGGGCCCGATCAGGAGCGCGTCGGTGTCCAGGCGCAGGACGATGCCGGGCTGGTACCGCTCGAGCAGCCAGCGGTAGGCGGCTGCCAGCTTGAGCCAGAGGCCGCCGAACCTGCCGTCCGGCATCCCGGTCAGGGCTGGGATGACGGCGATGTCACCGGACAGATCGCGGATGCGCCCGCCCTGGCCCGCGAGGCCGGATCCGTCATCCACGACCACGATGACCCGCGACGGGTCGGTGTAGCGGACCACGCTGGCCAGGGTGTCGAGTGTGTCGTCCCCCGGCCCGGCCGGCACGATGACGGCGATCCTTCGGCGAGTATCGGTATGTTCACCCACTGTAGGCAGTCTGTCCCCTAAACGCCCTCCCGGCCCAGGGTGTCTATGAAAGCATGCGCTGTACCTGCACGCATGTATTCGTGGCGTTCCGACCAGGGGAGGGGATCCCTTGTCCGCAACGCCCGGTGAGCCAGCCGGGACACCCGGGGGGGCCGCAGGCTTCACCCCCCTCACCCGGCTCCGGACATTGCTGACCGGCTCCGTGACGAAAACGCGGAGCTGGGTCGCGCTGGCTGTCCTGGTGCCGATCATGGCCGGCCTCGCCCAGACGGGCGCCGGCCACTCGATGCTGCGGGCAGCCGGGCTGGCCGCGCCACCGGCCAGTTATGTGGCGCTGTCGTTCACCGACCCGCAGGCGCTCCCGGCCCAGCTGCAGTCGAAGGTGTCCACCGTCAAGGTCTGGTTCGTCATCCATGACGCGCCGGGCTCCCAGGTCGCGCGGGCCTACCGCTGGTCCGTGCTTATCTCGCAGGCCGGCTCCACCCTGCCGGCCGCCGCGGGCCAGGTCCGGGTGCCCGCCGGCGGGGAGCGGACGGTCCGCGCCACCGTGCTGACGACGTGCACGGCGCAGCGGCTGCAGCTCACGGTTCATCTGGCCAGCCCGGCCGAGTCCATCGACTTCTGGACAGCCTGCTCGCCAGCTGCCAGGAGCTTCCGGTGAAGATCCTCTATGTCAGCCCCTACCCGCCCGCGCCGGACGGCATCGGCACCTACACCCGCGCCTTCGCCGGCGCCGCGCAGGGCCAGGGGCATGACGTCCGGGTGCTCGTGCCGCGGATGACGGAGGGCAGCCCCGCGGAAGTGCTCGGGGCCTTGCCCCGCGGCGGCCGGGAACGGGCAGCCACCAGCGCCGCCGTGGCGGCCTGGCAGCCCGATGTCGTTCACGTGCAGTTCGCCGTCGCCGCGTTCGGCACGGCGATGATCGCCCTGATGCGCTGGCTGGCGGCGCTGCGCCGGGCGATGCCGGTCACCGTGGTCGTCACGATGCACGAAGTCACCAGGGAGACCGGCCTGCTGGGCCCGGCCGGCCGCGCGATCTACCGCCGGATCGCCGGGTTGTGCGACCAGATCATCGTGCACACGGCCGGCGCGGCCACCGCGCTCACCGGCCCGATCGGCGTCCCGGGAGCGAAGGTCACCGTCATCGCGCACCCAAGCGCGCCGCCGCCCGCCGCCGGGGCGACGCCCGGGGACCTGCGGGACCGCTGTGGCCTGGGCAGCGCCCGGATCCTGCTCGCGTTCGGCTTCATCCACGTCGACAAGGGGCTCGGCGACCTCGTGCAGGCGCTGGGCATCGTCAAGGACTCCGGGGCGGTCCAGCTGGAGGACATCCGGCTTGTCGTGGCCGGCGCGGTCCGCCGCAGGTCCGGCATGTTCCGCGTCTTCGAAGCCTGGGACCGGATCCACCTGGCCCGGGTCCTGCGCCGCGCCCGGCGCCTGTCACTGTCGCGGCAGCTGGTCCTCACCGGGTACGTCCCGGACCGCGACGTCGCGGCGTGGTTCCAGGCCGCGGACGCGGTGGTGCTGCCCTACCGGCACGCCGAGCAGAGCGGCGTGGCCGGCCTGGCCGGGGCGTTTGGCACGCCGGTGCTGGCGAGCACCGCCGGCGGGCTTGGCGAGCAGTTCGGCGGCTCACCCTGGAGCTTCCCGCCCCGCAGTCCCGAGCACCTGGCCAGGGTCCTCGCCGGGTTCCTCGCCGGCCCGGCCGGCCCGCAGGCGGCCGGTCAGCGCTCGGCCAGCCAGCACGGGCAGCCAGCCACCGATCTCGCCACGATCGCCGCGGTCACCTTCGGCCTGTACCGCGACCGGATGCACGCCCCCGCCGGGAGCCAGTCCCATGCCGCCTGACCTCAGCATCGTGATCTGCTCGTTCAACGGGGCGGAGGGGACACACCGCTGCCTGCACGCCCTGGCCGCGCAGACCATCCGCCCCCGGCTGGAGATCATCGTCGTTGACGACGGCTCCACCGACTCGACCAGCGAGGTCGCCCGCGCCCACGGTGCCGTGCTCGTCCGTCACCCGGCCAACCGCGGGATCGCGGCGGCGCGCAACTCGGGCATTGCCGCGGCCTCAGCGCCGGTCGTCGGCTTTCTCGACGACGACTGCGAACCGCAGCCCCAGTGGGCTGAGCGCCTGCTCGCCGGCTACACCCCCGGCATCGCCGGGATCGGCGGCCCGATCCTGCCCGCGGCCCCCGCCTGCTTCATGCGCGGCTACCTGGAACGCCACAACCCGCTGCGGCCGCAGGAGCTCAACCTCGCCAGAAGCGACAAGCCGGCCTACCGCTTCTATCTCTACCTGCGGCGTCAGTGGGCCGTTTCCGAGCGCAGCGACCGGCGCGAGGTCTATTCGCTGGTGGGCGCCAACATGTCGTTCCGGCGCGGCGTCCTGCTCGAGGTGGGCTGCTTCGATGAGCGGTTCCAGTTCGGCGCGGAGGAGGTGGATCTGTGCCGCCGGCTGTCACTGCGGCCCGCACCGGCGCCTCTCGTCTTCAGCCCGCAGGCGCGGGTGACCCACCACTTCCAGCCCACCATGCGCGACACCCTGCGCCGCAGCCGGGCGTACGGGCGGGGATCGGCCCGGCTCCACCGCAAGTGGCCGGCGCTGTCGCCGACCTTCTTCCCCGGGCCGCTGGCGTTCGGGCTGATGCTGGCCGCCTCCGCCGTCTTCCTTCCGCTGATCCTGGCCACGCTGGCCCTGCCCGTCCTGCTCTACCCCCACGCGCTGCGCAGCGCGATCATCCACCGCCGGTGGGCCTGGGCCGCCGACGCCTATGTGCAGCTCGCCCAGGAGACCTGCGAGGACATCGGCTTCCTTGAGGGGCTGTGGAGGTTCCGCCATCTCGCGCCGGAACACCAGCCCCCAGCGCAGCTGGCCGGCAGCCCTCAGCCGGTAGCGGAACACCTGCCATGAGCCTGCCGCGGCTGGACATCTCCCAGCCGGCCAGCATCGCCGCCGTCCGGGAGGCCGCCCTGGTGGCCGGCCGGCGGATCGGCGTTCACCTGGCGGCGCTGGCGCTGATCGCCCTGCTCGTGCCGGTGCGTGGTGCCTGGGCGGCGCAGGTGCTGCTGATCCCGCTGCTGATCGTCGGCCCCGGTGTGATCTTGCTGCGGGCGCTGCGGGTTCCCGGTGCGGCCATCGCCGCGTTCCCCGTCTACGTGCCGTGCGCCTCGCTGGTGGTGCTGCTCGGGTCGGGCCTGGTCGTTGACCTGACCGGGCTGCTCTTCGGGGTCGCCGCGCCGCTGAGCTCCGGGCCGGTGCTGGTGGGCCTGGAGATCGTCTGCGCGGGGCTGCTGGCATCGTCGTGGACCTGCCCGCCACAGGTCGGGATACCGTGGCGCGCTCTGCCCCATCCGCTCACGCTGGCATGGCCGCTCATCTTCCCGGTGGTGGCCGCGGCCGGTGCGCTGCGGCTCAACAGCGGCCTCGGCGGCGGTGTCGCGCTCGTCTGCGTCGTCGCGTGCGTCCTGTTGCTCGTGGTGACCTTCGTGCTCGCGCCCCGGCTGGACGGCAACCGGCTCCCGGTCATCCTCTACGCGGCCGGGCTCGCGATGATGTGGTCGTTCTCGCTGCGCGGCTCTCTCGTCTACGGCTTCGACATCGCCTCCGAGTACCACGCGATGCAGCAGACGGTGCTGACCGGTGTCTGGCACCCGGCTCATCCCGGCGACGCCTACGGGGCGCTGCTCAGCGTCACCGTTCTGCCGGCCTTGCTGCACAGCCTGTCCGGGGTCTCGGGCCTGCTGGTGTTCAAGGTCGTGTACCCGGTGATCGGCGCGATGTTCCCGGTGGCGGTCTACCTCCTCGCGGCCCGGGTCCTGTCCCGCCCGTGGGCCTTCGCGGCGGCGGCGTTCATTGTCACCCAGGCGACGTTCTTCCAGCAGCTGCCCGCCCTGGCCCGGCAGGAGATCGCACTGCTCCTGTTCGCGGCGATGATCGCGGTGATGCTCGACACCCGGCTGCCCCGGCGCTCGCAGTGGATCCTGGCCGGGCTGCTGGGCCTGGGCATCACCGTCTCGCACTACTCCACCGCCTACCTGGCCATCGCCATGCTGGGCCTGGCGCTCGTGCTCCAGGTCGCCGTGTCACGGTTCCGGGAGGTGCCGCGGGTCAGCTGGCCCGTGCTGATCGCGTTCGGGGCGGCCCTGGCCAGCGCGCTCGTCTGGTACGGGCCGGTGACCCAGTCCGCGTCCAACGTGTCCCAGTTCGCCGCCGCGCTGAAGGCCTCCGGGCCCGACCTGCTTCCCAACCACGCCGGGAACCTGCTCGCCAGCTACTTCCAGGGCGAGTCAGCCAAGCAGCTCCAGCCGGCCCAGTACGCGACCCTCATTCACGGGTACTACGCGGTGCACGCGCCGTATGTCACGCCGCTGGCCGATGCGGGCAGCCCCGCGTACGCCTTGCGCCAGCCGCCCGGATCGGCGCCCCCGGTGCGGTGGCCGCTCGGCTACAACGC
>Ga0307373_10005878_pt1 | contig 19789 bp, 19 predicted proteins | sample OX2MG_FD_202534 | JGI IMG/M metagenome (GOLD analysis project Ga0307373, IMG submission 202534) | Soil microbial communities from Risofladan, Vaasa, Finland - OX-2 | ecosystem: Environmental > Terrestrial > Soil > Coastal area > Acid sulfate soil | place: Finland: Risofladan, Vaasa | collected...
CTCCCGGATCGTCCAGTCGGGAAGAAGCACCGGGAATCATGACCAACTCCTTGCGGGGCGAACCCAGGCGTAGAAGCGCGGACTCGTTGGAACGAACCAGCGAGGCATCAGCGCCGCCCACGACCAACAGAGCTGGCGCCTGCACTTGGGCGAGCGCGCTGCCGGCCAGGTCCGTGCGGCCATTCTGACAAACAATGGCGGCCAAGGAGGCGGGCCGCTCGGCGGCGGCAACGAGCGCGGCCGCCGCAACCTTACCGGACCCCATCAGCCCAATGGGTAAGCCGCTTAGCTCCAGCTGCCGGCCGGCCCACGCCGCGACCTCCAAAAAACGCGAAGCCGCCAACGGAACATCGAGCAGGCGCCCTCCGGTGCGGACTTCCTCTTCCTGTTCGTCCGCGGAGAGCAGATCAAACGTGAGAACCGCCAGCCCCTGCTCTTCCAGTTCGGAAACGATACGCAGGCTAACCGAGCTGGAGCGTCCCACGGCACTGCCGTGGGCGAATAGCACCAGCCCAAATCGCTCCTCGGGCACGATCTGGTCACCCCTGAGGCGGATGCCCTCCCCGATTTCGATAAGAATCGGCTGTTCGATCGTGGTTGCCAACTGCTTTTCTACGATTGGCATCGTTTCCTCCTCGGAGCCGGAGACGCCCCCTCCTGCGTTGCCCTGTAAAGGGGGCTAAGGTCCATACAGCGGCGAAAACTCCCACTTCTCTCACCCGTGCACGCCAGCTGCCAACCTCGCCGCTCTCCTCTCTCGTTTCGACACCACTTGTGATTACCGGACTGCCCCAATGGTTGCCGCAATTTTTTGCTCCGTCCTATCTGCATTTTCTGTCCATAAAGGCAGCGGCCTGCGCCGCCTAACCCGCCCCCGGGCAGCCGGGCGGGGCAAAAGACTCTCCCGATCCGGGAAAGGCGCTCGGGACAGCCCTTTTGTCTTTTCTTTTCCTATTTTGCGTGTTTGACGAAGCGGGCCGCTTCCGTGGCGAAACCACGGCCATACCGGTGGGCCAGGCGGATACGACGCCTGATGCCCGCCTCACGATAGCGGCGGCGTTCGGACGGCGTGCGGACGATCACGGGCGGGACCGCCTGCGGGCGGTCGTTCTGATCGATGGCCACATAGGTGACGAAGGCGCTGCTGGTGTGCGTGCGCTGCCCGGTCAAGACGTTTTCGGAATAGACCTCGACGCCGACCTCGATCGATGTGTGGAAAGCGCGGTTGACCTCCGCTTTCAGCACGATCAGATCGCCCACCTTGATCGGATTGCGGAAATCGATGTAATCGACCGAGGCGGTCACGACGTGGCTCTGCGCATGGCGGTAGGCGGCGATGGCGCCGGCAATGTCGATCAGGTGCATCACCCGTCCGCCCAGGATATTCCCCAACACATTGGCGTCGTTCGGGAGCACCGCTTCGACCATCTCGGTTCGCGAAACGCCGACCGGCTTGCCGGACAGTTTCCGCTCGGGTTGCGCCGGCCGCGGGGAAACCGGGCCGGAACCGTTCTTCTTGGGCATGACGGGCAACACCTCCGCCCCTCTTACGGGATTTAAAGTTGGCAACGCCAAAAACCCCGATATAATACGTCGCTCCGATGAGCGCGAACAGCAATTCCCGGCGGCAAAAACTCGAGGCGTTTCTTGCCTCGCATCCCGACGACGCTTTCGGGCGCTACGGGCTGGCCATGGAGTGCGCCCGCGAGGGCGACACCGAAGCGGCCCTGGAAAATTTCCGCCGGCTTCTCGAATCCCATCCCGACTATGTGGCCGGATACTTTCAGTACGGTCAACTGCTCGCCAAGCTCGGCCGCAGCGAGCCGGCCCGCCAGACGCTCGCCGCCGGCATCGCGACGGCCCAGCGTCTGGGCGATACCCACGCGGCCGCGGAGATGCAGGCCGCCCTCGATTCCCTGGCCTGAACTTCCTTCCGCCGCCCTTTCGAGACCCATTTCAACATCCAGCCGCGATTCACTATAATAAGTGCAAGGTCCACGCAGATATCTATTGCGGGAAAGAGCGCGATGAGCAAACTGCCGCAGTCCCTCGGGGAGCTACGTTCCAGCCGATGGTCCGAGGAGCGAATCGGCACCCGCACCGTGCGCCAGGAATTGCGCGAGAACGTTCTCGCGCTGCTGCAGAAGAATGAGCCGCTTTTCCCGGGCATCCACGGCTACGACGACACCGTCGTTCCTCAGATCGTCAACGCCATTCTCTCGCGCCACAATTTCATTTTGCTGGGGCTGCGCGGACAGGCGAAAAGCCGCATCCTGCGGGATCTGGTTCGTTTCCTGGATCCGGAAATTCCGGTGATCGCCGGCTGCGAAATCAACGACAACCCTTACCGGCCGATCTGCCGCTCCTGCCGGGAACGCGTGGCGGCCGAAGGCGATGGCACGCCGGTGGCCTGGATGGACCGGGAGATCCGTTACGTGGAAAAACTGGCGACGCCCGATGTCACCATCGCCGACATCATCGGCGACGTCGACCCCATCCGCGCGGCGCGGGGCGGACGCGACCTGGCCGACGAACTGACCATCCATTACGGGCTGCTGCCCCGGGCCAATCGCGGCATCTTCGCGATCAACGAGCTGCCGGATCTGGCGGGCAAGATTCAGGTCGGCCTGTTCAACATCATGCAGGAGGGGGATGTCCAGATCAAAGGCTACCCAATCCGGCTGCCCCTGGACGTCCTGCTTGTTTTCACCGCCAATCCCGAAGACTACACGGCGCGCGGAAAGATCATCACGCCGCTCAAGGACCGCATCGGCTCGGAAATCCGCACGCATTATCCGGCCACGGTCGATGAAGGGATGGCGATCACCGCGCAGGAGGCCTGGGTCGAGCGCGACGGCAACCGGCGCATCCAGGTCCCCGACTACATGCGCGAGGTGATCGAGGAGGTCGCTTTCCTCGCCCGGGAGGACAAGAAAATCGACAAACGGTCCGGCGTGAGCCAGCGCCTGCCCATCAGCAGCCTGGAGGACGCCGTGAGCAGCGCCGAACAGCGCGCCGCCCGGAATCGCGAGCATCTGGCGGTTGTCGGTCCGGCCGATCTCTACGCGGCCGTTCCCTCGATGACGGGTAAATTCGAACTGGAATACGAAGGGGAGATGCGCGGCGCCGAGGCGATCGCCCGCGACCTGGTCCGCTCGGCGGTGGGCAAGGCCTTCACGAAATACATGGCCGGCGCGGAATTGCAGCCTGTCGTGCAGTGGTTCGAGGCGGGCGGCGAATTGAAGTTCCCCCATCAGGGGCTGGCCGGCGAACGCGTCGCCGCGCTGCGCAAGATCCCCGGCCTGTTCGATCACGCAGGGCGGCTGGGCGTAACGCCGAAAAGCGATCCGGCGCTCCAGTCGGCCGCGGCCGAGTTCATTCTCGAGGGCCTGTGGGCCCACAAGCGCATCAGCCGCAGCGAGGAGCGCGGCTATCATGCCACCGAGCGGCGGACCGAGCCGCGGGAAGCCTCGCCGGGACCGCGGCGGCAGTACAACTGAGCCGGAAATGAAGTACACACGCTATTCACGCTACACGGGCGAAGCACTCGACTGGCTCGACATGGAGCAGCTGGTCGGCCGCCTGTCCGACTTCCTGCTGCAGAGCGGCTACGAAGACCAGTCCTACGGCGTCTACGAAATGGATCCCGAGCGAACGATGGAGGAGTTGCGCGAGGCGGTCCTTCGCGCGCTTCTCGAAGGCGACATGATCCCGCCCGAAATGGTCGAGCAGCTTCTCGGCCGGGAAGGGCAATCGCAGGAGCAGGAGTTGAACAACCTGCTCGACGCCATTATGGAGCGGCTGGCGCAGGAAGGTTTCATCTCGCCGCAGCAGCCGGAAATCACCCCGCCCCCGGGCCGCACCGCGCCGGGGCGTGTGGGCAACGCGCAGCAAGAAACACATACCCACTTCGAGATCACCGATAAAACGCTCGATTTCCTCGGTTTTAAGACCCTGCGCGACCTGCTGGGCTCGCTCGGCAAGAGCAGCTTCGGCCGCCACGACACGCGGGACCTGGCCACCGGGATCGAATCGGGCGGGGCCTCGCGCGCCTACCAGTTCGGCGACACGCTGAATCTGGATGTGGGCGAGACGCTGTTCCGCGCCATCCGCCGGTCCGGCGGCCGGCTGCCGATCGAAATCGACTATCCCGATCTGATGGTGCATCAGTCGGAATATCAAAGCTCCTGCGCGACGGTCCTGATGCTCGATTGCAGCCACAGCATGATTCTCTACGGCGAGGACAGGTTCACGCCGGCCAAGCGCGTGGCGCTGGCACTCTCGCATCTGATGCGCACGCAGTACCCGGGCGATTCCCTGAATCTGGTCTTATTTCACGACTCCGCCGAAGAAATTCCGCTCAGCCAGTTGGCCCGCGTGCAGGTCGGCCCCTTCTACACGAACACGCGCGAGGGGCTGCGCCTCGCCAGGCGGATACTGCTCCGCCAGCGCAAGGACATGCGCCAGATCATCATGATCACCGATGGAAAGCCTTCGGCCCTGACGCTCGAAGACGGCCGCATCTACAAGAACGCCTTTGGCCTCGATCCGCTGGTCGTGTCGCAAACCCTCGAGGAAGTGGCTCGCTGCCGCCGGGCCGGCATTCTGGTGAATACGTTCATGCTCGCCCGCGATTACAGCCTGGTTCACTTCGTGCAACAGGTCACGGAAATCTGCCGCGGCAAGGCCTATTTCACCACCCCCTACACCCTCGGCCAATACCTGCTGATGGACTACATGAATCGCAAAACCCGCCAGGTGCATTAGTCATGTTCGAGCGCCTGTTGCGGCGCCACAAAACGGCAGGACCGGACGCCGGAAGCAAGGCGCCGGATTTTTCCCTCGCGACGGTCGAGGGCGGCCGCTTCACGCTCTCCGAGTCGTTAGGGAAGGGTCCGGCCGTGATCGCCTTCTTCAAGGTCAGCTGCCCGGTCTGCCAGCTCACGCTTCCCTTCCTCGATCGCCTGTATCAGGCGTACCGGGGCGATTCGGTGACGATCCAGGCCGTCTCGCAGGATAACGCCGAAAAATCGCGGTTGTTTGCCGAGCGGTTTGGCGTAACGTTTCCGGTCGCCATCGACGGCGAGGGATTCCCTGCGTCGAAAAGCTACGTCTTCTCGCAGGTTCCCACGATTTTTCTGATTGACCGCGAAGGCCGGATTCGCTTTCGCTCCTCCGGCTTTTCCAAGGCCGAGCTGGTTCACCTGTCGGCGGAAATCGCGAGTCTGGCCAGCCGGCCGCCGGCGCCGGTGTTTCGGGCAAGCGAACGGGTACCCGAAATGAGGCCCGGTTGAGGCTCCAAAGTCTAGGTTCGGTCCGAACCTGACCACCGCTCAACGCTTCGGGCTATTCACCCACGCCCACTCGCCGGGCGATTCCGCACGCCACGCAGAGCAACCAGCAGCGGCCTAAGATCCCTCGAGTTCCCTCTCGATCAGCTCTTTCTTGTGCTTGGGCGGCTTGTCCTTCCGGCTGGGGACGGCGCGAGCGGGCGGGGGCGGGCCAAGGGCTTCCCGGGCGCGGAGCCGCACCTGCTCGACCAGGCCAAATCCCTTCCTGGCTTTCTTCTTCTTCTGTTTTCTCTTGCCGGTCACCGGCGTCGGCCTGTCCCGTCGGCGTTATGACTCTTTGGCTAGTTAAAATCGACGCGCTGCGTCACGACCGCTCTGGCGATGCGGAGAAACGCCTTAAGCAGCTCGTCGCCCAGATGGTCCACCGAGGCAATGACACCCAGACTGACCAGGGTCAACAGCAGCGAGTATTCCACCAGGTCCTGGCCGCTTTCCTCCCGAACCAGGAGCCGGACGGCGGCTGCGATCGCTCGGGGAAAACGCGGATGCGGGCGGCGTCTCATCTAAAACGAGGCTACTCTGAACCCGTCGCGGCTCTCAAGCACTCCTCGCCGCCCACATATCACTTTTGCCATTGCCGCTTTGGCCATAATTCGGACCTATTAGGTTTTAGACGTACTGGAAGCACCCCGGCGAGCCCTTCGCGCCCCGTCCGGTGGATTTTCCGGCGGTTCGGGCAAAAGCAGACATCTCGCTCGGCGGGTTCCCGAATCGGTTACTGTATTACGCGAAGCGGAGGGGGACCGGCCGGGTGCGAAGGCGAATTTTGGTCGTCATCGCGGTCATTCAATCGATTCTGTTCCTGAGCCACTGGCTTTTGTACGTGACGTGGACCCGGTTCGCCGGTCCCGGCACCCCGCGCGGGGATGCCGCGCTGGCCGTGGCGCTGGGCCTGCTTTCGGTCAGCTTCGTTGCAGCTTCGCTTGTGGCCTTTCGCTTTTCGAATCCGCTCGCACGGCTCTTCTATACGCTCTCGGCCGTCTGGGTGGGTTTCCTGACATATCTTTTTCTGGCGGCATGCGCCTGCTGGCTGGCCGCTCTTGTCGCGCACGTGGCCGGCATCCCGCTCGAAAAGCGCCTCTGGGCCGAGGCGATGCTGGGTCTGGCCCTGCTGGTTGGCGTTTACGGGATTTTCAATGCGAGCTGGATACGAATCAAAGAAATCACCGTCCCTCTCGCCAACCTGCCGGCGCAATGGAACGGCCGGGTGGCGGCGCTGGTCAGCGATCTGCACCTGGGACACGTCAGAAATCGAGGATTCGCCCGCCGCGTCGCGGCGACGATCGACGGGCTGCGGCCGGATGTCGTTTTCATCGCCGGCGATCTCTACGATGGCACGGCCGCGAACCTGGACCGGCTGGCCGAGCCGCTCGGCCGGATCAGCGCTCCGCTGGGCGCCTACTTCGTGGCCGGCAATCACGAGGAGTTTCGCGACCACGCGAAATATCTGGACGCCGTCAGGCGCGCCGGCATCCGCGTCCTGGACGACGAAAAAATCGTCCTGGACGGCCTGCCGGTCGTCGGCGTTCATTACCGCGATTCGACCGATCCCCATCGATTCCAGGCCATCCTGCGCCGGGCGAGCCTCGATCCCGCTCGCCCCAGCCTGCTGCTGACCCATGCGCCCAATCATCTGGAAGTCGCCGAAGCCGAGGGAATCGCGCTGGAACTGTGCGGCCATACGCACGGCGGCCAATTCTTCCCGTTCCAATGGATGCCGGCAATGGTTTACGGTCCCTACGTCTACGGACTCCATCGCCTGGGCCGCCTCTCGGTCTACACGTCGAGCGGCGTGGGTACCTGGGGACCGCCGCTGCGCGTGGGAACCAGGCCGGAAATCGTGCTCATCCGATTCTCGGCCCCGGCACCGGCTTGACGCCTGGAAATGCCGCGTCGCGTGACGAAGGATGCGCGCGCGAGGCAATCGATCCCCGGCGTCCGAAGGGTGAGCCAGTGCGTCAAAATAGGCCGGACGAAAACCGATGAAGAAACGCCTGCGCGCCGCCGTCCAGTCTTTGCCGTTGATCGTCGTCTTTGCGCTCGGCGTGCGGCTCCTGTCGCTTTGGCACTACATCTCCTGGCATTCGAAAAATGCCCTGGCCGTGCTTCCCTTCCTGTTCGAATCGGGCAACATCGCATTTTCCCTGTTGAGCGGCAACGGATTCGGCTCGCCGTTCCGCGTCTATACGGGACCGACGGCGTGGACGACGCCGATTTACCCCTATCTGCTCGCGGGAATCTTCCAGCTGTTCGGCGCATACACGTTTGCCGCGTTCCTGGCGGCGTCCCTCTTGAATATCGTCTTTGTCACGCTCACCACGATTCCGCTCTATTTCGCCGCGCGAAAGGTGGGCGGGCCGGCGCTGGGGGCCGCGGCGGCATGGCTCTGGGTCCTATTTCCCAATGCCATTCTGCTCACCTACGAAAGCATGTGGGAGGAGTGTCTGGCGACGCTGCTGGCAGCCCTTATATTGTGGGCCACTTTCGATCTGGCCGAAAACGGGAGCTTGCGGAAATGGTGCGTCTACGGCCTGCTCTGGGGCTTGGAGCTGATGACCAGTCCGGTTCTGGCATCGACGCTACCCTTTTTATTCGCCTGGCTGGTCTACCAGGCGAAGCGAAAGGGACCTGCCCGGCTCAGCGGGAAGGCCCTTGCCAAACCGGCGCTGGCCCTGGCCATTGCGATTCTGTGCTGCGTTCCCTGGACGATACGGAATTACAGGATATTCCATACACTCGTGCCCTTGCGCTCGACGCTCGGACTGCAGCTCTGGATGGGAAATAATCCGCAGGCCAGGCCGATCTGGCTGGGCCACCTGCACCCCATCAACAATGCCGCACAGCAGGCCGAGTACGTCCGGATGGGCGAGATCGCCTACATGCGGCGAAAGATGAGGGAAGCCCTTCGTTACATGCTGACTCATCCGCGGCATGAGGCCCAGCTGATCGGCCGGCGCTTTCTGGCCGTCTGGGCGGGTGGAACGCCATATCCCTTAAAAAATTTCCTGGCCCGTCGCTCGCTCTGGTTCCGCTACGTCCTGCTGTTCAATCTTCTGGCCGGGATTGGCGCGGCGGCCGGAATTTTCGCGCTCTTCCGCAGGCGCAGCCCCTATGCGTTGCCGCTGGCCTGCTTCCCGGTCGTCTACCCCTGGGCCTACTATTTGACGCTCGTCGAGCCGCGCTACGGGCTTCCCATGGAGCCGATGGTGCTGCTGCTGGCCGCCGTTGCGCTCTTTCGCCTCGCGGGCCGGAACTTTTAGCGCGGTCAGAAATTTCCGGCAATAGGCGGAAGAACCCGGCTAGATGACCATCTTGGCGACGTAGACCAGCGTCATTCCCCAGGCAATCACAAGCACCATGCGCCTGGCGAGGATCGGACTGAGGCGCCGCATGCTTATGGCACCCGCCGTGGAACCGAGGATCGCGCCGACGGCCACAATCGCGGCAAACAACCAATCGATCTCATGGCCCAGAATGAAGACGGTGACCGAGGTGGTAATGGTCGCCATGGCGCAAAACGTGCGCAGGCCGTTCATCGCATGAATTTTGGTGTTCAAGGTGAGGGAATACAGGGACAGCAGGAGCACGCCCATCCCCGCTCCGAAGTAGCCTCCGTAAATGGCAATGACGAACTGGCCAATGACAGCCATCGCCGCCAGGTACCCGGCAGGAATCGCCATCCGATCGGCCATGCGGCGGATGTGGCCGCTGAAGGAAAACAGAATGGCGGCGAAAATCAGCAGCGGTGGAATCAACCGCTCGAAGAAGCGCGCCGGCGTGTGGAGCAGCAACCATGCGCCCAAAAGGCTCCCGACAACGCTCATGACGATCAGCAGGATGAGCGTGCGGCGTGGCGTATCGATGTACTTGCGGTAGACCCAGCTGCTCGCGGCCAGGCTTGGCCAGACGCCGAGCGAACTGGTGGCGTTGGCTACGATCGGGGGTACGCCGGCGAAAAGCAGCGCCGGAAAAGCAACCAGCCTTCCTCCGCCGGCGACGGAGTTCATCACCCCGGCGATGACCGATGCGAAAAAAACCAGGAACAGGTAAATTGGACTCGAATGCATTCGCGTCGCCGCACGAGAGAGAGCGTCGCCGAACCAGCCGCGGCGTTTCGGTCCGTGCGAATGAAAGAGTTTACATCACGGCGACCGGCGGCCCAATTGAGCCGGGCGGCGCGGAAGAAAAAGAACCGCGGCAGATCTCCGGCGGCGCCAGCCGGCCGGGCCCCGGTCTCCCTAAGCGGCACGAGAACCTAGGGCGGTCCTGGAAAGCGGCCCTGTTCCGCGTCGAATCCTCTCCCGTTGCCGGTACTTAGCGGGAATTCCGGACCAGATCCTTGCCGTTTACCAGCCCATAGGGCTCTTTGCCTGCCAGGGCAGTCAACGCCTGGGAGATAGCCCGCGCCTGCAATGTCGCGCGAGCTTCTTCGCTGACCCATGCCGTGTGCGCGGTGACGATGATCTTGGGGTGCTGCACGAGAGCGGAGCGAAGCTCGGTCACCGAAGTTTCCGACTCCAACACGTCGAGTCCCGCGCCGGCCAGAATGCCCGAATCGATCGCGGAGATCAACGCGGCCTCGTCAATGAGCCCTCCCCGGGCCGTATTGACGATATACGCCCTGCTCTTCATCTTCGCGAACGCTTTTTCCCCGAAGATATGGTGCGTCTTTTCGTTGAGCGGCGCATGGATCGAGATGAAATCGGAGCGGGAAAGCAGTTCGTCAAACGACACCTTGGCGATGCCCATTTGACGGGCCCGCTCGTCATCGAGGTACGGGTCGTGAACGATGACCTGCATCCCCAGCGGCGCCACCTTCGCCGCCAGAAGCGCGCCGATTCTTCCGGCCCCGAACAGACCGCAGACCTGGCCGCGCAAGCGATGCAGCGACGGCATCTTCGCAACGGACCACTGTTTCTCCCTCGCCAGGGCCGCGGCCGCAATGGTCTGGCGGCTCAGCATGAGCAGCAGCGTCAGGGCGTGGTCGGAAACTTCGTCAATGCAGTAATCCGGGACGTTGGCCACCATGATGCCGCGCGCGCTCGCGGCGGGAATGTCCACGTTGTCAATCCCGATTCCGTATCGGACGATAATCCGGCAGCGGGTCATCGCGTCGATGACCCGCCTGGTGATGGGCGCGCGAACCACGAGAACGCCATCGGCCTTGCTGCACAAGGCCGTTAGTTTGTCCTCCTCCGTTACCTGGCCCACAACTAACTTGCCCCCTGCCGCCTCGACCGCTCTGCGCTCCTCGTCGACATGGGCAAACCGATGATCCGTAATGACAATTTCCATTTCAGGCTCTCGTTCCATGGGGGATTTACAGTTCTGGCATAATGACCGCAGCAAAAACTCCTGCCCTTGTACGATAAACCCCGCTCCCACGATCCAGCCATAATTGTTGTCTATGGCATATATCTCAAGATATTACTGGCATGGGCAGGCGAAATGCCGCTAGCATGCATAAACGAACACCCGCGTTGATGAAAGCGTACAGATTCATTCGCGGTTCGCAATCTACCTTCTGCACGCAGCTTGGAGAAAATCAATGTCCGATATCGGAATTATTCCAGTCGATTGGGAAGAACGCTTTGACCCGCAGCGGATGGTGCGTGAGCGACTGCAACGCGCCAAGGAGGCGCTCGAGAATTCCGATCTCGACGCGCTGTTTATCTTCCGCACCGAAGACGCCCGCTACCTGACCGGGTACCGCCATCACCTCGGCCCCGCCTTCATTATGGGCAACGCCGTCGTTGTCCTCGCCAGGGGGCATGAGCCCATTCTCTGGACCATGGACTATGAGCATTGCCGCCTGCGCATGCCCTGGCTTTCGCCCGACCAGATTCGCCCGCGCGCGAATTTCCGCGAACCGGTGGGAATGAAGCGGTGGGCCGATCAGGTCGAGGGGCTGGTCGGCTCGCTGGCGGGAAAACGCGTCGGAGTCGACATCTGGGATCTCAACCTGGAAGGGGCGATTCGGCAGACGTTTCCGAAAACCGAGTTTGCCGATGGCTACCAGAGCGTCCTCATGCGGGCGAAGGAAATTAAAACCCGCGACGAAATTCTATGCCTGAAGATCGCCAATGCCATCACGGAGGCCGCCCTTCACCGCGTGCTCGAAAACTTGCGCCCCGGGGTCAAGGAATGCGAGCTGCTGGGTATCGCCTGGGGGACTATGACGGCGATGGGCAGCGAATGGACGCAGTGTTCCAATATCATCTGCTCCGGGCCCTATACGGCTCCGTACCGGCGGTTCACATCGGATCGAATCATACGGAACGGCGACCTCGTCATTATCGACATTGGCGCAGGTTTCAATGGATATTGGGGCGATTTGACGCGCACATGGGTATGCGGCAACGTGAAACCAACACCCGAAATGCGCGATCTCCATCAGCTCTGCTATGACGCGCTGTTCAATGCGGGCAGTAAGGTACGGCCGGGAGCGACAAACGCGGAAGTATTCGCCGCAGCCGACCCTTACGTGCTCGACAGCCTCGGCCACGGCGCGGGCGTGAATCCATGGGAAGCGCCCTACTTCAGTCCCACTTCGAAAGACGCCCCCGTTGTACTGAAGGAAGGAATGGTCTTCAATCTCGAACCGTATGCGGGCAAGCCGGGCATCGGGGGTATCCGACTCGAGAACGATCACATTGTCACGGCTGACGGCGTCGAAATCTATACGACGTATCCGTTCGACGAGCGGCTCGTGAAAACCGTGCATCCCCTGGACAAAACAACCGGAAGAACCCGCTAAATCGCGGAAATCCCGAAACGCGATACTGACCGGAACTGCATTGGTGGAAGGGGACGCGAGCGCAGTCCCCTTCCACCAACCCATTTTCCCGCCATAAGATACAACCGAGGTCGGAGGGATGCTGCGAGTGCGCCCGGTTTCTTGTCGCACTGGCGTGGGTCAAGCCAGCGGCGTCCTCTGCCTTAGCCGGCCCGCCATCGGACTTCAGGATTGGTCACACATGATCTACCGGGTGGAGGCAGGCATGCCCTTGGCGCGCACGGCTGCTGATCGGCGGCGAACTTCTCTTCTAGCCCACGCGTACCCAAGTCGTTTCGATATGCTGGCGAACGCCGCCCTTTAAGGTTATCCGTGTGGTCAGGCTCAGGCGATTGGGGCCATCCCACTGCAAATGACGATAATTGTTCGTGTTTACCCAGTTTTGCATGGTCGCAGCCTGGATATGTAATATGACCGTGTCACCTTTCACGGTATATGTCCCGGCATAGGCGATACAAGTCGCAAAAGCCCTTGCCCTTTCTTTCATGGGCGCTGCGACTCTGTCCGGAACCGACAAAAGCTTGCGGTCAGCGTTGGACATAATGATTGACACCCTTCCTGTGCGGGTAAACGTAGCGAACCCGGTGGGGCCTTTGCCGAAGGCGTTTGGATTCACTACGCCCTTTAACGTCGTCGATTTTACGGCCACCAGTTTCCACGTACCCACGATGCTCTTTTTCGATTGGGCCGCGGCAATGGTCGAAAAACCAATCAACATCAGAAGCGACATCAAAAGGGTAGATTTGCGCATAGTTCCTTCCTCGGCCTACTTAAGGCTGTAACGGACCACTTCTGATTCAGAATAACTTACACCACTGGGCGAGTCCAGACTTCCACCAAAAGTGGAAAGTGGGCCGTGGTCCGGAACCTATTGCACGGCCTTCTCCGCGGTTGATTGAGCTGCGGAGGACTTTTCCCCGCGCACGAATTTCGGAGACCGGAGATCGCAATTCCTCTTGACCCTCACGCCATCTTGCAGAAACGACCTAGCCTTTGTTACCGTTTCAAAGCGCCTCCCTTCTGGTGCGGGCAGGCCCGGGGAACCGGGAACCCGGCCCTGCGGCAGGCGGTCGCGAATCGGCTTACCCTCCCCGGCCGAGGGCCACTTTCGTGCCCCTGCCGGCCAATCGCCCGGCCCATTGGCTTGGGTTTGGCCGTTTGGCCCGGGTGCAGGCAAAATTTTGCAGGATCGTTCGAATCCGGGCCTGGCTTTGCGCCCCGATTACCACATTTGGCGTGATTATCGGCTGCCTGTCCGCCCCGCATGCCGGATGCTTAAGCGTATTCAACGAGATAATGGATGGCATATTGCAATATTATTGGACATTATGGTTCGTACGGAACAACATGCGCACCATACAGGTAGAGATACGGGGTACAGATGCTGCTTTTGAGGGGCTACTCACTAAAGGTTTAGTCCAAAAAGGCGAGGAAGCGGAGGTTATTTACAATGCACGCTTGCAGATTGCAGAGCAATATGCGGAACTGGGCGCTGCGGTTTACCGTGGCGGCACTTGGCCTCTTTATTTCCTTTGGAATGATAATTGTTCCTCAGGCCGCAGCACAGAGCAGTCGGGAAGTAAAGGTACCCGAATTCAATGTGGATCCCTACTGGCCGAAGCCTTTGCCTGACCATTGGGAGCCGGGTCAACTGGGCGGTGTTTGCATAGATTCGCAAAATCACGTTTTCGTGGTCAACCGCCGCAATTTGACGAAAAAACAGTTACTTGCCGCCGATCAAGCGCCCCCCATCATCGAATTCGACTCTGCCGGCAATGTAATCAACTCGTTCGGAGACCCCAAGGTCGTCCCCAATGGGATCCACGGCTGCACAACGGACGCGCAAGGCAATCTTTATGTTGGCGGCATGAAGGATGGCATCATCCAGAAGTACAGTCCCAAGGGCAAGCTTCTGCTCCAGATTGGAACCCGGGGCGTAGTGGACACCTCCACGGGCAATCTCGAAGCACAAGCGGGTGGCCATGGTTTTATGGGACGGGCAATGAATTCGAGCCATGACAGCTTTTTCTTGCCCGCCGCCATCGCGATTGACCCCACGAACGGCGATATCTACGTTGCCGACGGCTATGGGAATACGCGCGTTGCGGTTTTCAACAAGGAGGGCCACTTCCTTCGCCAGTGGGGCCGTCAAGGCAGCCTGGCGGAGGAAAAGGCCGGTGTTGGCGGCGTCTTTGCGCAGGTGGTGCATTGCGTCACAATCGGGAACGACGGTTTGGTGTACGTCTGCGACCGGCAGGGCGACCGCATCGAGGTGTTCAACAAGCAAGGGCACTTCGAGAAGAATATATTTCTTTACACGTGGATCAATGGTCCCAAAGGATTGCCGGATCAATGGGGCACCGCGTGGTGGATCGGTTTCTCTCCCGACCCTGCTCAAAAATACATGTATGTTGCCGACGGGCGGAACGAACAGGTTCACATTCTCGATCATGCCACCGGGCAGATTCTCGCCAGCTTCGGAAGAGGGGGACATCAGGTCGGCGAGTTCACTCACTGCCATACGATGGCGGTCGATTCCAAAGGCAATATCTATGTAGCCGAGACAGGGAACGGCGAGCGGGTGCAAAAGTTCACGTTCGTTGGATATCGGACGGAAGAAGTTCCGGCTGACGCAGCGAAGAGCTCGAACGAGAAATAGGCAATGGAGTGTCGGAACGTAGGGACAATCGGTACGGAACCAAGAGGGGTGGGAATGGTTAAGCGGAATGCGTTGAGAACTATGGCGGTGATGCTGTCGTTAGTATCTGCAGGGCTGATTACCCTGTTCCACTCTTGTCCAAATTAGCTTTTGAGCGGCGGCGGTAGAACTCTGCTACGGTTTGCGTTGAGAAGACGTGAACCATAGGGAGGTCCACCACCGCCATGACCCGAGTATCCAGCATTTTCAGCCAAATGTTGCAGTTGTTTCCCCGCACTGAGTTTGAGCAGGCCGTCCGGGAGCACAAGGCGAACGCCATGCTCGCGGCTTCAGTTGTTGGGGCCAGTTCGTGGCCATGCTGTTCTGCCATCTGGGACGAGCGCAGTCCCTGCGCGAGATGTGCGGCGGCTTGGCCCGCCACGGAAGGCAAGTTGCGGCACCTGGGGGGCTGCCGGACGCCCCCCAACGCTCCACCTGGGCCTACGCGAATGAACACCGGCCCTGGCCGCTGTACCGCAGCGTGTTTTATCAACTGCTGGCCCGGTGCCGCGAAGCGGCTGGCCCGCATGGCTTCCGTTTCCAGAACAAGCTGTTGAGCCTGGCCGCGACCCTGATCGAACGCTGCGCCTCGGTCTTCGATTGGGCGCAGTACCGCCGCGCCAAAGGCGTTGTGAAACGGCATCTGCTGCTCGATCCCCAGGGCCTGCTGCCCAGCTACGCGGTCATCACCGAAGGCCGCGTGCCTGAAAGCCGCATCGCCCGCACGCTGCGCTTCTAGCCTGGCACCATCGTGGGTTTCGACCGCGGCTACAACGACTACGCCTGGTTCGCCAGCCTCGACGCCGACGGCGTCTACTGCGTCACGCGCATGAAGGAGAACACCGATTACGGGATCGTGGAGCGTCTTCCGGTCCCCGAACGCGGCTCGGTCCAACGTGACGAGATCATCTTTCTTTACAAGCAGGCCCGCAAAGGCGGGCGCGATCTGTTCCTGCGCCGCATCGAGGTCTGAAATGAGGAGCAGCAGCAGCAGCGCACCTTGGTGTTCCTGACCAACCATCGCTGCTTCGCTGCCTCTACCATCGCCGCTATCTACCGCCAGCGCTGGCAGATTGAACTGTTCTTCAAGGCGCTCAAACAAAACCTGCACATCAAGACCTTCGTGGGCACCAGCCCCAACGCCCTGCAGATTCAGATATGGACCGCCTGGATCGCCCTGCTCCTGCTCAAGTACCTGCCGCTCCGCGCCCGCTTCGGCTGGAGCCTGTCCCACCTCGCGGCCTTGTTGCGTCAGCAGCTGTTCGTCTATCGTAACCTGTTCATCGGGACCGATGAGCCGTTCCAGCCCCCGCCGCCGAGCAACTGGCGTTGTCTTGGTGACCGCAACTTGGACAGCAGAACTGCCAACCTCAATCCAGAAGTCGTCTCGGAGACTCTAAAATGCCCCAATTTTCGCGACCTCTAAGCCTCAATCCTGCCTAATTTGGACAGCAGTGACCCTGAACCACCCGAGTTTTCTCCCTCCACTCGACAACCTCACGCTCTTCAACCAAAATGGGTCCGGGGTTAGTAACGCCGGCGCCATCGATGGCACATCCACCAACTCACGCCAGATCCAGCTCGCGCTTAGGGTCACGTGGTAAGGTTCGAATATGGTTCGTGAGCACGCGGGCAGGAAGACGGAGGAGAATTCCGTCTTCCTGCCCCGCAGGCTCACCCGCCGGATGAAGCAAGCTCATGCGTTAAACGGCCCCCAATGAATTGGCAATGACCGTACAGATCGGCACCCGTTGTTTTGCAATCATCTCTGGATTAAGATAGAGGGCTCATGTATCACTCTGGCCGCCATTTCCTTCAGATTCCTGGCCCCACAAACGTTCCCGATCGCGTTCTCCGGGCAATGGATCGCCCGGTCATCGACCACCGCAGCAAGGAGTTTTCCAACCTCGGCAAAGAAGTCCTGGAAGGCATGAAAGAAATCTTTCAAACAACGAGCCCGGTAATTATTTATCCCGGCTCCGGCACGGGTGGCTGGGAAGCGGCGATTGCGAACACACTCTCCCCCGGCGACCGTGTCTTGATGGCCGAAACGGGATTTTTCTCGGAGATGTGGCGAAAGGTCGCGGAAGGCTTCGGAATCGAGGTCGATTATCTGCCCAGCAATTGGCGCAGGGGCGCCGATCCGGCCGAGATCGAGGCCCGGCTGAAGGCCGACAGCAAACACGAATACAAGGCCGTGCTGGTCGTTCACAATGAGACATCCACGGGAGTGACCAGCCGTATCGATGAGGTCCGCCGCGCGATCGATCGCGCCGGCCATCCCGCCCTTCTGCTGGTGGACGCCGTCTCTTCCCTGGCCTGCATCGATTATCGTCACGACGAATGGGGCGTCGATGTATCCGTCGCCGGGTCGCAAAAGGGCCTGATGCTTCCGCCGGGGCTCGCCATCAACGCCATATCGGAGAAAGCCCTGGCGGCCTCCAAAACGGCCAAATCGCCCCGGTCCTACTGGGATTGGAATCCCATGTTGGGATTCAATCCGGCGGGATTCTTTCCTTATACGCCGGCCACGAACCATCTCTACGGGTTACGGGAGGCCTTGGCGATGCTGCGGGAGGAGGGGCTGCCCAACGTATTCCGCCGCCATGATCGGCACGCCCGCGCCGCTCGCGCCGCCGTGCAGGCCTGGGGCCTGGAAATGGTTTGCGAAGACCCGCAACAATACTCGCGTTGCGTGACGGCCGTATTCACGCCGGCCGGTTATGATGCCGATCGGTTTCGCGAAATCGTTCGAGAACGCTTCGACATGTCTCTGGGCGGCGGGATGGGGCAGCTCAAAGGCAAGGCGTTTCGCATCGGCCATCTGGGAAGTTTCAACGACCTCATGCTGGCGGGGACACTCTGCGGAATCGAAATGGGTCTCCACCTGACAGGCATTCCCACGAAAGCCAGCGGCGTCACGGCAGCACTCCAGTACCTCGCGGAAAGCTCAAGTACCGAATCTGTTTAGCCAGTCAGGGATGTCCTTACAGGATCGAATCGGTCCGGCTGAAGGAGGGAGCATCCATGAAAAAGGTACGGTTGTTTTTCCAGTTCATTCTGATGGCCGGTCTGGCCGTATGCGCAGCGCAGGGCGCCCCGCCGCTGAAATTGGTTCGGACCATCCAGATCCCACAAGTGGCCTGTCAGAACCCCAATCTGGACAAAAAACAGCTCGCCGAAGCTGTAAACACCTTTTTTATGCCCCTCATGACCTGCCACTTCGACCGGTTTGGGCTGGACCCAAAAAACAGCCGCCTGTTTATCCCGGCCGAAAACAACAAGACCGTTGAGGTCTACTCGATTCCTTCCGGGAAATGGCTGCACAGCTTTCACGGATTTGCGATGCCCCATAACGTATTTTATCGGCCGGACACGAACCGGATTTACATTACCGACGGCAGTACGACCGTGGGCGCGCTGCATATATTTGACGGAACAACCTACCGCCCGATCAAGACGATCCGGCTCCTGCCGGGCACGGACTCGTTGGCCTACGATCCGGCAACCCATGACCTGTACGTGACGAACGGCGGGAAATTTGCGCACCTCAACTACGTTCGAGTGAGCATCATCAATACGGATACCGACGATCTTGCCGGCAATATCCGGATTCCCGCCACCCGCCTCGAACATATGGTGATGGATCCGTCGGGGGCCAGGATCTTTATTAATATCACCGACAAGCGGGAGATCGGCGTGATCGACACGAGCAAGAATGCCCTGGTCGCGACCTGGCCCCTTGCCAAAGGGGACCTGAACGTCGCCCTGGACCTGGACAAGGCCGGCCATCGCCTCTTTGTTGTCTGCCGCAGCGGGATCATGGACGTATTTGACACGCAAACGGGCAAAGTCGTCGCCACCGCGCCTATTTCGAAGGGAGTCGACGATGTGGTTTACGACGCCCGGCACAAGCGCGTTTACGTCACATGCGCGGTGGGCGTCATTGACGTTTTCCAGCAGCAAGACCCCGACCACTACACGGCCATCGCCAGGATACCGACCGGCCCGATGGGCAAGAACGGTATTCTCGTCTCCTCGCTGAATCGCTTTTACGTGGGCGTGCCGAGGTACGCGAATGTGGAATCCAAACTCCTGGTGTACAAGGTTCAGTGACCGGTTGCCTGTCAGGCCCCCGGACTGTCATACGGAGCGGGGGAAGCGCTCCGGCGAAGATTTGACCTTCGCCCCGCCAAAGGGAGCGGCCCGGCCGCGCGAGCGCGCTCTGGCCTTCGGATTCCATTCGGGGATGAACACAATCACAGGCCCTTCAGGCTAACGCGCAAACCGCCCGATTCGATCGTATTCGACGCGGACACGGGGAAGGAAGTGGCGCGAGTTCCGAATGTGGCGGGCCTGCGCGGCGATCCGCATTTTGACTCGAAACGGAAGCGCATTTATATTAGCGGGCTGTCCGGCGCCTTGCGCTGCCATCGGTTCCGCGCAGCGCAAACCGGCTAAACGCAGGGCTGATTCCCGAAGGTGAGCAACGCCGGAGGAAACCGAGTGAGCGCTGAAGTGAAGCAAGCAACGCCGCGGGCGAGGATGCTGACCGCAACGACCGTTGTTCTCATCCTACTCTGCGCGATGTATGGATTCGCATATACCAACCGCGTCATCGTAGGCACCGCATCGTTGGTCTTCAAGCACGATCTTCATCTTACAAATGTCCAAGTTGGCCTCGTATTCTCCGCGTTTGCCTATCCCTACATGGTGTGTACCGCGCTCGGGGGATGGCTTGGCGACCGTTTTGGCGCGCGATGGTCCCTGGCCGTGCTCGCAGTGATCTGGTCCGGAGCCACAATCCTCATGGGGCTGGCTACGTCGTTTGCTGGCATGATGTCGTTCGGTATTTTGCTGGGCATCGGACAAGGCCCCACTTTCCCCATTGCGACACGGGCGATCAGCGACTGGCTTCCCAAGCGAAAACGCGCGTTTGCCCAA
>Ga0307373_10005880_pt1 | contig 19787 bp, 8 predicted proteins | sample OX2MG_FD_202534 | JGI IMG/M metagenome (GOLD analysis project Ga0307373, IMG submission 202534) | Soil microbial communities from Risofladan, Vaasa, Finland - OX-2 | ecosystem: Environmental > Terrestrial > Soil > Coastal area > Acid sulfate soil | place: Finland: Risofladan, Vaasa | collected...
GATTATGGCGCTCGAAGACAACCCCGGCTTCAACGCTGGCGTCGGCTCGGTCCTCACCGCCGATGGCCGCGCCGAACTCGACGCGGGCATCATGGACGGCGCGACGCTGGGGGTGGGCGCGGTGGCGGGCGTCACGCGCATTCGCCAGCCCATCGCCCTGGCTCGCGCCGTGCTGACCAGTCCCCATGTGCTGCTGGTCGGCGCGGGCGCCGAGCAGTTCGCGGAGGCGCACGGCATTGCGCTGGTAGAGAACAGCGCGCTGGTGACGCCCGCCCAGCGCGCCCGCTGGCGCCGTGGCTACCGCGACGGCGACGACGCCAATGTTGATCCAGCGGACGAAGCCGCCGAGGCGACGGTGGCGCCCGACGACGAGTCACACGCGACAGGTGAGGCGGCGACGCGCTCTGTCAGGACGAACAGCGCGAAGGCCAATGGCGCCCGGCGCCCGGCGTCGGTTGCGCCAGCCACGGACGCGGCCATCCACGCCGACGACACGAAGCATGGCACCGTCGGCGCCGTCGCGGTGGACGCGCAGGGCAACGTCGCGGCGGGCGCCTCGACCGGCGGCATCGCGGCGAAGCATCCGGGGCGCGTGGGCGATACGCCGCTGGTGGGCTGTGGCTTCTGCGCGGAGAACGGGCTGGGCGGCGTCTCCAGCACGGGCCACGGCGAGGCCTTCGTCCGCCTGACGCTGGCGCGACGGGCGCTGGACTACATCGCGCGCGGCCTCTCGGCGCAGGCGGCGGCCAACGTGGCGATCACCCTGCTGGACGAGCGTGTCCACGGCGCCGGTGGGCTGATCCTGCTGGATGGCCGGGGGCGCGTCGGCTTCGCGCGCAACACCTCGGCGATGGCCCAGGCGTATATCATCGAGGGGATGGACGCGCCGATTGCGGGGGTGTGAGCGGACCTAACCCCCGGCCCCTTCCCACATGCGTGTGGGAAGGGGAGAATGTGAGCTGGGGCGGGTGGTGAATGGCGACGATGCGGTTGGCGACGTGGGGGCTGGCGCACTACGCAGCAACCATGCTAAACGATGCTATCAGAAGGGAATGGGGTGGCGATGATTCCTCGCGCTTTGCGATGGGCGGAAAGGATTTTGGGCGCGCTGACCGGCGTGGCGCTTGTGGTCAGCGCCATCATTGGGGCGAATATTCCGGTGCGCTCGGTCAATCCGGCAGTGGCCTACGGCGGCGTCAACCTGTTTGACTACCTGGGCGCGCGGCTGGCGGTTGGCGTGCTGCTGATGTTCCTGCTGCTGGCGGTCTTCTTCGCGGGCACGGCCATTCTGCATGCGCGTGAGGGGACCAGTGGCTGGCTGGCGGGGGAGTGGAGCGTCGGCGTGCTGCTGGCCGTCGCGGTCTTCGCCACCAACGGCTTCTTCGCCTATCTGTTCTACCCCAGCCTGGGCCTCGCCGTCGTCTCCCTGCTCGTCAGCAGCCTCCGCCAGCTCACCGCCGCCACCAACACCCCGACGCGACGGTAGGGGATAACCATGCTATCCTGGACGAGATCGCCCCAATCACTACTGGAGGATACCCACCATGCCCGACACGTCGCCTTCTGCCGCCCTGTCTGCTGACCAGACTGCCCACGGATTCGCCAGCTACCGCGCGAACTTCCCATCCCTTCGCTTGGAGCAAAACGGGAAGCCAGTGGTCTACTTCGATGGCCCGGCGGGAACGCAGGTCCCGCAGGCGTGCATCGCTAGTATCGCAGGCTACTTGACCACCTCCAACGCCAATACCGGCGGCGCGTTCCTGACCAGCGCGCGGTCGGATGATGTGTTGCATCAGGCGCATGCCGTGATGGCGGAGTTCCTGAATGCGCAGGACGCGCGTGAGATCGTCTTTGGCGCGAACATGACCACGCTCACCTTCGCCTTCAGTCGCGCGTTGGGGCGCACGTTGCAGCCCGGCGACGAGATTGTGGTGACGCAGCTCGACCACGACGCCAACGTAGCCCCTTGGCTCCAGTTGGCCGAGGATCGCGGGCTGACGGTGCGCGTCGCCGACATCGATCCCGCCACCTGCACGCTGGATATGGACGACCTGCGCGCCAAGATCACCGACCGCACGAAGGTCGTCGCGGTTGGCTACGCCTCCAACGCCACCGGCACGATCAACGATGTCGCCACCGTGGTCCAGTGGGCGCGCGAGGTCGGCGCGTATTCGTTCATCGACGCCGTTCACTACGGCCCGCATGGCCCTATCGACGTGCAGGCGCTCGGCTGCGACTTCCTGGTCTGCTCGGCCTATAAGTTCTTCGCGCCTCACATTGGCGTACTCTACGGACGGCAATCTCTAATGGAGACGTTGCGCGCCTACAAGGTGCGGCCCGCCAGCGACGACCTACCCGACAAATGGGAGACCGGCACGCCCAACCTCGAATGCCTCTCCGGCCTGTTGGGAACGATGGAGTACATCGAGACGGTCGGGCGCGAGTATGCGGACCAGTATGCGGCGCGCTTCCCCGGCATGAGCGGGCGTCGGTTGGCGCTCCACGCCGCCCGCGCCGCGTTCCAGGAGTACGAGCGCAAGTTGTCGGCGCGCATGCTCGCCGCACTTTCCGCGATCCCTGGCGTGCGCATCTATGGGCTGACGGCAGAAGTGGATTTGCCCCGGCGCGTCCCCACGTTCGCCATCACCATCGCCGGGCATACGCCGCGCGAGATCACGGAGGCGCTGGGCGAACGCGGCGTCTTCACCTGGGACGGCAACTACTATGCGCTCAACCTGATGAACCGTCTGGGCCTCGAAGCGCACGGCGGCGCCGTGCGCATCGGCCTCGTCCACTACAATACGCCCGAAGAGATCGACCGGCTGGCGGTGGCGCTGGGGGAGATTGTGGGCGAGTGAGCAAATCAATTGGTTTGCATCAGGTCCGGTTTCGACCGCTTTTGCTGGTACGCTGATGCCAGAGCCAACACAGTGTTGGCTCTGCTGTAACCAAATGAGAGGCGCCAACAGATGAGAGTAGGTCATGCCGAACGGCAGGCCCCACAACCAGACAGTTCGGTGATACAATGGTTGCTCGATGGCGACCCCGCGATCCGCTGGCAGGTGATGCGCGACTTGACCGGCGCCTCGCCAGAGGAGGTCGCCGCCGAGCGCGCACGAATTGCCACCGAGGGCCTCGGCGCGCAACTGCTCGCCCTGCAAGGAGCCGACGGGGCGTGGGCTGGCGCGGCGTTTAACCAGGAGTGCAACTCCACGATGGACGTCCTGTCGCTGTTGCGCGAATTCGGGCTTGATCCGGCGAGCGACGAGGCGCATCGTGCGATGCGCCTCGTCCGCGACCATGTGACGTGGCGGGACTGCGCTCCACAGGAGTGCCACGACAACCCCTTCTTCGTTGGCGAGGTTGAGCCATGCATCAACGGGCAGGTGGCGGCGAGCGGCGCGTACTTCGGCCAGGATGTCCGGGGCCTCATTGAGCGGCTGCTCACCGAGCAACTGTCCGATGGTGGCTGGAACTGCGAGGCGGAAAACGGCTCGACGCGGTCATCGTTCAACACCACAATGTGTGTGTTGGATGCCCTGCTCGAATACGAACTGGCAGGTGGAAGTGGCGCCTATGTAACGGAGGCCCGACTCCGTGGGCAGGAGTATTTTCTCGAACGGCGCCTCAATCGGCGGCAGTCAACTGGCGAGGTGATCGCGCGTGATCGGTACGACGATCACGTATGGACGAGCTTCGCCTTCCCGACCTGGTGGCATTACGATGTGTTGCGGGGACTCGATTACTTACGCCGAGCTGGAGGTACGCCAGACGCGCGTATGGCCGAGGCGATAGAGGTGGTCAAGTCGAAGTGTGACAGCGATGGCCGTTGGCCGCTCGACGTTCGGTATCCAGGGGATATGGCGGTCGAGTTGGGTGAAGACGAGGGCCAGCCGAGTCGGTGGATCACGCTGCGCTCACTACGGGTGTTGGACTGGTACGCAGCGGGATAATTGCGCTGGCGCTGCGGGTCCTTACCCAGCCATCGAAGTCCGGCGGTACAACTCTCTACTCGTCGCTCACGCTGTCGCCAGCCATCGCATTGAGTGTGGCGAGGGCGGCGCGGGCTGCCTCCTGCCCAGCCTCCTTCACGCTAGAGGCTATGCCCTGCGCCAGTTGCCGTTCGCCGACGAAGACGCCGACGGTGTAGCGCAGGTCGTTGGCCGGGCCATCCGTCGCCAGCCGCTCGTAGCGCGGCGCAGCGCCCAGCAGCCGTTGCGCCCGCTCTTGCAGGAGGCCTTTGGGGTTGTGGTCCTTCAGCGTCGCCTTCACCCCTGGGATGATCGGCAGGATCGTGCGTGCGACGAACGCCTCGGCGGTGTCGCGTCCCTGGTCCAGGTGGATCGCGCCGACCAGCGCCTCGATCACATCGGCGCAGAGCGACTCGCGTGAGCGATCGTTGAACGTATGCAGGCTGGCCACGTCCACCCGGATGAAGTCCATCAGGCCCAGGTCCAGCCCGATGCGCGCCAACGCCCGGCGACTCACCACCTCCGACTTGAGCGCCGTCATCTCGCCCTCGTTGGCGGCTTCCGCATAGCGCCGGTAGATGCGCTCGACCACATACGCCCCGATCAGCGCGTCGCCCAGAAACTCCAGCGTATCGTAGGAGTCGCGTTGCGCTGTCTCCGGGCAGACGGTGTGATGGGTGACGGCCCGAAAGAGCAGCGCACGATCGTTGAAGGCCACGCCCAGCCGCGCCTCGAGCTGCGCCAGATCGGGCGTCAGTGGCGCGGGGATTGTTGGTTGGGAGGTTTCAAGCGGTGGGTTTTCAGGGCTGCTCATGGTGGACCTAACTCTGGCGCGTTGGGATGTGGCACGGGCGTGGCGCCGCGTGGCGCGGCGGGCGCTTGGTGCATCTTGGCGCGGGCGGCGGAGCGCGTGAACGACGTGTGTGGCGGGCGTGGCGTCGTAGCGGGCGCGTGAACGCGCGCCGTGAGGCCGCTGGCCACGAAGGCCGCCTGCGCGGCCTGGAGATCGGCAAATGGCCGACGATTCACGCTCGGTGATCACACCAACTTGCTTGCGCAGGCCAGCGACACACACAATACGTCATGCGCAGGATAGCGATCTCCAGGCCGCGTCGGCGGCCTTCGTGGCCGCCAGGCCTCACGGCGCGCGTTCACACGCCACCGCGCCGCCCGCCGCATACTCGCGCCGCCCCTCGCCGCCCTTACGGCTGAATCGGCAACCCATCGCGCACGACGAAGACGAAGTCGTAGGAACCGGTCGTCGCGCCGAGCGGTTTACGAGTCCACAGCCAGTTCCAGATGCGTTGCGCGGCCAGCGTCGGCTTGAAGCACTGCCCCGCCGGACTCGTCTTGTAATTGTAGCACGCGGCGGGGGGGTTGCTGCCGTAGCTCAGATACGGCCCCAGCCCCTGCCCATACAGCAACGCATCCCCCGGCGGCGGGCATTTCACCGTCGCCGTCGGCGTGCAGGGCAGTGGCTTATACGACTCGTCGAACCAGGCGCGCAGGCGATACTCTTTCAGGTGGTAGCCTGTGGGGTAGGCCGCCAGGAACGACTGCACCTCGGCGCCGGGCAGCAGCAGCAACACATCCGGCTTCGGCCCGCTGGCGCTGAACGTCTGCGCGCTGAACTGAACGTAGGTAGAGGGATGGGGATCGAGGTAGTAGTTGCGCAGATACCAGTAGAACGGCCACTCCTCGCCTGCGCCGACGACGATGTTGAGCTGATGCTTGCCACCATGCAACTCCTGATCGGCGTAGTTGATCTTGTTCATCACCAGATCAACGTCGGGGGTCGTTTGCACGTAGACGTATGGTTCCAGCGGCCCTTCCGCCGGGTCGAGATACGTCAGGTCTACCATGCCATGCACGGTGGGGATGAGCAGCAGCACGGCGATCACAACACTGGCCAGCGCGGCGGCAGGGCGCCCATGCGAGACATCGCGCGCCATCGCCGCCAGGCGGGCGCCCAAGGTTGCGCTCTCCGCCCAGGCGGCGCGGGCCACGGCGGCGACCTGCCGCAACGCCCAGGCGATCGAGAGTCCCGCCAGCAGCATCAGTGGCAGTAGCATGTGGATGGTGAGCCAGGGCATCTTCTCGCCCGCCCAGGAGTAGATCGCCACCGACGCCACGAACCACCAAACCAGGAACAGCCGGAAGCGCGTCGGGCGGGCCAGCGCATAGACCAGCCCGGCCAGCCCAAACACCACCGCGATCTGCTCATACAAGGGGATGATCAGAAAGTAGTAGTAGATTGGCTGGCCACCGCGCGCCACCTTCTGCTGCTGAATCCAGTAGTAGAGGCCCTGCCACACGCCGCGCCCGATGCCCTCGTTGAAGCCCGAACCGATGGTGCGGTTGGCGACAGTTGGGTCGCCCGGCGTCACCAGATTGGGGTTGAACGCATGGACCAGCGAGAAGGGTACTTCCCAATACATCGCCGCGAAGACCACCCAGGCGACGACGAAGCCAACAAACCACTGCGCCCACGAGCCACCCAACAGCAGCCGTAGGAACGTCTGGCGTTCTGGATCGAGCCGCGCATACAGGCTGCGCGACCAGCGGCCCGGCGCGCCAACCACGCGGTCCACGCGCGTCTCCCACGGCGTCGCGGGCAACTCGTCCGCATCCAGGTCAATGGCGTCGTCGCCATCGGTTGCGCGGGCGGTCTGCAAGGCGTATTGGCGCTCGTCTTCGGCGGCGAGGGCGCTATCGCGGAAGATTTGCCAGAAGAGCGCCACGATCACCCAGACGGCGATGGCGATACTGACGTAGAGCAGGATACGCACGGTGTTGTCTTCGAGCTGGGCGACCTGCAAGTCGGCCTTGGTCTGGTTGGCCAGAATGTAGACATTCAGGCTGTCCACAATCTTGAGCGCGATGTAGGCGATCACCAGCCCGATCCCAGCGAAGATGACGAGCAGCCCCGCGCGGGTGAAGAAGAGGCGCTCGCGCAGGTTGAGTTCGCCGGGCAGCAGATCGGCGATGCTGGCGGCGGCCTCCCAGATCAGCAGCGCGCCCAGAAACGCGCCAAAGATGGCGAACGTCAGGAAGATGCCCTCGAACGTGGCGTAGGCCAGCACCGTGGCGGCGATGGTCAGCGCGAACCAGGTGATCGTCCGCTTGCGCGCCCACTGCACGGCGCAGACCACCATCGCAAACATGAAGAAGTTGAAGTAGATGTCTTCCCGCAAGAAGCGCGAGAAGTAGACGAAGGCAGGCGAGACGGCCAGCAGCAGCGCGGCCAACCACGCCTCCACGCGCCCCAGCGTCTTGCGCAGGCCAAACGGCAACGCGACGATGCCCAGGCCAAACAACGCAGGCACGATGCGCGCCGTGTAGTCGTTGATCCACGGATCGTTCCCGGCGCTGCTGACGCGGAAGAGCGCCTCCAGCGCCATGATGATGGCGAACATCAACCCTTCGGCGTGGAACTGAAACGGCCCATGCAGCAGCGGATCGTAGGAGTAGCTCGACGGGTCGCGCGCGAACATCAGCGAGAAGTAGGCGTGCATGCTCTCGTCGTGGTGCAACGGCTTGGCGCCCAACTCCCAGAAGCGCAGGAACGCCGCCAGCCCAATCACTGCGATCCACAGCCAGCTCTCGGTCGAGAGCCGCCGCACGCGCGCCCAGCCTGCCCGCCAGAACGTCTGCCGTTCCTGCGGCTGCTCCGGCGGCGTTGCCGACGCCCAGTCCTCGTCGGCGTCGGCTTCCGCAACATCGGCGATCTCCGCCCGTGCGAACGTTGCCCCGGCGGAGTCGGGCGCTGCGATGGTCGCTGCGCGGGCTGCGCCGCGCGCGGATGTGACGGAGCTAACGGAAGTGGCAGACATAGCGGCGCGTGGTCGGCTGGCCGTCGCGCGGGCGCCCTGTGCGCCGTTCGCGCTGGTCTCGCCATCCGCGCCAGCAGTCGCCTGCCCGCCGCTCGTCGCGCCGTTCCCCCGGCGCGCCCATCTGGCGTCACTGGCGTCACTGGTCGCCGAGACAGCCGCCGACACGCTCACAGCGCTGGTGGTCATCTCAACCTCCACAGGCGATGTGGCGCCGGTGTTGGGCGTTGTTATCGGCTGCGAAGCTGACGTGGCGAGCGGCTTTGCGGCAGCGCCAGATGTGCGCGACGAAGCGACGGCGCGACCCGACGTGGCGCCAGCTGACGCGGCGACGGAGCCAGCCCCTGCCAGCGAGACGGAAGCCGACGGCCCACGTATGCCGATGCGCGGCGCCACGCTCTGCGCGCCACCCCGCTTGCCGTTGTGCGTCGCTGGCCGTCGCGGCGCGCTGGCTTGGTTGCGCTGGCCTTTCGCCCCGCGCTTCCCCGGCTGTGTACTCATCTGGCCGTCCGCCTTTCCGCTGTGTCTCTATCGTCTTGGGTCCTGCGCTGGTGGCGCACACCCATCCAAATCAAACTGATCTTCACATAACTATCGTAGTGAGGCCGGGCCACGCACTACCATCTGCCGACAGTAAGGCTATTGCCGCCCTCGCGGCGTTCAATCGGTCCATCACGGGACCGCGTAGATGGCCACGCCGTCATACTGATAGACGACGCGCAGGAACGATGAGAAACGTGTGAGGTTGGCGTTGGGGTACGTCACACGCTCGCCCGCCCCCACATACACAAAACGAACGTTGTACTCGTGTAGCAGCGCGAGTACCTGGCTGTCACTCGGATTGCTGTAGATCTGGCTCACGGCGTCGAGGCGCTGGCTAATGGTATTACCGCGTCCCGCCTGCAAGAACCAGTTGTAGCGCCACTGCTCTTCATGCCCGCCCCAGCCCATCAGCGTCGGCAGGCCGGTGAACGCGGAGACCCGCCCCAGATGCGTATATTCGTTATAGGTCGCCGCCTCCACGATCACCGGATCGCCACTGACATGCGTATTCAGCCAGGCAATAGCGTACTGATCGCCGCTGTTCTCGCTGTCATACGCCATGTAAGCCGTGCCATCGAGCGAGTGGGGCTGGGTCAGGTTGTCGCTACGCGCCGCGACCGCCATCACCGGGTAGATCAGCGCCACCGCCACCAACGCCACCAACACCACCAGCCACACAGCGCCCACCGCCGCCTGCGCCCACTCGTTCGCTTCGGGTCGCCCATCACCCGTTCCGCGCCGCAGCGATCTGCGCTCCACCCTCTGCGCGTCCGCGTCCGCGTCCGCGTCGGCGAACGTTGTGGCCGCCAGACCCCCAGGCGCGAATTCATTCGCTGGCTCCGCGCCCGCTGGCCCATTGCCCGCTGGCCCGCTGCCCACCGGCCTGCCCACCGGCCCCGCCGACACGTCGCCCAACTTCCCGCCGTGCTGCGTCGTCGCGCCTGGCTGGAGGACTGGCGCAGCGTCGCGCGTCGCCTTGCCCTGGCGCGACTGCATCGTCGGCTTCTCGCCACTGGCCTCTGCGCCACGCGATGCGCCCTTGCCGCCGTGCGACGACTTTGCCGAGCGGCGCGCCGACCTCGAACGCGAAGACGCCCGCGCCGCCAGCGCTACGCGACCACTCAGTACGCCGCGATACGTTCCAGCGACCGCCAGCCGCGCACTGATTGGCCTCGCCGCAGCTTCGCGCAACGCGGCCCACCCACGGCGCATGGCCAACAGAACTGTGGCGAGACGACGTGACGCCAGTCCGTGATATGCCAGCGCCCCCTGCGGAGCGCCTATGTCCTCCCCTTCGGCGCTCTCACCTGCGCCAAGCCAGCGCACAGCCACCACCGCAGGGATCATCGCTGCCAACGACCGCCATGCAGAGACCGTCAGCCACGCCACCAGCGGGCCGCTTGCCACGCCGAAGATCAGCCACGCCTGGTAGTACAGCTTGAAGACCGTGTTCATGCGGAAGTCCACGCCTAGCGCGGATGGTGTGCCGCCGAAGATGTCGCGCAGGTAGACCAGCTCACACGTCACGACCAACGCCGTCGCCGTGCCGATCAGCACGTAGACCCATAGCTCCGCGCGTTCGCTCCAGCGCAGCGGCGTGGATGATGAGACGCCCGTCGCGCCATCGGCGCCGTCACCCTGGCTTGCGTTGTCCTCCAGGTCGGTGGTTTGCGCATGGGCGTTGACGCCGCCAACGGCGTCCGGCTCGTCGTCCACATCTGCCGTATCAGCGTCGTCCACCGCGCCCCAGGCCAGCCGGAAGTCCAGCTTGCGCAGCGCCAGCCATGCGCAGGCGCCGATGATCAGCAGGCCCCAGAAGAGCGTCCACAGCCCACTACCCATCGTCCGCCATGTCACAAATGCCAGCAGCGCCACGCCCACCCCGCCGATCACCAGCGGCCCATTCATTGTGTTTGCCCGCCCCTCGAGGACCGATGGGCGAGGCGCGAGGCGCGCCAGACGGAGCGCCAGCAGGGAGAGCGCCAGAAACAACGGCAGACCAAAGATCGCGATCTCGTCGCCAATCGGCGTATGCTGGGTCGCGGGGACGATCCCCACGCCCAGCCCTGGTGACGAGAAGCCGCGATAGAATGGGAAGTAGAAGATCAGCCCCAGCGCCACCAGCATGGCAATGACCGTCGCCAGATCGATCAGCAGCACACTGTCGATCACCCGCTCGTGCGCTAGCCATTGCTGGATCAGCAGCGCCAGCACGGCCAGCCCCACGTAGGTCGGCAGGTCCCAGCCGTTGATGGCGTAGAGCGACCCCAGGATCACGCCGGAAACCGCCAGACACAGCCAGCCCACGCCGCGTCGCCCAAACACGCCAATCCCCTCGCCGGACGCCAACAGCAGGTTGAACGCCAGCCCAATCGCCAGCGCCGCAAACGGCAACGCCAGCACATGCGCATGCAGATCGGCCAGCGCGAAACTAAACGCTGGGAACTCGTTGATCGTGTTCGGGATGACGCGCGACGGCGCCCACCAATCGTACTGCGGCCACAGCGCCCGTTGTGTCCACCAGCCCCACACATTGCCGTGCAGCGGCATACCCCGCCCGCTCAGCCCACTGGCGATGTGGTACCACACCTGCGCGCCATTCAGGTTGCCGACGATCAACGTGAGGATGACGGCGAGTAGCCCGGCGATGGCGGGTGGTAGCAGGGTTCCCCCACCCCCAGCCCCTCCCCCGCTGCGGCGGGAGAGGGGGGCTTCGCGTTCCCTGCGGGAACGCGGGGGAAGGAGCGGGGGGAGTTCTGCCGTAGCGCCGGCTTCCAAGCCATTCGCCGTGCCTCGTCCCGCGCCATTTTCCAAGCCGGTCGCCGTGCCTCGTCCCGCGCCACTTTCCTCCCCGCCATTCGCCACCCCCCCCGCCTCACGCTCCTCTCCCCGCGTTCCCGCAGGGAACGCGAAGCCCCCCTCTCCCGCCGCAGCGGGGGAGGGGCTGGGGGTGGGGGAACCCCATCCCGCGCCACCCATCTCGCCATCCGCAACATCCGTGGCGCGGGGCGTAGCGCGGCGACCGGCTTGGAAGTCGGCGCTACGGAGGTCGGCGGGCAGGCGGCTCCGGGCCACGGCTGCGATATTTGTGGCGACGCCGAAGATGGCCGTCGCGGCCAGCGCGAAGGTGAGCGCGACGGCGACGTTGAAGGCGACTGCTGGCTGCGTGCCCAGCGTCTTTGCGGGCAACGCCATCAGGTAGTGGCCGAAGTAGTAGTAGTTGATCGGCTGGCCGCTGAGCCACGGGTCGGGCGGCGGCAGATGCGGCGCCCGCCAGATCGCCGAGAGGAACGCCACATCCATGAACTTTTCGGTGTCCACCACGGCGGGGGTGAACGAGCGCACCCAGGCCATCAGCGCGAAGGCCCCGGCGAACAGCCCCTCGGTCAGCGCGACGTACCCCCAGTGGCGCGTCAGCAGGCGACGCAGCGCGGCCAGCGTCTCGCGCCGCCGCAGCAGCGCCGCGTTGCCCAGCGCGAAGAGCAGCGCCGTCGCCAGAATCCAGCCGCGATTGAAGGGCAGCGCCGGGATCAGCGAGAGCGGGAACCAGATCAGCCAGCCCAGCAGCAGCAGGCTCAACGGCTTGCTCAGCGCCCAGCCACGATCGGGCAGGTTGGCGAAGAGCGTCGCGGTTAGCGGCAGGCCCACGATCCCCAGGAGTTCGATAGCCAGCCACCAGGAAAACAAAACGCCCATCAGCCTACCACCTCATAGATCGTCGTCTGTTGTTGTTGATACACCACCCGCAACACGCCCTCGCTGACCAGCGTCGCGTACTTCGCCTGCGCTGGAGCCGACATGGCAATACAGTTGTTGGCCTGATCGGTCATGTAGCATGTACGCTCCAGCACGCCGACATAGACGTAGCGCACGCCATAGGTATGCAGGAACGACTCGGCGGCGCCGGGATCGGGCGTGCCGTAGAAGTTCTGCACGTCGGCCTGCCGCGCGTAGACCGGGTCGGGATAGCGTTGCTGCGACTCGTGGCTGCTCCACCCCAGCACGCTGGGCAGGCCGGTGTAGATCGAGACGCGGCCATACCAGGCGTAGGGGCCATTGCTGGCCTCGACGATGGTGGGGTCGCCGCCGATATGCAGGTTCATCCAGGTGATCGCGGCGTAGTCCTGCGGGTACCAGCCGCGCATATACGCCATGCCGTCCAGCGAGAGGCCCTGCGGCTGCACGCCCCCCGGCGGCGGCGACACGGCAGCCCAGATAGATGGGTCTTGCACGCGCACCGCCGTCCCCGCGAAGAGGAAGACCAGCGAGCCGACGATCAGCCCGGTCAGCGTCAGCAGCCACGCCGCCGCGATGAGCGGGCGCGTCGCCATCACCAGGGCGCCCACCAGGTCGCGCGGCGTGCGGGGGCCGTCGTCAGCTGGCGCGTCGTCTTCGGCTTCGTAGTGGATAGACGTTGCGGGTACCGGTGATGGTTCCATCGCCCCCACCCTGGCGTGACCTGCCCCCACCCTCGCTTGGCCTGCGGCCTGCGCATTTCCCTCCCCCAAAGGGAGAGGGACGGAGGCGGGGGGTGCGGGGGGTGCGGTGAAGGCGTCTGGGTCGGCGTCCGCAGAGGCGGGGGTGGGATCGCCGATGAGGCGGGTGATGAGCTGGGTGGCGGCGAGGGCGGAGCCGAGCGCCAGCAGCGTCCAGACCTGGTAGTAGAACTTGAAGACGGTGTTCATGCGCTCCCAGGGCGAGTTGTCCAGGAAGTCGCGGACGTAGATGATCTCGACGCCAAGCGCGACGCCCAGGCCGAGCAGCAGCAGCGCGTAGGTGAGCAGCTTGGTCGGCGAGTGGCGGGGGTTGAGGCCGAGGAAGAGGCCGACCGCGATCATGACCGCCAACAGCGCATTGAGGCTGGTGTGATAGGCGAGGTCGAGCGTCAGCGCGCTCACCACGCCGACGATCAGCAGCCGCGCGGTCGGCGCCCACGCTGGCGCGGGCGCCACCGACATCGTGCGCTGCATCGCCAGCGACCCGTCGCTTTGCAACGTGTAGGCGCCGCCGATGGGCGCGGCGGAGGCGTAGTCGCCATCGTCCTCATTATCACCGGCTGCGGCGTAGCGGCCATCGCCAGACAGATACGCATAGTCGTCGTCGGTCGGCGCGAAGAAGCGGCGCAAGGCGGCGCCCCAGGCGACGCGGCGCGCCTCGATGCGGTCGTAGAGTTCCAGCGTCAGGAAGCTGGCCGTCAAGAACAGCCACAGGCCAAATAGCGTGAAGAACTGGCCGGGATCGGTTGGCGTCGTGACACTGCCTGTGCCGGAGGTGAAGTTCTGGAAGCCACTGTGGAACGGGTAGTAGAGCGCGTAGGTGGCGCCAAACGTGAGGGCCAGCGCCACGAGGTAGCCGCGCACGGTCGGCCAGTTGACGCGCGCCCGTACGGCGCGCCAGCCACCCGCCGCCGCCCCCGTCGGCAACAGGCCTAGCGCCAGCGCCACCGCCGCCAGCAACGCATACGTCGGCACATCCCAGGTGTTCGTACACCACGCCGCGCCCAGCGCCAGCGCAATCACCGCCAGCGTCGGCGCCGCCCTCACCGCCCAGCCACTTCTGCCAAACGGCGTGGGGGAACTGGCGAGGTCTTGGCCCAACAGCGACGCGCAGCAACCGATGATCAGGACGACGATGGGCAGGTCGATCAGGTGGGCGTGAAGGTCGCCGTAGAGGAAGCTCCAATACGGGAACTCGTTGATGGTGTAGGGGATGACACGGCTGCTGCGCCAGTAGTCGAAGGCGGGCGGGACCATGCCTTTGAGCGCGATCTGCCAGCGGGCGACCTCCTGCTGGAAGCCGTCGAGGTTGCCCATCACCACCAGCGCAATGCCGCCGAAAATGCCTGCCCACCAGCGCCGCGTTAGCCCGGAGACGACGGAGAACGCGCCGGTGAACGTCAGCCCGAAGAGCAGCGGCAACGCCAGATTAAACGCGACGGTGGGAACGATGCCGGTCAGCTTGATCAGCACGGCGATCAGGTATTGGCCGTAGTAGTAGTAGTTGATGTAGCCGCCGCTGAACCAGGGATCGAACGGTGGGAAGTAGCGGCTGCGCAGGATCGCGTCCAGGAAGGCCAGCTCCATCGGCTTCTCGCCGCCGCGATAGATGTGCCAGAGGTCGGGGTCCAGCGCCCGCACCCAGGTGAAGGCCAGGAACGTCGCCAGGAACAATACCTCGCACAGCAGCAGCGGTCGCCACTTCGTGCGCACGAACGCCCACAGCGCCTCGCGCCGCAGCCACGCCACGGCGGCGCCCGCGAATGCCAGCAGCGCAAACATCAGCGCCACCATCCAGCTAGCAAACGGCAGCAGGCGTAGGCTGGCGGGCAGCCAGACGAGATACGCCAACACCAGCAGCCCCAGCGTCTTGCTCAACCCCCAGCCCTTGTCATACAGGCCGGGGAAGACGTGGAAGGCCAGCGGGAACGTGACGACGCCCAGCAACTCGACGATCACCAGCCACCACAGCAACGGTAGCTGGTTGGGCAGGCTGGTCGCGGGGAACTGCACGCCCAGCGGCGCCGATTGCGCATCGGCGGCGGCGTCCTGCGGCGAGAGCAGCAGCGGCTTCTGGCTGCCCGCACGGTTGGAGACCGGTGGGAGTGATAGCCCCTGGGTGAGCAACGTGTCGATCTGGTTGGCCGTCAAACCCGGCCCCGTCCGCATGAATATCCAGACGGGTGGATGGTCGTAGACGGAGAAGCTCTCGTCGGCGCCGGTCTCGTTCAGCGTGATGCCAAACAGGTTGGGGTGGGTGGCGATGTGGTACGCCAGATGAAAGCCGAGCTTGCCCGCGAAGAGCAACTGGTAGTAGCGGATCGTCATCGGGTAGCGGTCTGGCAGCTTGGGGATCGAGAGCAACAGGCGCTGGCTGTTGACGACGACAGCGTTGGCAGTCGCTAGCGATTGCGCCATCTGTTGCGCCTTGGCGGCGGTATCCTGATCGTACAGGTTGAGGCCGATCTGCCCATACTCGCTCGGATTGATGGGATGGCCCGCCGCTGTGTATGGTATACCATCGCGTGTATATGCCGCTGGGACCTGGATGGGCAACGGATCGTCCCACACCTCGTAGGTGACGGTGGACCCGGCGGGCAGGTGGTTGTACAGCCACTCCGACGCCTGCACCCGGCTGTTGGGCGCGCTATAGATGTTGTCCAGCGACAGCGCCTCGAACGCCGTGCAGGCCAGCACAAGCAGCGCGATGGTTAGCCCGGCGATGGCGTAGCGGCGCCGCGTACCGCTGACCGCCAGGTCGGCGGTACGCGGCGCGCCACGCGAAGCCGCAATCAGCCGTCTGCTCCTCATCCACATCAGCGCCCGTCGCCACGCCGCAACCGGGGCTGGCTGGGCGACCACAAACGCGACGATGGCGCAGGCGCCACAGATGGCCAGCGGCGCGAAAACCGGCAGCATATAGCGGGTGAACTTGGTGTAGGCGTCGCCGATCACGGCGAAGTAGCCCAGTGTAAAGACGACAATGATCGCCCAGTCGCTGTCAATCGAGCGCCAAACACGCCACGCCGCCCAGGCGAAGCCGATCAGCCCCAGTAGTCCCAGCGCCAGCCCCATATCGAATAGCAGCATCTGCCGTATCTGATAGAGGTATGGCGTGGTGTTGGCGAACTGGCGCACGTAGGGGTAGTCGAGCAGGCCCTGCGAGAGCTGCGTCTGCTCTTGCGTCTGCGCCTGGAAGTCTTTCCAGTCGATCAGCGCGTAGGGGCTGGTGACGATGAAGGTGGTGAGGCCAGCGGCCACCGCGCCCGCCGCTGCCAGCATCGTCACCTCGAAGCCGCGCCGCCGCCACAACAACCATAGCGCGATCACAATCGGCGCCAGCAGCGGCGCCGCGCTGATCTTCGAGGCCATCGCCAGCCCGAAGGCGACGCCGACGAAGACGCCCAGTCCCCACGCACGCCAGACGCTGGGGAGCGTCTCGCCTAACCCTGCCCTGCCCTGCGGGCTTCGGCTGTCCCTTCCCATAGTCATAGGAAGGGAGACGGCGGGGGTAGTGGTGGTGTCGTAGTAGGCTTCGTCGTCGTCGGTTTCGGCGATGGCTTCGCCATTGCCGTTGCGGGCGATAGTAATTGCGCTGGCGGCATAGTCTGCGCCGTCGCTGTCGCCTTGCGTCGCTGGGTTAGCTGCGGCGAGAGCCTGTACGGGGCGCCGACTCTGGGCAAGCATGACGCAGGCGAGCAGGGTGAGCAGGACGAAGAAGAGCAGGACGGTATCCACGGCGTAGAAGTGCGAGACCTGGACCTCGAAGGGGATGACGGCGACGAACGCCGCCGCCAAAACGCCCGCCCAGCGCCCCGCCAGCCGCCGCGCGATCAGCCCAGCTAGCAGCACGGAGCCGGTGTCGAAGAGCGCCGAGAGCGCGCGACCGATCAGCGTGAAGTGGTTGAAGTCGTCCCAGGAGCCGCCATCGCTGGGGTGGAAGGCGCCGCCAGTGACGCGCGTGAGCCAGGCCAGGCCGTGGGCCACCGCCGCCAGCAGATACAGCGGAAACGAGCCATAGGCGAAGAAGTGCGGATTGAGCGGCGAGGCGATGTTGAAGAACCAGCCCGGCCCGGTATACGTCGGGTCACAACTGCCGACGCGCGGCCCGCCGGGGAATGACAGGCACATCGCGCGGAAGACGATCTCGCGTTCGTCAGGGTGCAGATGGTTGTTGGCGTCCCAGTTGATGCCGTAGATGCGTAGCGCAAACGCCCCCAGGACGATAGCGGCCAGCAGCAGCGGCGTCCAGTCGTAGCGGGTCAGCAGTCGCCGCGCCGCCGATGTGGCCCGCGCCGCGCGTGAAGTCGTCGTAGCCGTGCGCTCATCCGCTGCGGCTGGCGCGACGCCGATGGCGGCGCGGCGACTCAGCGCGGAGGTCGTCGGCGTCGCGCCGACCACCCGCTGCTTGTGAGCGTGACCACTCAACTGGGCGCTCCCACTCAGCGCAGGCTGGCCACTCAGGCCACCCGACGCCGGGCGTGTGTCGGATGCGCGGGCTACCGGTGAACTGCGCTGCTGATTGGGTGTCGCCAGCGGCGGACGCGCGGCGCGTGAATGCTTGCGGTGATGTGGTGACTCTCTGCGCACGCGAATCCTCCGCTCCGGCTAGCTCAGCGACCTCAGACGACACAACATACCGCACCCACTTGGGACGATCCACAAGACCCAGACGCCACGCGCGACTCGTCGTTTGCGTCGGATTCTGCCATAGCGCCGCCTTCCAAGGCGGTCGCCGTACCGCGTGGATCATCACGGTTATCGCCAACCTCGCCAACGCGCCAATCTCGCCCTGCATGCTTCATGCCTGGCGTCGTAGGCGCCGCCCGACGCGGGACGGCGACCGTCGAAGACGGCGGCGCTACGCATGAGCGCGCAAAAATGAGTCCAGGCTCCTCGCTTGAGTATGATACAACTCCAGTATGAGAACTTGGGAAGTTGTGGGAAACGCCTACAAATCGCACGGATTGTAACACGTCGCGTGCAGGGCGGCAATCGGTATGGCCCGGTTGGGCGGCGAGGCAGCGGGCAGGCGTGGTATTCTATGGCTGGCGCCCGACATGCTAAGAGCGTTGCCAGGCCGCTGCGTCACACCAGTGAGGAGACATCACGCCTTGACCCTCCCCCGGCTAAAGCACGGGGGATTCCTGCTTCATCGAGATGAGCCAGCGTACCGCGAACGGCTCGCTGGACTTACCTTCTCTCCACAGGCTGCGACCGTCAGCCCGACGGCCAAAATATTCTGTGCCGCGTTGACATCCCGGTCGTGGGTCACTCCACACACAGGACACGTCCACTCGCGCACGTCTAACGACAGCGAGGTGAGCGTATGCCCACAGGCGGAGCAGCGTTTGCTACTGGGGTACCAGCGGTCAATTTTGACCAGGGTACGCCCGTACCATTCCGCTTTGTAGACGAGTTGGCGCACGAACTCTCCCCAGCCCGCATCCGAGATGGCGCGGGCCAGGGAGTGATTGCGGACCATATTTTTGACGGCCAACGACTCGACGCAGATCGTTTGGTTTTCACGGATCAGGCGGGTCGTCAGTTTGTGCAGGCCGTCAAGCCGTTGGTCGGCAATCTGGGTATGAATACGCGCCACCTTGCGGCGTGCCTTTTCGCGGTTCTTCGATCCCTTCTGCTTGCGGCACAGGGATTGTTGCGCACGCTTCAACCGCTTGTGACTCTTGGCAAGGTGTTTGGGGTTGGCGATCTTCTCCCCTGTGCTGAGGGCGGCAAGGTCTTTCAAGCCTACGTCCACACCGATAGCGGCGTCTACGATAGGCAACATCCCGATCTCTTCTTCGACCAGGAACGAGACGAAGTAGCGCCCAGCGGTATCACGGGTGAGGGTGATAGTGGTAGGGGCGCCGATGAAAACACGCGACCAGCGAATACGCAGGGGGCCATCCATTTTCGCCAGTGTGAGTGTGCGGGTATTTGGTTGCCACTTGAAGGCGGATGTGGTGTATTCCGCCGCTTGACGCCCACGCTTCTTGTGATAGGTAGGGTACTTGCCCCGCCCCTCAAAGAAGATGCGGAAGGCGCGGTCCAGATGGCGTAAGGCTTGTTGGGTGGGGACGCTGGACACCTCGTTGAGCCACGCCGTTTCTGGTTGCTGTTTCAGCGTGGTGAGCGCCGCCGAGGTGTCAGCGTAGCTCATGCGCTCTTGGCGATCCTGGTACGCCTCCGTGCGCTGGCGCAGACCCCAGTTGTAGACAAACCGCGCACAGCCGAAGGTCCGCGCCAGCCCAGTGGCCTGCGCGTCGGTCGGGTAGCAACGATATTTGTAAGCGCGTTTGTACCTCATGCGTGCAGCGTACCATACTGGCGTGTAAGCAGTCAAGGTGAATCGCACAACGAGGAAAGGAGAGGCGCTTCCTCCCCCGCTTGAAAGGCGGGGGTTTCCGCGCCGAGCATGTTATGAAGACGACAGCCCCCCCACAGCCCGACTCCCCCGAGGCGGCAGGCTTTCAACCGCATGGGCCGGATATGTACGTGGCCGACCTGGCCGCTTCCGAGCCGGGTGGCGCCGCCGAGCGACTGCAACGCATCGTGCTGGGCGCACCCATCCCTGAGGCGCTTTCCAGCCGCGAGCGGCTCAACCGCTTCCGCGCGCTGGCGATCCTCTCGTCGGATGGCCTCTCGTCGGTAGCGTATGGCACGGAGGCGTCGCTGGCCGTGCTGGTGATCGCGGGCGCGTCGGCGCTCTCCTCCAACCTGCTGATCGGGCTGGTGACTGCCGCGCTCATGATCATCGTCGGCGCGTCGTATCGCCAGACCATCCACGCCTACCCCAATGGCGGGGGCAGCTACATCGTCGCCCGCGCCAACCTGGGGACGGTACCCGGCCTGATCGCCGCCGCCGCCTTGCTAGTGGACTACCTGCTGACCGTCTCCGTCAGCGTCGCGGCGGGCATAGACGCGCTGGCCTCGGCGATCCCAGC
>Ga0307373_10005881_pt1 | contig 19784 bp, 18 predicted proteins | sample OX2MG_FD_202534 | JGI IMG/M metagenome (GOLD analysis project Ga0307373, IMG submission 202534) | Soil microbial communities from Risofladan, Vaasa, Finland - OX-2 | ecosystem: Environmental > Terrestrial > Soil > Coastal area > Acid sulfate soil | place: Finland: Risofladan, Vaasa | collected...
ATGCTTACAAGGATACGATCGAGGATGCGATCGCAGGCATTCAAGACGCCCTCACCGATATCGGCGACGCCGAAAAGGAAGCGACGCCCGGACCCGTGCGGAGAAAACCTTGAGGCCATCGAGCCGGCCGGATCGCCTGGTCCCCGGCGGCGAGCGCATTTTCCACCGCATCTATACGCGGCTCGGCTGCGAGGGGCGGCCGCCGCAGTTTATCGTCGAATACCATCCATACACGGACCTGACGCATACCATCCGGTTGCGCGAAGATACGGCGCACGTTCGCCTGTCGGATGTGCTGCGCCATGCGCCGATCACGGTTGTGGAGGCCGCGGCAGCGATCCTGCTAGGGCGCCTCTACAGGCGGCGCCCGCCAGCCGATCTGATCGAGACCTACCGGCAATTCTCCCACGCAGGACCGACACGCCACAGGATTCTGCAATTACGGCAACGGCGCGCACGCCGGATCGAACACCGGCCCGCGGGAACGCATTACGATCTCGAACCCATGTTTCAGCATCTTAATAAAAGCTATTTTCAGGATTCGCTTCCACAGCCCCGGCTGGGCTGGAGCCGGCGCTCCTGGCGGACGCAGCTCGGCTGTTTCGATCCGGCGCTCAATCAAATCGTTCTCAATCGCCAGCTCGATCATGCGAGAGTGCCGGATTACGTGGTCGCCTACGTGCTTTATCACGAGATGCTGCACCTAAAACATCCCGTGAGTTTCGCGCGCTGCCGGAGAGAATCGCACCCGGTAGAGTTCCGCAAAGAAGAAAAGCAGTTCGAGGATTATCACCGCGCCGTGAAATTTCTCAAGAGCTTTCCGGTCGATTGAAGCGATTGCGGCGTTCTTCGGGGATGCGAGGCCTGCCGTGGCGCGTGACTGGAACCGCACACGGATAAAAACGCTCAGCGCGCCGTCAGCTCTTCAATTTTCTTCCGTATTTTCCTTGCGTCGGGAGCGCCCGGAAGCACCTGAAGATATTCCTTGTAATACTTCGCGGCTGTCGCTTTGTCGCCCTTTTTCTCGTATGCCTGGCCCAGGAGAAGGCGCGGCTTCGCGAAATTCGATTTCAGCCGGATGGCATCCTGGAAGCGGGCGATGGCGGCGTCGAGATCGCCTTTATGGATGTAAAACATGCCGACGTCGATATCGTGTTGGGCGGGAACGGGATCGTAGGCGGCGTTCCGTGGCGCGGCCTGCGACTGCTCCGCTTCAGGGTGCCGGGAGGAGGATTCACCGGACTGGCCGCTTGATTGATCGCCGGACTGGTTACTGGATTGATTACCGGACTGCGACTTTTGTTGCCGTCCGGACGAGGGCCAGAGCGACAGGGAGAAGAGCAAGCCGAGCAGAGCGGATTGTAAGGCGAGCCGGCGCATGGGGCGATCCGATCAAATTAGAATGCGTTTGCTACTATTAGAGTTGGCTCGCGCGCGAATGGAAACGGCGGGAGCAACTCCGCATCCATTGTAACTGGAACGCAACAGACATGGAACTCCGCGAAAAAGCCGGTAATTTGCCGTTGCAGCCGGGGGTGTATCTGTTCCAGGACGCCAGCGGCGCCATTCTTTATGTGGGCAAGGCGCGTTCCCTGCGCAGCCGGGTACGGTCGTACTTTCTGGAATCCCGCTGGCAGGACGCGAAGACGGGTTCGTTGGTCCGGGAGATCGCCGATCTCAATTACATCGTTGTGGATAATGAGAAAGAAGCGCTGGCGCTTGAAAACAATCTGATCAAGCAGCATAAGCCGAAGTTCAACGTGCTGCTGCGCGACGACAAAACCTATCCTTACATCCGATATACGGCGTTCGAGAAATATCCGCGCGTGTATGTGACACGGCGGCTGAAGAAAGACGGCTCCATCTATTTCGGGCCGTACTTCCCCGCAAGCCTTGCCTACCGGCTGGCGCACCTGATCCACAAGCACTTTCTGGTTCCCTCCTGCACGGTGGATCTTGGCCGGCGCCACCCGCGTCCGTGCTTGCAATATTACATCCATCGGTGCCTCGGCCCCTGCGTGGAGGGGTTGGTGACCGATGAACGCTACGTCGAAGCCGCGCGCGACGTCCGGATGTTCCTCGAAGGGCGGCGCAGCGACCTTTCGCGCAGCTTGAAAGAGCGCATGCAGCGCGCCTCGGACGAGCAGAACTACGAACAAGCCGGCGGGTACCGGGATCTGCTGCGCACCCTCGACGAGATGGAAGAGCGCCAGAAAATCGCCGCAGCCGAAGGAGACGATACAGACGTGCTGGCGTGGTACGCCGAACCGCCGCAGGTGGCGGTGAATCTCTTTCATCTGCGCGGCGGACGCGTGGTCGACCGGCGGGATTTCTACTGGGAAGACCTCGAAGAATTCGATCCCTCGGAATTTCTGCCTTCCCTGCTCAAGCAGCTCTATCTCGAGGCGGCCTATCTGCCGCGCTACATCCACGTGCCGATGGAGTTCGAAGACCGGGAATTGCTGGAAGAGGTTCTGAGCGAGGCTGCAGGCCACCGCGTGGAGATTTTCAATCCGCAGCGCGGGCACAAGCATGCGTTCCTGGAGCTGGTGGAGAAAAACGCAAAGCATTCCTTCCTGCAGCGGTTCCGCGTGCTGCGGCCCAGCTCGAAAGCGATTGCGGAAGCGCTCGAACCGGCGCTGGGGCTTCCCGAACCGCCCAAACGAATCGAATGCTTCGATATTTCGCACATACAGGGATCGGATACGGTGGCTTCGATGGTGGTGTGGGAAGATGGGCGGATCAAGAAATCCGACTACCGAAAATTCATCATCCGCGGAGAATCGATGCCGGAGGGACCGGAAAAATCGGCCGGCCTGCTGCGAGACGATTTCGCGAGCATGCGCGAAGCGGTCGAGCGGCGTTATCGCCGTTTGCAGGAAGAGGGCAAGCCGATGCCGAGCCTGGTTCTGATCGACGGCGGAATCGGCCAGCTGCACGCAGCGGCGCAAGCGCTGGAGAAACTGGAAATCATCAACCAGCCCATCGCGAGCATCGCCAAGAAGGAAGAGATTTTGTATGTATTGGGACGCGAGGACGAGCCTATTGTTCTCGACCGCCATTCGCCCGTCCTGCACCTGATCCAGCAGATTCGCGACGAAACCCATCGATTTGCAGTGACCTTTCACCGGCAACGCCGGTCGAGCCAGCGGCTGCGCTCTTCCCTCACCGAAATTCCCGGCGTCGGCGAACGAACCGCGCAGAAGCTGCTGCGACGCTACGGCAGCGTCGCGCGGCTGCGGCAGTTGACCGTGGAGGAATTATCCGCGGAACTGCCGAGGGCGCGGGCGCAACATATCCACGATCGCCTGCACGAAACGAACACCCAGACCCCGCGCGCCGATTAGCCGAATACTCCCGAAAGCCGGGCTCCGACGTTCGGTATTGGCCTAGCTATCTGCTACTATCCCCGGCGGTCAAAACCAAGCGTCTCGAAGCGTCCCACTATCGCAACGTACCGCGCGCTGCGCGCGGCTTTGTCGCGAGCCGAAGCAGGCAGCCTTGCACCCGGAGGACACGCCGTGAACCGAACACAGAGTCCGCGGAACAGCACAAGCAAAGATCATCCAGCAACAGGATCGGCGGAAACGGGACTGGCACGGGTGGGAACGGCGCTGGCCGATTGGTCGGAGCAATGGTTTCCCGACGCTTTCGTTTTTGCGCTCGTAGCGCTCCTTATCGTATTCGTCGCCGCCTTGTTTCTGGGCAGCGCGGTGCGGGAACTCATTCAATATTTCGGCCAGGGGTTTTGGAGCCTGATTCCTTTCACGATGCAGATGGCGATGATCATCATCGGCGGGTACGTGGTGGCAACGTCGCCGCCCGTCCACCGGCTGATCCGCTGGCTTTCCACGATCCCGCAAACTCCGCGAGGAGCAATCGCCTTTGTGGCATTTTTCTCCATGGCCAGCTCCATGGTCAGCTGGGGCCTCAGCCTCATCTTCAGCGGCCTGCTCGTTCGAGAAATCGTGAAGAACGTGCGCGGAATCGACTATCGCGCCATTGGAGCGGCGGCCTATCTGGGCGCTTGCAGCGTGTGGGCACTCGGGCTCTCCTCATCGGCAGCGCTCTTGATGGCGACGCCTTCCTCGATTCCTTCCGCTTTGCTGAAAATCAGCGGGACGATTCCCTTGAGCCAGACGATTTATACGTGGCAAAGCCTGTCAACCGCCGCCATTTTGATGCTCTCCTCGGTGACGGTCGCCTATCTCTCGGCTCCCAAAAGCTCGACGAAGACAGCCGAATCGTTCGGAGTGACAGGCGGACTTGAGTTGGGCCAACTCGAAGAGCGCCAAACGCCAGCCGAGTGGCTCGAATATGCGCCGGTGCTGTCCGTGGTGGTGGGTGCGCTAGGGCTGGCGTATATCGGGCAAGTATTCGCGACGCGAGGGCCTTTGGCGGCTCTCGATTTAAACACATACAACCTGTTGTTTCTGATGGCTGGGCTTCTGCTTCATTGGCGCCCCCGGTCGTTTACGCGAGCGGTCAACGATTCCGTTCCCGCCACGGCCGGGGTGCTGATTCAGTTCCCGTTCTACGGGGGAATTTTCGGGATCGTCACGATGTCGCCGATCGCGAGCGAATTGGCGCACTTCTTCGTCCGTATTTCTTCGCACAGCACCTTTCCCATTCTGGTCGCAATCTATTCCGGCGTCCTGGGACTCTTCGTTCCTTCGGGGGGCAGCAAATGGATCATCGAAGCCCCGTATGTTTTACAGGCGGCAAAAGGTCTTCACGTACACCTGGGCTGGGTGGTTCAAATCTACAACGCGGCCGAGGCGTTGCCGAACCTGGTGAATCCATTCTGGATGCTGCCGCTGCTGGGCATCCTCAAAGCGAGGGCCAGGGATCTGGTTGGTTATGGATTGATGCAGTTAGCGGTGAATACCGCGCTCGTACTCTTTTTGAGCTGGCTTTTTGCGCGGACATTCACGTACATACCCTCTATTGTCCCGTGAGCCCAAATTTACGGGTAAGACCCCTCGCCTGTATAGCGCGCTCTAAATAAGGCATCACATTTGCTTGCAAGCCATTTTAGCCCCAGTAGTTTGCAGGAGCATCGATTGTGATAGCGCGCGCATCAAATATATTGAGGTTGAGATAATGAACATGATGCCCTTAAATTTGAAGCTCATGCCAGGGCTATTCTTGGCCCTGATGCTTTGCGTTCAGGCGGGGGCCAGCACATCGACACCACCTCGAACTGCCGTTCCGGGAACAATTAACTACCTGGAAGGCCAGGTTTCCATCGACAACCAAACCCTTGATTCTAATTCGATAGGGAAGACCGTACTGGGAAACGGGCAGGCTTTGAACACTGATAGCGGCAAGGCAGAGGTGTTGCTGACGCCGGGAGTATTTGTGCGTGTTGGCGATCATAGTTCCGTGAAGATGATCTCGCCCGATTTGACGAACACGGAAGTTGCCATCGATAAGGGTGAAGCCATCGTCGAGGTCGACGAGATCCATGCCGAAAACAACGTTCGAATTGCCGAAGATGGAGCAACGATCCGGCTGATGAAGACCGGCCTCTATGACTTCAACGCTGACGATTCCGAGATACGGGTATTCGACGGGCAAGCCATGGTGCTCGCGGACGATGAGCGAGCAAAATTGAAAGGCGGCCACGAGTTGAATCTGAACGTCACCGTGCTCAAATCCAGCAAGTTCAATAAGAAAACCCATGAGACGGATGATCTGTATCGCTGGAGCAGCCTGCGCTCCGCCTACGTTGGCGAGGCCAACGTCGATGCGTCACCGGGTTACTTGGCCGACGGCTGGGGCTCGGGATGGTTTGGCTCTGGCTGGGTCGGCACCGGTTGGTATTGGGATCCTTGGTTTAGTTGCTACACTTTTATCCCCATGGATGGCGTGTTCTATAGCCCCTTCGGCTGGGGATTCTATTCACCGCTGATGGTCGATGAGGCTCCCATTTACTTCGGCGGTCGTTATTTTCATCGTTTTGGTCCTGACGTTCATGCCTGGGGGCCGGGTCTGCACTATGAACCTAGCCTCCGCGGTGGCGGCTTCTACAATGGATTTCATTCGGGCTCCGGCCTCCATTCAGGCCGTGGGATGTCTGGACCCCGAGGAGGATTTGGGCGTGGCAGCGGTGGTGGATTCCATGGTGGAGGCTTTCCGAGGGGTGGCGGGTTCCACGGCGGTGGCGGATTCCACGGCGGCGGTTTTGGCGGAGGCCGCGGACGCTGATATAGCCTCCACAACGGTCCAGGAAAAGCGGGCGATTATGCGGATTATGCCCGCTTTTCTTTTGCTGGGCCCTATGCTAGTGTCAATTTGGAGGTGCAAAAATGAGCAGCAACGTAGGCTCCAAAGTAAGTTTTTTCCTCGTTGGGCTGGGGATCGGTTCGTTGATTGGAATCTTGTTTGCCCCCGGCACCGGTGAAGACACACGCGACTACCTTGCCGCCCGCGCCGACGAAGGCCGGGGCTATGCGCAGAAGAAAGCGCGTGAATTGCGCGAGCGGGCCGAAGACTTGATCGAGCGCAGCAAAGAAGCAATGTCCCGCCAGAAGGGCGCCATTTCTTCCGCCGTCGACGCAGGCAAGGAAACGTACAAGCGCGAAGCGAAAATTTCCTAGCTGCGGCAAGGAGCCACCATGCCAGTCTGGGTCGAGGTGTTCATCGTCATTGCGGCGCTCGCCCTCCTAGTTCAGACCGCGTTCCTGGTTGCGCTGCTTTTTGAGATCCGCCCGCTGATCAAGCAGTGCGTACGGATTGCATCCAACCTCCACGCCAAGATGGATCCGATCCTTCTTCGCACCAGCCACATCCTGGACAATTCCGAGGACCGCATCAAGAGCATCATGGAGGACGCGTCGGAGATCACCCACGTGGCTCGCAATCAGGCCCAGAAAGTGGACCGGGTATTCACGGACGCCGTCGAGCGGCTGCGGCTTCAGGTGATTCGAGCCGACCACATTGTTACCGGCACGCTTGAGGTGATCGAAGACGCCGGCTCGAAGGTTCGCAGAACCGTGTGGAGGCCGATCTACCAGGTATCCGCAGTGCTGAAGGGACTTAAGGTTGGGCTGGACGTGATCCGCGGCGAGCGGCCGGGCCACACCGAATCAGACGGCGCTCATCAAGACGAAGAACTCTTCATTTGAGAGCCTCGAAGTGCCAGCTGTTTGCCAAGGCGGTTCGTGCCGGGGCGTTCGTTCGCTTGCACTAAGGTTTTGCGACTCAGGCGAGCCTCATTTGATTCGCGTCGAGCGCTCCGCTGAGATTCTCTATTTCCACCTGCTTCCAAGCCATTCCGCTGGCGGCAAATCGTTTTTAGCAGAATAGCAAGCCCATATCAGCCGGCGATCCAGCCGCCACCGAGGACACGTTCGCCGTCGTAAAACACCGCCGCCTGGCCGGGCGTGATGGCGCGCTGCGATTCACGGAATGAGACGCGCGCGGTAGAAGAATCGAGCGGGGTGATGTCCGCGGGCGCGGGCTCGTGCCGATTTCGAATCCGCACGGCGGCTTCCACGGTTCCATGAGGAACCGCGTAGGGAATCCAGTTGATGTTGCGAACCTCGCAAACCGAGCGGCGAAGCTCATCGTCCTCGCCCACCACCAGACGATTCTTCGCGCGATCGAGAGCGACCACGTAGACAGGACGTCCCGTGGCGAGCCCCAAGCCGCGCCGCTGGCCGACGGTGTAGTGATGCAGGCCGTTGTGCCGCCCGATTACGTCTCCGCTTGTCGTCACAATTTCGCCGTCTTCTTCCGGCAGGCTACTTCCCTGCTCCTTCAAATAGCCCTCAATGAACCGAACGTAATTGCCGGTGGGGACGAAACAAATCTCCTGGCTTTCGGGCTTCTGCGCCACCGGCACGGCGAGGCGGCGGGCAATGGCGCGCACCTCCTGCTTGGTAAGTTCGCCGAGGGGAAATTCCGTTCTCGCGAGTTGTTCTTGTGTAAGCCCAAAAAGAAAGTACGACTGATCCTTGGTGTCGTCCACGGCGCGCAGCAATTCATAGCGGCCCGTGCCGGAATTGCGGCGCACCCGGGCGTAATGGCCGGTTGCGATGCGCTCGGCGCCGATCTGGCGAGCGGTGACGAGAAGCTGATCGAACTTCACGTGATTGTTGCACAGCGTACACGGAATGGGAGTGCGCCCGTGGAGGTAATCGTCCACGAAGGGCCGCACGACGGTCTGCTCGAATTCGCGCTCGAAATTCACGACGTAAAACGGAATGGCGAGGTGCTCGGCCACGCGCCGCGCATCGTAGACATCATCGAGCGAGCAGCAGCGGTGCTGAACCGGGGCGTCCCCCTGGAGCTGCGGCAGGCGGCGTTGATTCCAGAGCTGCATGGTGAGGCCCACGATCGTCTGGCCGCGCTCGCGAAGCAGGGCCGCGACCGTGGAGCTATCCACACCACCGCTCATGGCCACCGCTACCGCATTCGCGGGCATGGCCGCGGCGGTCGTCGAAAGTTCCGAAGTGGAGAGTGATGGCATGGAGAGACTTTATCGCGCCGGCGCCACGCTTGTGGAATGCGGCGAAAGCGCGCGCAGGCGCTCGACAACGCCGGGAATCACCGCGATCGCACGGTCAATCTCTCCGCGTGTGGTGGGGCGGCCAAGGCTGAAGCGCAAGCACGATCGCGCATCGTCATCGGAAAGGCCGATGGCGGTGAGCACGTGCGAGGGTTCGACCGCGCCCGCCGAACAGGCAGCGCCCGTCGAACACTCGATGCCCTGCAAATCGAGCGCGATCACCAGCGCTTCGCCGCCCGCCGCTCCGAACATCAGATTCGCCGTATTCGGCACGCGCCGCCGACGATCGCCGTTCACACGCGCGGAGGGAATCCGGTCGAGGAGCGATTGTTCGAATCTGTCGCGAAGCGCGGCGACGGACTCCGTATCCTCGGCAAGATGCTCGCGCGCGAGCTCAGCCGCTTTGCCCAAGCCAACGATGCCCGGAACATTTTCAGTGCCGGGGCGACGGTCGCGCTCGTGATGCCCACCCTGGAACTGCGGCTCGATCGGAGTGCCCGAACGAACGTACAGCGCACCCGCGCCTTTGGGTCCGTAGATCTTGTGCGCTGAAATCGAGAGAAGATCCACGCCGAGGCGGTTCACATCAATGGGCAGCTTTCCGGCGGACTGAACCGCGTCGCAATGAAAATAGACGTCGGCGTCCTTGGCGATTTGCGCGATCTCTTCGATAGGTTGGATCGTGCCGAGCTCGTTGTTCGCGTGCATCACCGTGATGAGCACGGTTTCGGGCCGCAACGCGCGGCGCACATCCTCGGGATCGATAATTCCCTGCGCATTGACAGGAATATATGTGACGTCCGCGCCGCGCCGCTCCATTTCCTGGCAGGCGTTCAGCACAGCGTGATGCTCGATCGCTGTGGTAATGATGTGCTTCCGCGACATGCCCGGCGCTGGCTCGACGCTTCCGGCAATCCCGAAGATCGCGAGATTGTCCGCTTCCGTGCCACCGCTGGTGAAAACGATTTCGCTGGACTTCGCCCCGAGCAGCGTGGCTACCGATTCCCGAGCCGTATCCACGGCGCTGCGCGCGCGCTGCCCCGTCGAATGGATCGAGCTGGCGTTGCCAAAATTGTCGGCAAAGTACGGCGTCATCGCGGCCAGCACGGCGGGGTCGACAGGCGTCGTTGCGTTGTAATCGAGGTAAACGTGCATTGCTTGATTGGTCCTAGGTTCAGGATAGCGGCTGCGACAGGGGCGGTCAAGGCGGGAGGAAAGCTGGCGGTGTGTCAGTTTCCGATCATCTCAACTAACCAGCACTAACAGTGAATTCACTGAGTTCTCCTTACGTCGGAGTAGTATAGGGCCCAGTGATCCAATTATCGTCTATTTGCTAGGGTCAATTAAAGAAAAGGAATGTGTGAACCTGTTGACTGTTATCGCATCGGAAGCAGCAGAGGGAAACATAGCCAGCACTGAAAAAGCATAATGCTTGCCAAAGTAGAAATTTCCAATGCCAATCGCATTCTTATCCTGAACACGACATTTAATACCGAACCCGAATCCCACATAACCGCGGATGGGCGGGGAGGGTGAGCTATTGCTAACCAAATTACAATTTGTCAAAGCTTTGAGGGTAGACTCATCTACCGCTTGTTCTGACTTCATCTTCTGATACGCCACAACGTAGACGGTAGAACCGGAAGTGGCCTGAATGGTATGAATGACGACTCCGTTCTGCTCTCTGACGCTTTGCATAGGCTCAGTGGGGAAAAGCACAGAAAAATTGCCGTCTTCATTGGTATACCGATGCCATTCAGCTGTTTGTGCTGCAGTTGGCATGGCTGGACTAACTCGGCTGTGATTCGCCGAAATCTCTTCAGCTCGTTTACGAAATACGGCGGCTTCTTGCTTTCTTCCTTCCTCACTGTAAACTCTGGAAAGGTTACGGAGAATAACGACAAGATCCTCCGACTCCGCTCCAGATCGTTGCTGGCGTATAGCCAACGCCTTATTGAAGGCGACTTCAGCCTCACGCCATCGACCCTGCCCGTCCAGCGCCAAACCGAGGCGATTGAGAGTCGAAGCTACTTCGTAGGTTTGAGAACCCAACGAGGTCTCAAGGACCGAAAGCGCTTCACGTGCAAGGTGTTCTGCGTCCGTAAATTTGCCCTCACCGTCATACACGAGACTCAGCATGGATGTTGCCCAAGCCGAGCATGGATCTCTAGGCCCCCGGCGCGATTGACAGATAGCCAAACTCCGCTTGGCCAGCGGCTCGGCAATTTCATCGTGGTCCCGGTCGTAATAGAAATAGGCCATCGCGTTCAACGTAGAAACTAATGGCAACGCGTCAGACCCAAAAGTCTTTTCTTGTAACAGAAGTGCCCGCTTGTAGGCAGTTTCCGCTTCTCCGTAGCGCCCCAATTGCTCGTAGGATGCCGCCAACTTAACCAGGAAATCCGCATAGCGTCCTTCCCAACGGGATTGATACTTTTCGAAAACGGGCTGAGCGCGCTCATCTAGTAAAACAGCGTCTTCGTAATTCTCCAATCCACGGTCGGCGTCCGCCAAGCTGTCTTGGCAGCTAGCAATGTCAAGTGCTCCCATTTTGTGCTTCTCGGCAAACTCCACTGAAAACTGGAATTCTTTTTGCGCTTTGGCAAAGTCTCCGGTATCAAGGGCGACTTGCCCCAGATTGATTGCCTGGTTCCATTCCGCATCGATCTTTTCTTTAGGTCGGTAAACCGCGACATACAAGAACAATGCGAGAGTTATTGTTCCGATCTCCAGGACTAGATAAAGGCGGGCGTGTTTTTTTTCTGCTCTCATCCTCTGAACATGCAGTGATTTCATCACTTTCGAGGGTCACTACACCACATTTATATCAAGTTGACAATAACGCTGAGTTTAAACGATATAACCGGCACTTCGGCAATCCTATTCTACAACTGCACGACCGGGTCGACAGGCGTCGTTGCATTGTAATCGAGGTAAACGCGCATTGCTCGATGGCCCTAGATTCAGGATATGCACGAAGCCGCAGGCGCGGCGGAGGGCCTGCCGCACCGTGACAGCCTTGAGCCAAGATTTTCGGTTTCGCGCGTGCGGCAATTATTGTAGTGTCCAAGCCGGACACAGCGTAACGGGAGCAAGGTTACGCCGAGTCTTCGTGCAGGAAGGCCCGGGAGACATGATAATCCCTGGCAAGGAGCCGACCAATGGAGCCAACGAAGCCCAAACTGCCGAGCGAAGCCATAGAACTCTACAATCTTTTTATTCACGGAGAAATCAGCCGCCGCGACTTTATGGACGGCGTGAAGCGGTTTGCGATAGGCAGCCTGGCGGCGGCAACGATTATCGAAGCGTTGATGCCGAACTACGCTCTGGGGCAGCAGGTGTCCAAGACCGATGACCGGATCAAGGCCAGCTACGAAACCGTCCCATCGCCACAAGGGAACGGAAGCATCAAAGGGTATCTCGTTCGGCCCGTCAGCGCCGACACACGATCCGCGACGGTATCGAAATTGCCCGGCATTCTCGTCATCCACGAAAATCGCGGGCTGAATCCCCATATAGAGGACATTGCGCGGCGGCTCGCCCTCGCCAACTTCATGGCATTTGCGCCGGACGGACTCACCTCTCTTGGCGGCTATCCCGGCGACGACTACGAAGGCGGGCAGATGTTCGCCAAGATCGATCCCAAAAAGATGTTCGAAGATTTCGTGGCCTCGGCGATATGGCTGAAATCGCGCCCCGACTGCACGGGCAAGATCGGCGCCACCGGTTTCTGTTACGGGGGCGGCGTCGCGAATATGTTGGCGGTCCGGCTGGGAGCCGATTTGGCGGCCGCGGTGCCGTTCTACGGCAACGTTCCCCCCACGGCAGATATTCCGAAGATCAAGGCGGCGATTCTGGTGCATCACGGGGCGCTCGACACGCGACTGGCGGCGACGTGGCCGGCGTACGACGCAGCGTTGACGGCAGCGAACGTTCCGCACGAAGGCTATATCTATCCTGGCGCCGTCCACGGCTTTAATTGTGATGCGACGCCTGAGCGCTACAACAAAGCCGCGGCCGACCTGGCCTGGCAGCGCACGATTGACTGGTTCAATAAATACGTGCGCGCCTGATTTCTTCCCTACTCGCTCCCCGCTTCAGGGCCGAGCTGGCGCCGCCAGGCCGATAGGCGTTTCGTTTTCGTTGCAATCGAGGGAATAATCCGGCTTATCAGGAGCCGGCTAGGAATAGGAAGGGCCTTCGTCAAAGCATTGCGGCGCGGTATCGCTCATGGGACCCTGCAGGAGCAAATACAGAAACTGCTGGGTGTTGCCCTTGGGAGTGCAGTGCAGTTCTTTCGAGCTTTCCACCGCACGAAAACGCACACCGAATTCGTTCCGCAGCGACTCGGCGTCATAACGCATGGCATCGAGCCCACTGCATTTTGCAGGGCCTTCGGGCCCGAACGTACTGATAATGAGGTGTCCACCCGGCTTAACGGTATTGATGACGTTGCGGACATACGCAATCCGCTGTTCCGCGACCGTCAGAAAATGAAACACTGCGCGGTCGTGCCAGATGTCGAAGGAGGACGGTAACTCCAGTGCTTCGGTAATGTCCGCGGCGATCCATTGGACCTTTTCGGCAGCCCGGCCCAATCGCTTCTGGGTGACCTCAATCGCGACTTGCGAAATGTCCAGAACGGCGATGTGTTCATATCCACGGGCAAGAAGATCGTCAACGAGCGTCGATTCGCCGCCACCGACGTCAATGATCGATGCCGACTTATTACCACCCGCTGCACGTTCGATCAAAGCAAGCGACGCTTCCAGATGGGGGCGATACCAACTGACGGTTTCCGGGGCCTTGCGGGTATACACCGTCTCCCAATGTGTTTTCGTATCCATGACACGGCAAGATGCCCGCACAGGCGCGCATCGATTCAGGCTGAGATCAACAGCAGCCGCAAGCCTTCCCGCGAATTGCTTCCTTGCCTTCCCACACGATGAGCGGTATCAGCGCTAGCGCCGCAACTGGATCTGCCCAAGCCACGCGCCAAATTGCACTCACCGCAAGCCCCGCCAGGGCAATCAGGGAAAGATAACCGCACAAGCCCGACTGAGCGGCATCGGCTCTTAACGCGGCACTGCCCGTAGTTGCCGACAGCTTTCGCTTTTCATTGGCAAGCCACGGCATGATAACGGCCGCGGCAATCAAGACCGCAATGCCCAGGTAAGTTGGCCTTGGCTCGTTGTGCCCCAGCAGCGTCATCACTGAAACCACCGTCACATACGCGGCGAGCGCAAAAAGCAATGCGCCGGCGACCCGCGCAGCCCGCGATTCCGCACGGCGGTTTTCAACGGGCGCGCTGAATAGCCAAAGAACCACGACCGCGGAAAGAAGCTCGACGGCACTGTCGCCGCCGAACGCAAGCAGAGCGGGGCTGCGCGCTCTCCATGCCGCCAATAGGGAAACGGCGGCTTCAATGGTCATCCAAACGATTGTAACGAGTTGAATCCGTTGAATACGGCGGAGCGTGTCGTACTTTGGAGTTTGAGATATGGAGACCATACCTCGGCCATTATGACATTCATGGAGTACGGCCTGCCAGCCGCTTCCTGCACGATTAAAACGGAAACCGCAGATTAGCCACTGCCGGAATTCTCAGTGGTACCTGACAGTACCGTGGCCGTCCGTTAGCGTCGCTATCGAGGTGGCCATCTCACCGGATCGTTGACGAACCGGCAGCTTGGCGCGATATACGTGGGAGGCGAGTCCAATCTGCTTGAGAACCCAGATGCCATACCAGTTGAAGTCGATTTCGTACCACTTCAATCCGTGCCGGGCCGAAACGGGGTGGGCATGATGATTGTTGTGCCAACCTTCGCCAAAAGTGAGCAGCGCCACCCACCAGCTATTGGTCGATCGATCCCTGGTCTGAAAGCGGCGCGAACCCCAAATGTGCGTGGCCGAGTTGACGAGCCAAGTCGCATGAAGCCCCAAGACAGTGCGCAAGAAAATGCCCCACAGCAGGAAGGGCAATCCGCCGATGGCGAAAAGCGCAAGCGCGAGGATAAGCGTTGGCACAAAATGGTACTCCGTGATCCAGACGTGGAACTTGTCCTGGGCAAGGTCGGGAACGTAGCGATCCAGCGTCGAAGCGTCCTGGCGCAACGCATTGCCCACCAAGATCCAGCCCACATGCGCCCACCACTTACCATCGCGCGGAGAGTGCGGATCGCCTTCCTCATCCGGGAATCGATGATGCATACGATGCGTGGCCACCCACAGGAGCGGGCCCCCTTCCACGGCGGTGACGGCGCAAACCGTGAGAAAGTATTCGACCCACTTGGGAGTCCTATAACCGCGATGGGTGAGCAGCCGGTGATAGCCCATCCCGATTCCCAGGCTCCCGGCCACCCAGTATAAAAAGATCGCAACGAATAGCGCGTTCCAGGTGAAGAAGAAGAGCGCCAACACAGCCCCCACGTGAAACACGGCCATGAACGAAGCGATCAGCCAGTTGAACCGGTTCTTGCCAGTCTGATTTTCCCGCGAACTGTTGAACCGCAAGAGGCGCATGGAATTCCCACGGGAATTGTGGACGACGGGACAGAAAGAATCTGTTCTAAAAAGCACACACCGTATTTTTAGTACCTTAAGGGCAACGCATGTCACAAATTGAACATGTAAAGTAAAAACCTCGTCAGGAACAAATCCACGACGAGGACAGTCAGGGAGGACTCGACGAATGCGGCAATCGTGGCGCGGCCGACACCTTCGGCCCCGCCTTTCACGCGGAACCCCTGATAACAACCCACTGTCCCAATGATGAATCCGAAAACAACAGGCTTGATGAAGCCTATAAAGATATCGCCAAAAACGAGCGCATGGATGGCGTGGGTCCAGAACTGCTCCGCGCCAAGGTGCAGTGTGAGACTTGCGACCAGGAACCCGCCGAGCAGCCCCGCGCAATCCCCCACCGCCACGAGCACCGGCAACACCAGCACCGTGGCAAGCACGCGCGGCGTCATCAGCCTGCGGATTGGGTCAATTCCGAATCCCCGCATCGCATCCACCTGTTCCGTGACGACCATTGAGCCCAACTCGGAAGCCATCGCGGTGGCGTTCCGCCCCGCGATGAGCAGCGCCGTGAACACGGGACCAAGTTCGCGGAGGAGCGCAAGCGAAACGGCGTCACCCGTTAAAATCGTTTCGCCGAAACGGCTAAACTGCGACGCTGAATTCAAAACAATCACACCGCCGACGCAAAGGAGCGCAACGACGACAATCCGCAACGAACCCACGCCAATCACGTCCATCTGTTCGACCAAGTTGGCGACGTAACGCGTGTCTGTAAAGATGGCCCGGACCGAATGAAAGGCGAGCAGCGAGTAGTCCTGGATGATGAAAGTCCACTTCTTCAATGCGTTCCCGATCCCCAAGGGACCCGAAGTTGCGTTCACAGTTATACCCCCCTGTCACAACATATCTATCGGTCTAAACGTTCGGTGTCCATCCATTATCCGCGCCGTTTTTGTGGTGTTACTGTTCGTAACTTGCCGGCAGCCATTACCTTGACAGTACCGTGGCCGTCCGTTAGCGTCGAAGGAAGATCGAGCAGCGCGGGCGAACCCGCATGGACACCGACAGGAGCGAACCTTGACGCGGCCAATCATTACACTGACGACGGACTATGGCATGGAGGATCCCTTTGTCGGAATCATGAAGGGCGTGATCCTGAACATCCATCCCGAGGTCAACCTCGTGGACATCACGCACAACGCCCTGCCACACGACATTCTCGACGGGGCGCTCGCGATCGGGCAGGCATATAAATACTTCCCGCCGAGGACGATCCACCTCGTCGTCGTCGATCCCGGAGTGGGGACGGCCCGGCGTCCGATTCTTGTCGCGGGCGACCAGCATTATTTTGTGGCGCCCGACAATGGCGTGCTCTCGAGCGTATACGACCAGTGCGAATCGGTCAGCGCCTGGCACATCATTTCCGAGCACTATTTCCTCCAGCCCGTGAGCAACACATTCCACGGGCGCGATATTTTCGCTCCCGTGGCCGCATGGCTCTCGAAGTCGTGGCAAACTTCCAGCTTCGGCGAGCCTATCAGCGATTTCGTGCGCTTTGCCATCCCCAAGCCGAAGGTTGCCGGCAATACAATTAAGGGCGCGGTCCTTCGAACGGACCACTTCGGAAACTTGATTACGAATCTGACCGTTCAGGATGTCCCGGCTCTGGCTGCCCTCGACGGGAAACTCGCCATCTCCGTGGGGAACGGTCGCATCACCAAAGTGGTCCAGATGTTCGCGCAGGGCGCGGCGGGCGAGGCGGTGGGCTTCGTGGGGTCCAGCGGCTACCTGGAAATTTCGGTGAATAAAGGCCATGCCGCACGCACGCTGGGGGCCGGCCGCGGCGCGGAAGTGATCGTGCAAGTAGAGTAAGCGCGCCCTCCGGTTTTAGCCCACCCCTACCCTACTCCGAATCTTTTTGCGTTGCGGGGCTTTCGGCGTTCACGCGGAAGCGATGGCCTTCAGGCTTTCGCGGGCGGCGGCGATCGTGCGGTCGATATCCTCTTGCGAGTGCGCGGCGGAAACGAACAGCGCTTCGAATTGCGACGGCGGCAAAAAGATTCCGCGGTCGAGCATCCCATTGAAGAAAGCGGCGAAGCGCGCCGTATCGGATTTCTTCGCGGCGGTGTAGTCCCGCACCGGTTCGGAGCTGAAAAACAGGGTCAGCAGCGAACCGGCGATGGCGACATGCCCCGGCAGTCCCGACTCCCTGAGCGCATCGCGCAAGCCTTCGGCCAGTGCCAGCGCTTTCCCGTTGAGAGTATCGTAAAAACCGGGGACTTCGAGCTTCGGCAGCGTTTCGATTCCGGCACGCATGGCCAGCGGGTTTCCCGATAGCGTTCCCGCCTGATACACGGGGCCGAGCGGCGCCACCATTTCCATGATGTCGCGGCGTCCACCGTAGGCAGCCACCGGCAGCCCGCCGCCGATAATTTTGCCTAGAGTCGTCAGGTCCGGCGCAATCCGATAGACATTTTGCGCGCCCCCGGATGCCAGGCGGAATCCGGTGATGACCTCGTCGAAAATCAGGAGCGCGCCATCGCGCTGCGTGATTTTTCGCAGTCCCGCAAGAAACCCGGGCTCCGGCTGCACGACCCCCATATTGGCCGCCACAGGCTCGACGATCATGGCGGCAATTTCCCCAGCGTGCTCTCGAAAAATTCGTTCGACCGCCGCGAGATCGTTATAGGGAGCATTGAGCGTGAGTTTCGCCAGGGCCGCCGGCACTCCGGGGCTCGACGAAATTCCCAGCGTGGCAAGTCCGGAGCCGGCTTCGACCAAAAAACTGTCCGCATGACCGTGAAACCCGCCTTCGAATTTCAGGATGCAATCGCGCTTCGTGAAACCGCGGGCCAGCCGGATGGCGGACATCGTGGCCTCGGTTCCGGAGCTGACAAAGCGGATGCGTTCGATCGACGGCAGCGCCCGCGCGATGCGCTCGCCCAATTCGATTTCGAGCGGCGATGTCATGCCGTAGCTGGTGCCTCGTTTGGCCTGGTCCGCGACACCGGCTACAACATCGGGGTGGGCGTGTCCCAGAATCAAGGCTCCCCAGGAACACACGTAGTCGATGTATTCACGCCCGTCGGCGTCCCACAGGCGGGAGCCCTTGGCGCGGTCGATCACGAGCGGCGTGCCTCCAACGGCGCGAAAAGCGCGCACGGGGCTATCGACGCCGCCCACGAGTATCTTCTTCGCGCGCTCGAAAAGCTCGATGGAGCGGGGACGCGAATTTGCGGCGCCGGCTTGCTTCAGATCGCCTGCAGTTGGGCCAGGCATCAGCAGGCCTTGAGCCAGCGGGCCAGATCTTTCGCGTGATACGTCAGGATGATGGAGGCGCCCGCGCGCTGGATGGCAGTCATAATCTCGAGAGCGATGCGCCTCTCGTCGATCCAGCCGTTTCGCGCCGCGGCTTTCACCATGGCGAATTCTCCGCTCACGTTGTAGGTGCCAACCGGCACGTCGAACTGCTCGCGCACTCGGTGAATGACGTCGAGATACGCGAGCGCGGGCTTCACCATAATCAGGTCCGCGCCCTCTTCGAGGTCGAGCGCCACTTCGCGCAGCGCTTCCCGCGCGTTGGCGGGGTCCATCTGATAGCTGCTGCGGTCTCCCGATTTCGGAGCCGATTGCGCCGCTTCGCGAAAGGGCCCGTAAAAAGCGGAACAATATTTGGCCGCGTAGGAAAAGATTGCGACGTCCTGAAAGCCCTTGGCGTCGAGCGTCCGGCGGATGGCCGCGACCCGGCCGTCCATCATGTCGGAGGGCGCGACGATATCCGCCCCGGCGCGCGCATGTGAAAGCGCTGCGTCGGCCAGCAGATCAAGCGTCGGATCGTTGAGGATCTCGCCGCCTTGCACCACTCCGCAATGGCCGTGGCTCGTGTATTCGCACAGGCACACGTCGGTGATGACAAGCAGGTTCAGCTTTGCCTTCCGGATCGCTTCAATCGACCGCTGCACCGCCCCGTGCGCCGCAGCTGCCTCCGATCCCGTCTCATCTTTATGGTCGGCCAGGCCGAACAGGATCACTCCCGGAACGCCCAGGTCCGCGACTTCTCGGCACTCCTCCACGATTTGATCGGGCGATTGCTGATAGACGCCGGGCATCGAACTCACTTCGCTGCGCACCTTCGTTCCGGGACACGCAAACATCGGGTAGATGAGGCCGCTCGTGGTGAGGTGGGTCTCGCGCGCGAGTCCACGCAACGCTTCCGTCCGGCGCAGACGCCTCGGACGATGAGTTGGAAATGTCATGCAGTCCTCACAGTAGAAATATGACGCTCGAAATATCGAGCGATGGCATCCGCCAGCGTCTCCGCGGAAGAATCGCTTGCTTCAATTTTTGGACGAACGCCCCCTTCGCGCAAGGCCCGAGCCGTGGCAGGGCCAATGGCCGCGAACGGGATGCCGCCTGAGAGCGTTGCCAGCTCGGCTGCGGGAACCGCATCGCACAAATTGCGGAACGCCGAGGGGCTTGCGAACACAACCGCATCCACCTCCGCGCGGCGCAACCGGCCAAGAATCTCCGAATCGATTCCTTCAGGATTTGCCGTCCGATACGCGATCACTTCGATCACTTTCGCACCCGCTTCGCGAAGAGCGTTCGGCAACCGGCCATCTCCCCGGTCGCTTCGCGGCAGGAGCACCTTTTTTGCCGCAAGCGAACTCGCCAGTTCACGGGCAAGCGCCTCGCCGGTGTGAACGCTCGCCACGTAATCCACTCGCCAGCCTTCCTGCGTCAG
>Ga0307373_10005882_pt1 | contig 19782 bp, 20 predicted proteins | sample OX2MG_FD_202534 | JGI IMG/M metagenome (GOLD analysis project Ga0307373, IMG submission 202534) | Soil microbial communities from Risofladan, Vaasa, Finland - OX-2 | ecosystem: Environmental > Terrestrial > Soil > Coastal area > Acid sulfate soil | place: Finland: Risofladan, Vaasa | collected...
GCACGCGCGCGACCGGCGCACCGCACTCGATTTCCACCCCGAGACGGCGCGCCTCGGCCGCCAGCGCCTCGCTGATCGCTCCCATGCCGCCGAGCGCATGGCCCCAGACGCCGCGCTTGCCGTTCACCTCGCCGAAGCAGTGGTGCAACAGAACGTAGGCCGTGCCCGGGTGATAGGGGCTGGCGAAATTGCCCACTACCGCGTCGAAGCCGTACGCCGCCTTGATGCCTTCGGAGTCGAACCAGCGCTCGAGCAGCTCCGCCGCGCTGCGCGCGAACAGCTCCAGGAGATCGGCGCCGGAATCCACGCCCAGACGCCTGAGCCGGCCGCCGAGCCGCAGCGCGCGCCACGCATCGGCGAGGCCGCCGCCGGCATTGGGCGGGGTTTCGAGCACCAGCTCGCGCAGCACGCCGGCCATGCGTTCGAGCGCCGCCTGATACCCCGGCAGGCGCTCCGCGTCGCGCGCCGAGAACCGGGCGAACTCGCGCTGCGTGGCGTCGAGCCCGCCGCCGACCTTGAGATAGTCGCGCCCGGAGAGAGGCAGGAAATTCGCCAGTGGGCGCTCCACGATCTTCAAGCCGTGCGCGGCGAGGTCGAGCTCGCGGATGACGCGCGGCTGCAGCAGGCTGACCGTATAGGCCGCGACCGAGTTGCGGAACCCCGGGTGGAATTCCTCCGTGACCGCCGCGCCGCCGGCCACCGGACGGCGTTCCAGCACCTTGACGCGCAGCCCGGCCTTCGCCAGGTAGCACGCGCACACCAGGCCGTTGTGGCCGGCGCCGATGACGATCGCGTCGTATGGCACGTGCCCGGAACCGTCCAAGGAAACCCCGACTCCAAATGATTGCGTATCCATAGATTAGCGCGCCTGCAGCACCGCTTGATCTGCATCAATACAGACCCGGCTGCGGCGCCTAGTCTGGACAACTACGCGCGACGGAGGCCGCAACCGTGTGGAACGCGATGAATTACGGCTGGGGCGGCATGGGATTCGGCGGGGGCGGGATGCTTGTCTTCTGGTTGCTCCTCATCGCCATCGTCGCGATCGGGCTGCGCTGGGTGGTTCCCGGAAAGGCCCCGAGGGCCGGACCGGAAGACACCCCGCTGGACATCCTGAAAAGGCGCTACGCCCGGGGCGAGATAGACCAGGACGAATTCGAGCGCGCCAAGCGCACACTCAAGGACTGATCCCCCGAACGGGGCATTCATTACGTAAAGGAGTTCAACATGGCCATGAAACGAGTTCTGGTGCGCTCGCTGGCGGCGGCTGCGATCGCTGCGGCGGGCGTTACGGCGGCGCACGCGCAACCGTGGGGCGGTGGTGGTTACGGGCCGGGTGGCGGCTATGGTCCCGGCATGATGGGGGGCTACGGCCCGGGCGGTCCCTGTCAAGACGAGGGCCCGTGCGCGGGCGGCTACGGTCCCGGCCCGGGCTACGGCCCCGGCATGATGGGAGGCTACGGTCCGGGCGGCGGCTACGGCCCGGGCATGATGGGAGGCTACGGTCCGGGCGGCGGCTACGGCCCGGGCATGATGGGAGGCTACGGTCCCGGCTGGGGTGGTTATGGGCCCGGCGGTGGCTATGGCCCCGGCATGATGCGGGGCTATGGGACCGGCGGCTACGGCGCGCTCAATCTGTCCGAGGATCAGCAGAAGAAGATCGCCGGCATCCAGGAAGCAACCGCACAGAAGCAGTGGGCACTGATGGAGACGCTACGCGAGCAGCGCTTCAAGCTCGCCGAGACCTACGACTCCGGCAAAGCGGACGACGCCGCGGCGCTCAAGGCGTACCAGGCGGAAGCGGACACCCGGAAGCAGATGTTCGAAAACGGGCTCGAAGCGCGCAAGAAGATCGACGCAGTGCTCACCAAAGAGCAGCGCGAACAGCTGCAGCGTGGCTGGCGCGGCGGCTGGGGCCCGCGCTGACGCGCTGGGCCGACGCAACTCGAGGGCTTCTCACCCCCGCGTCACGTCACCGGGGGTGCGGGGGTAAAGTGCCTTTCACCCCCGCGACACTCGGCGCCGCTCGATCAGCTTGAGCATCGTCGCGAGCGTGATCGAGCGGAAGGTCGCCCTGGCGATCTCGTCGATCTCGCCGAACACCACGCCGAGCGCCTCGTCCACCTCGAATGGCGACGCGCCGGCCGCCGGCGCAGTGCGCCGTACCCCGCGCGGCAGCGCCGTCGAGCGCGCGCTGATGTCCTCGAACAGCTCGATCACGTCCATCAGCGTCAGGCGCTTGGCGTTGCCGGTGAAGCGGTAGCCGCCGCCCACGCCGCGCACCGCGCCCACGAGCTTCGCGCGCCCGAGCGTGCGCAGCACCTTCGCCAGGTGATGCGGCGAGACGCGGTATTTGCGCGCGATCTCGGCGGCGGCCAGCTGGCGCTCCGGATTGGCCGCGAACTCGAGCACGCTGTAGAGCGCGAGCAGCGTATTTTTCTGCAGCCTCAAGCCGACCTCACTCGAGCTCCTTCTCCAGCGCGATGAACGGCGCGGCCATCATGCCCTGACTGCGGAAGAACGAAAGAATCAGGTTGTTGTCGCGCGACAGCATGGTGCGCAGCGTGGTGACGCCCGCGCGCCGGAAGCAGTCGGAAATCGCCTCGAGCAGCCGCGTCGCGACCCCGCCGAGGCGCGCGTCCGGGCGCACGCTGATCGCGAACACCCAGCCGCACGGCGGCGAGCCGAACTCCCAGTCGCGCACTTCGCCGATGATGAAGCCCTCGATGCGCCCGCCCGAATCGGCCACCAGGAAGTAGCGCTGCCGGCGGCCGCTGCCGTAGCGTTGCAGGATCTCCGCCCAGTAGGCCGGCTTGCGCAGCCCGGTGACCGCGGCGTCGATCTGGATCACCTGCGCGAGGTCCTCCGGCTGCGCGCCGCGCGCGCGCGCCGCCCGCGCCCCCCCCTTCATCAGATTCCCGCCGCGCACCGGCGTGCCGCTCCGCTTTTCTTGAGCCAGATCAAACCACCCGCTATCAGTCCTGTTAGGGTCCAAATACGCTTTTCAGTACCGGAATGCCGCCGGTATACCCAGGCCGTATTGTACGAGACCGCGCCCGCGGGCGCGCAACGGGTGCCATACGGCCGCCGGCGGCAAACGGCAGCCACCACTCCAGGAGGAGAACCATGGGGATCAAGCATCGCTTCACCGCCGTCGGGCGGTCATTCTGCCTCGCCGCCGCGGGCCTCGCGCTGTCATTCGCCGCGCACGCGCAGCCGCCGATCAAGATCGGCGCCTTTCTCTCGGTCACGGGGCCGGCGGCGTTTCTCGGCGACCCGGAGCAGAAAACGCTCGAGCTGTACGTCGACAAGATCAACGCCGCGGGCGGCGTGCTCGGGCGCAAGCTCGAGCTGGTGTCCTACGACTCGGCCGGCAGCTCCGAGAAGGCGCGCACCTTCGTCAAGCGGCTGATCGACGAGGACAAGGTCGACGCCATCGTCGGCGGCTCGACCACCGGCGAGACCATGGCCGTGATCCCGCTCATCGAGCAGGCGCAGATCCCGTTCATCTCCCTGGCGGGGGCCGTCGACATCGTCGAGCCGGTGAAGAAATGGGTGTTCAAGACGCCGGCCACCGACCGCATGGCGTGCGAGAAGATTTTCGCCGACATGCGCACGCGCGACATCTCCCGCGTCGGGCTGATCTCCGGCTCGGGCGGCTTCGACAAGTCGATGCGCGCGCAATGCATGAAAGTCGCCCCCAGGTACGGCATCGCGATCGTGGCCGACGAGACCTACGGTGACAAGGACACCGATATGACCGCGCAGCTCACCAAGATGCGCCAAAACACGCAGATTCAGGCGGTGCTCAACTGCGGCTTCGGCCAGGCCCCGGCGATCGTCACCAAGAACTTCCGCCAGATCGGCATGACCGTGCCGCTGTACCAGTCGCACGGCGTGGCCTCGAAGGTGTACATCCAGCTCGCCGGCGCCGCCGCCAACGGCGTGCGGCTGCCCGCCGCGGCGCTGCTGGTGGCCGACGAGCTGCCCGCCAGCGACCCGCAGAAGAAGGTCGTGGAGGACTACAAGCAGGCGTTCGAGTCGCATTACAAGCAGGACGTGGCGACCTTCGGCGGCCACGCCTACGACGGGCTGATGCTGATCACGCTGGCGATGAAGAACGCGGGCAGCACCGACAAGGCCAAGGTGCGTGACGCGCTCGAGCACATCCACGGCTTCATGGGCATCGACGGCGAGTTCAACTTTTCGCCGACCGACCACATGGGTCTGAGCCTCGCGGCGTTCCGCATGCTGGAGATCAAGAACGGCGACTGGACGCTGGTGAAGTAGAGCGCGCCGCGCGCTGGCACCGGGAAGCCGGTGCCCGCGCGGCCTGCGGATTTCATGAGCGCACAGCTGCTGCAGTTCCTGTTCGCGGGCCTCACCGCCGGCGCGATCTACGCGCTGGTGGCGCTCGGCTTCTCGATCATCTACAACGCGAGCCAGGTCATCAACTTCGCCCAGGGCGAATTCGTGATGATCGGCGGCATGGCCACGGTGTCGTTCCTGCACCTCGGCCTGCCGCTGCCGCTGGCGGCGCTCGCCGCCGTGGCGGCCACCACCCTGGTCGGACTGGCGCTCGCCAAGCTGGCGATCGAGCCGGCGCGCAACGCCTCGGTGGTGACGCTGATCATCATCACCATCGGCGCGTCGATCCTGCTGCGCGGGCTGGCGACGCTGGTGTGGGACAAGAACCTCCACCCGCTGCCCGCCTTCAGTGGCGACAAGCCGATCGCGCTCGACGGCGCGACGCTGCTGCCGCAGAGCCTGTGGGTGCTCGGCGTCTCGCTCGCGATTCTGGGCGCGCTGTGGTGGTTCTTCAATCGCACGCTGTACGGCAAGGCGATGCTCGCCACTTCGCACAACCGGCTCGCCGCCCAGCTGGTGGGCATCAGCGTGCGGCACGTGCTGCTCGCGTCCTTCGGCCTGTCGGCCGCGCTCGGCGCGCTCGCCGGCATCCTGGTCGCGCCGATCACCTTCACCTCCTGGGACGTCGGCGTCATGCTCGGCCTGAAGGGCTTCGCGGCGGCGATCCTCGGCGGCCTGGGCAGTGGCCCGGGCGCGGTGCTGGGCGGCCTGATGCTCGGGCTGGCCGAAGCGCTCGCCGCGGGCTACGTGTCCTCGGCCTACAAGGACGCCATCGCCTTCGTCATCATCCTGGCGGTGCTCATGCTCATGCCGAGCGGCCTTCTCGGGCGGCGCGCCGCCGAGCGCGTGTAAGCGCACCGGCATGCTCGCCAGGCTCCGCACGCCGCGCACCGGCGGCCTGCTCGCGCTGGCGCTGGTGGTGGCGCTGCTGCCGCTCGGCCTGGTCAACAACTACCTCTACGACGTCGCGGTCCTGGTGGGACTGAACGCGATCGTGTGCATCGGCCTGAACCTGCTGATCGGCTACGCGGGGCAGATCAGCCTCGGGCACGCCGGCTTCTTCGCCCTCGGCGGCTACGGCTCGGCGATCCTCGCCGCGCGCTACGGCTGGCCGCCGCTCGCGGCGCTCCCGGCCGCGGTCGCGGGCGTCGCGCTCCTCGCCTGGCTCATCGGCCGCCCGATCCTGCGCCTCAGGGGCCATTACCTCGCCATGGCGACGCTCGGCATGGGGGTCATCATCTCGATCGTGCTCACCACCGAGGACCGCTTCACCGGCGGGCCCGACGGCATGAGCGTGCCGCCACTCGCGCTGTTCGGCCATGCGCTCGGCGGCGAACGGGGGTGGTACTGGCTGGTGAGCGTCCTGCTCGTGGGCTGCGTCTGGTTCGCGCTCAACCTGATCGAGTCGCCGCGCGGTCGGGCGCTGCGCGCGCTGCACGGCTCGGAGATCGCCGCCGAGATGATCGGCATCGACAGCGCGCGGCACAAGGTCGCGGCGTTCGTGCTCTCGGCGGTGCTCGCCGCCGCGGCGGGGGGCCTGACCGCGCATTACTCCGGCTTCATCACGCCGGGCCAGGGCAGCTTCCTGCGCTCGATCGAGCTGGTGACCATGGTGGTGTTCGGAGGCATGGCCTCGGTCTTCGGCGCCGTGGTCGGCGCCGCGGTCCTGACCACGCTGCCCCAGCTTCTCACGGTGCTCAAGGACTACGAGATGGTGGTGTTCGGCGCGGTGATGATGTTCACCATGATCTTCATGCCGCGCGGCATCGTGCCCAGCGTCGCGGCGCTGTTCCGGCGCAAGGCGGCGCCGTGAGCGGCGGAGCAGGGGCCCCGCCCATGGTGGGGATGCGACCCGTCTCTCGGCGCCAAGGCCGCCGACGGCCTGCACATCGATCGGGCTCGGGCGGATCGGAGGCGGCGCGGTGAGCCTGCTGCGCGCCGAAGGCCTGTGCAAGGAGTTCGGCGGCCTGCATGCGCTCGACGCGGTCGGCCTCGCGGTCTTGCCGGGAACGGTGTACTCGATCATCGGCCCGAACGGCGCCGGCAAGACCACGCTGCTCAACCTGCTCACCGGGATCTACCGCCCGAGCTCCGGGCGCATCTGGATCGGGGCGCACGAGCTCACCGGCCGGGCGCCGCACGAGTTCGCCGCGGCCGGCATCGGCCGCACCTTTCAGAACCTGCAGGTGTTCTTCAACATGAGCGCGCTCGAGAACGTGATGGCCGGGCGCTACCTGCACGAGCGCTGCAGCCTCGCCGCCGCGCTGCTGCGCTTCCCGAGCCTGGTGCGCGCCGAGCGCGCCTGCCGCGAGCAGGCGCTCGAGCTGCTCGCCTTCGTCGGCCTCGAGCAGCACGCACGGGCGAGCGCCGACAGCCTGCCCTACGGCGCGCTCAAGCGCCTGGAGATCGCACGCGCGCTCGCGGCGCAGCCGAAGGTGCTGCTGCTCGACGAGCCGGCCGCCGGCCTCAACGCGACCGAGACGCAGCAGGTCGACCGCCTCATTCAGCGGCTCGCGCAGCGCGGGATCACGGTGGTCCTGGTCGAGCACAACATGAAGCTGGTGATGGGCGTGTCCGACCACGTGCTGGTGCTCGACTACGGCCGCATGCTCGCCGAGGGCGACCCGGCCGCCGTGCGCGGCGACCCGCGCGTGATCGAGGCGTACCTGGGCGCGGGAGTGGATTGAAGTGCTCGAGATCAACGGGCTCGAGAGCCGCTACGGGCGCATCCCCGCGCTGCGCGGGGTGAGCCTGCGGGTGCGCGCAGGCGAGCTGGTCGCGCTGGTCGGCGCCAACGGCGCCGGCAAGACCACGCTGCTGCGCGCGCTCTCCGGGGTGCAGCCGGTGACGGCCGGGCGCATCGACCTCGACGGCCGCGACATTACCGCCGCCAGCGCGGCGCGGCGCGTGCGCCTGGGCATGGTGCAGGTGCCCGAGGGCCGGCAGGTATTCGCGCCGCTCTCGGTCGAGGACAACCTGCGGCTTGGCGCTTATACGCGGCCGCGCCCGGAGGCCGCGCAGTCCCTCGAGCGGGTGTACGCGATGTTTCCCGCGCTGCGCGCCAAGCGCAGCGCGCCCGCCGGCATGCTCTCCGGCGGCCAGCAGCAGATGCTCGCGATCGGGCGCGCGCTGATGGCGCGCCCGCGCCTGCTGCTGCTCGACGAGCCGAGCATGGGGCTCGCGCCGCGCCTGGTGAGAGAGATTTTCGATCACATCGCGGCGCTGCGCGGGGCCGACAGCGCCATTTTCCTGGTCGACCAGAACGCGCGCGCGGCGCTGCGCATCGCCGACCGGGGCTATGTGCTCGAGACCGGGTGCGTCGCGCTCGAGGGGAGCGGCGCCGAGCTGCTCGCCAACGAGCGCGTCCAGGCCGCGTATCTCGGTCTCTGACGTGCGGGACAGGATGCGCTCGCGCCGGGTTGACATGGATCAAACCGCCGGGCGCGCGGGCATGATCGTATGAACGTTCGTTCAAGAAGAGGGCCATCATGAAGACGACGCTCGTTCCCGGCCTTGCCACCACGCGCACCTTCGGCGTGGACCGCGAGCGCACCATCGATTTCATGGGCGAGGCGGCGCGCGTCTACGCCACGCCGATGCTGGTGCGCGACATCGAGACCGCCTGCCGCGAGTTCCTGCTCCAGCACCTCGACCCCGGCGAGGATTCGGTCGGCACGCGCGTCGAGCTCGATCACACCGCGCCGACGCTGCTCGGCATGACCGTGCGCCTGGAAGCGAAGGTCGCGGAGGTGAAAGGGCGCGCGGTCACGTTCGAGATCAGCGGCTCGGACGGCGTCGACACCATCTGCCGCGGCAAGCACGCGCGCTTCGTGGTCGACGTCAAGGCGACCGAGCAGCGCCTCGCCGCCAAGGCGCAGAAAGCGAAGGCGACGAGGGGGTGAGAAGCGTCCTGCCCCGCATCCCACGGCCGAGAACCGCATGACCGCAGCCCCGAGCGCTCCGCGCAAGATCCAGACCTACTGCTATCAGTGCGTCGCCGGCCCCGACCTGCTCACGGTCAAGGTGCGCGACGGCGTCGCCACCGAAGTCGAGCCGAACTTCGGCGCCGCCGAGGTGCATCCCGGCGGCGGCAAAGTCTGCGTCAAGGCCTACGGGCTGGTGCAGAAGCTGTACAACCCGAACCGCGTGCTGCGGCCCATGAAGCGCACCAATCCGAACAAGGGCCGCAACGAGGACCCCGGCTTCGTGCCCATCTCCTGGGACGAGGCGTTCGAGGCCATCACCGCCAAGCTCGGCGAGGTGCGCGCCATGGGGCTGCTCGACGAGTCGGGCTACCCGCGCGTGGCGGCGAGCTTCGGCGGCGGCGGTACGCCGCAGTGGTACATGGGCACCTTCCCGGCGTTCCTGTCGGCCTGGGGGCCGATGGACATGGGCTTCGGCTCCGGCCAGGGCGTGAAGTGCTACCACTCCGAGCACCTGTACGGCGAGTTCTGGCACCGCGGCTTCACCGTGTCGGCCGACACGCCGTCGTGCGACTACAACATTTCGTGCGGCGCGAACATCGAGGCCTCCGGCGGCGTGGCCGGCGTCTGGCGCCACGCCAACGCGCGCGAGCGCGGCATGAAGCGCGTGCAGGTCGAGCCGCACCTGTCGGTGACCGGCGCCTGCTCGGCCGAGTGGGTGCCGATCAAGCCCAAGACCGACGCCGCGTTCCTGTTCGCGCTGCTCCACGTCCTGCTGCACGAGCAGCCGCGCGAGCGGCTTGACCTCCCCTTTCTGTCGCAGCGCACTTCCTCTCCCTATCTGGTCGGGCCGAACGGCTTTTACCTGCGCGACCCGGCGACCCGCAAGCCGCTGCTGTGGGACGCCAGGCGCGCCGCGGCGGTGGCCTTCGACACGCCCGACATCGAGCCGGCGCTCGAAGGCCGCTACGCCGCCGAGGCGGTCGAGATCGGGCCGGACGGCGAGCTCCTCGCGCAAGGCCGCCTCGAGGGCAAGACCGCGCTCACCAGGCTGGTCGCGCACCAGCGCACCTATACGCCGGAGTGGGCCGCGGGGGTGTGCGAGGTCCCGGCGGCCACGATCCGGCGCATCGCGGGCGAATACCTGGACGCGGCGCGCGTCGGCGCGACGATCGAGATCGACGGCCAGGTGCTGCCGCACCGCCCGGTCGCGGTGACCCTCGGCAAGACGGTGACCAACGGCTGGGGCGGCTACGAATGCTGCTGGGCGCGCACGCTGCTCGCGGCGCTGGTCGGCGGCCTCGAGGTGCCCGGCGGGATTCTCGGCACCACGGTGCGGCTGAACAAACCCCTCGGCGAGCGTCTGAAGAGCGTGAGGCCCGGCCCGGACGGCTTCATGTCCTATCCGCTGAACCCCACGGACCGGGAGCACTGGAGCGCCAAGCCCAACATCCGCAACGCCTACCGCACCATGGTGCCGCTGGCGGCCGACGGGCCGTGGAGCCAGGCGCTCGGGCCGACGCACTTCTCGTGGATGTTCCTCGACGAAACGCCTCCCGGACTGCCGCGCGTGACGCTGCCCGATGTCTGGTTCGTGTATCGCACCAACCCGGCGATCTCGTTCTGGGACACCGAGCGGCTCGGCGAGCGCATGGCGCGCTTTCCCTTCGTCGTGGCGTTCGCCTACACGCTGGACGAGACCAACCATTTCGCCGACATCCTGCTGCCCGACGCGGTGGACCTGGAGAGCCTGCAGCTGATCCGCATCGGCGGCTCCAAGTTCATCGAGCAGTTCTGGGACTACGAGGGCTTCGCCCTGCGCCAGCCCGCCGTCGCGCCGCGGGGCGAGGCGCGCGACTTCAGCGACATCGCCACGGAGCTCGCGCGCCGCATGGGCCTGCTGGAGAAGTACAACTCGGCGATCAACCGCGGCGTCACGGGCGTGGCCCTGAAAACGGATCGGTGGGATTTCTCGCTGAGCGCGGCCGAAGCCCATGGGACCGAGGAAATCTGGGACGCGGTCTGCCGCGCGGCGAGCGCCGAGGTGACCGAAGGCGCCGAGTCGCACGGTCTCGACTGGTGGCGCGAGCACGGCCTGCGCACCAAGGCCTTCTCGCGCCTCGACTGGTACCTGTACCCGACGCTGGTCGCGCTCGGCCTGCGCTTCGAGCTGCCCTACCAGGAGCGCCTGATGCGCATCGGCAAGGAGCTCGAGCGCCGGCTGCACGAGCACGACATGCATTGGTGGGACGCGCAGCTCACCGAGTACCAGGCGCTGCCGGCGTGGAAGGATTTCCCGGGACTGTGGGTGACGTCCCTGCGCAGCATGGGCGGCCGGCCGCAGGACTATCCCTACTGGCTGATCACCAGTCGCAGCATGCAATACGCCTGGGGCGGCAACGTCGGCATTCAGCTCATCAAGGAGGTCGCCGACAACATCGCCGGCCATAAGGGCGTGATCCTGAACACGCAGACCGCAGAGCGGCTGGGCCTCGCCGAGGGCGATCTGGTCGAGATCGCCACGCCCAAGGCGAGCGTGCGCGCGCACGCCGTGCTGCGCCAGGGAATCCGGCCCGATACCCTGCTCCTGCTCGGGCAGTTCGACCAATGGGCGACCCCGTTCGCCAAGGGCTTCGAGATGCCGAGCATGAACAAGCTGGTGCCGATGTCGCTCGCGCTCACCGACGCCACCGGCTCCGGTGCCGACGTGGTGCGCGTCTCCCTGCAGAGAGCGCGATGAGGCGCCGGGAGGGCACACGATGACCCGCTGGGTGATGGTCGCGGACCTGCGCCGCTGCGTCGGCTGCCAGACCTGCACCGCGGCGTGCAAGCACACCAATGCCACGCCGCCGGAGGTGCAGTGGCGGCGCGTGCTCGACATGGAGGTGGGCGAGTATCCGCAGGTCAAGCGCGCCTTCGTGCCGGTGGGCTGCATGCACTGCGCCGATCCGCCGTGCATGCACGTCTGTCCTTCGACCGCGACGCGCCGGCGCGCCGACGGCATCGTCACCATCGACTACGACCTGTGCATCGGCTGCGCCTACTGCGCGGTCGCCTGCCCCTACCAGGCGCGCTACAAGACCGACGCGGCGACGTTCGCCTACGGCGAGCCGATGCCCTCCGAAGCGCAACGCTTCGACCCGCGCCGGATCGGCGTCGCCACCAAGTGCACCTTCTGCTCCGACCGCATCGACGCGGGGCTCGAGCAGGGCCTCAAGCCCGGCGTCGATCCAGAGGCAACGCCGGCGTGCGTGAACTCGTGCATCGCCAAGGCGCTGCACTTCGGCGACCTCGAGGACCCGCAGAGCAACATCACGCAGCTGCTGGCGGAGAACCAGTTCTTCCGCATGCACGAGGAGCTCGGCACCGATCCGGGCTTCTACTACCTTTGGGACCGGGCGCCATGAGCTATGGCCCGAAGCCGTGGCTGCAGCGCCACTGGGATGTGCGCGCGGCGCTGAACTTCATTCTCGGGGGCACCGGCGCCGGGCTGCTGTTCAGCACCGCGCTCGTCGCGCTCGTCGTGCCGGGCTGGAGGCTGCCGCTGGCGCTCGGCCTGGCGCTGATCGCCGCCGGACTCGGCGCGGTATGGCTCGAGATCGGCCGCAAGCTGCGCGCCGTGCACGTGTTCTTCAACCCGCGTACGTCGTGGATGACGCGCGAGTCGTTCGCGGCGCTGCTGGTGTTCGCTCTCGGAGCGACCGCGCTCGCGCTCGGTCGCCCGTGGGCCGCGCAGGCTGCCGGCCTCGCCGCGCTGCTGTTCGTCACCTGCCAGGGCCGCATCCTGCACGCCTCCAAGGGCATTCCCGCGTGGCGCACCGCGGGCATCACGCCGCTCATCGTCCTCACCGGCCTCGCCGAAGGCTCCGGCCTGCACCTGCTCGTCACCGCCGGGGGCGGCGCAACGCGCGCGCCGCTGCTGCTGTTCACGCTGGCGGTCGTCGCGCGCGCGTTGACCTGGCGCAGCTACCGCGCGAACCTCGGCCGCGGAGCGCCGCTCAAGGCGCTCGCCTCGGGCGCGAAGTGGCTGCTCTATGGCGGGACCCTGGCGCCGCTCGCATTGCTGCTGGCAGGCTTCGTTGCGCCGCAGCTCGCGCCCGCGGCCGCCATGCTCGCCGGCGCCGCCGCGCTCGCGGCCGGCTGGCACTTCAAGTTCCGGCTGATCACGCGTGCCGCGTTCAACCAGGGATTTGCGCTACCGCGACTTCCCGTGCGCGGACGCAGCTGACAGCCATGCTCCCTCCGCAGGAGGCCGGACCATGAACGCACTGCTTCAGCCGCGCTACGCCAAGCTGCACCACCGCGCCGCCGTGCCGCGCCGCACGGCGCGCGACTACTTCGAGCCGCACGTCGAGACCGCGCCGCGCGAGCAACTCGCCGCGCTGCAGCTGCGCCGCCTGCGCGCGCTGCTGAAGAACGCATACGACAACGTGCCGATGCAGCGCAGGCGCATGGACGCGGCGGGCATCGAGCCGCAGGACGTGCACACGCTCGCGGACCTGCGCAGCCTACCGTTCTGCGTGAAGGACGATCTGCGCGATCACTACCCGTTCGGGCTGTTCGCGCGTCCGCGCGAGCGTCTGCTGCGGCTGCATGCCTCCTCGGGCACCACCGGCAAGCCGACCGTGGTCGGCTACACGAAGAACGACCTCGACACCTGGGCGGGCCTCATGGCGCGCACCATGGCCTGCGCCGGCGTGCGCCCCGGCGACGTGGTGCACAACGCCTACGGCTACGGACTGTTCACCGGCGGCCTCGGCATGCATTACGGCGCCGAGCGGCTCGGCGCCACCGTGGTGCCGATGTCGGGCGGCTCGACCGAGCGCCAGGTGATTCTCATCCGGGACTTCGGCGCGCGCGTGCTGTGCTCGACTCCCTCCTATGCGCTCAACATCGCGGAGGTGGCCGAGCGCGACGGCGTCGACCTGAGAAAGGGACGGCTCGAAGTCGGGTTGTTCGGCGCCGAACCCTGGAGCGAGGCCATGCGGCGCGAGATCCAGATCCGGCTCGGGGTCAAGGCGATGGACAATTACGGCCTGTCCGAAATCATGGGGCCGGGCGTCGCGGTCGAGTGCGAGGCGCAGGACGGGCTGCACGGCTGGGAGGACCATTTCCTGTTCGAGGTCATCGATCCCGACAGCGGCCGGCCGGCGCCCGAGGGCCAGGCCGGCGAGCTGGTGATCACCACGCTCACCAAGGAAGCGCTGCCGATGATCCGCTACCGCACGCGCGACGTGACGCGCGTCACCACCCAGCCGTGCGTCTGCGGGCGCACTCACCTGCGCCTGAAGCGCATCACCGGGCGCAACGACGACATGCTGATCATCCGCGGCGTCAACGTCTATCCGTCGCAGATCGAGGCGGCGCTGGTGGGCTTGCCCGACGTCGCGCCGCACTACCAGCTGGTGGTCGAGCGCCGCGGCAACCTGGACGCGCTCACGGTCGAGGTCGAGGCTGCGGCGGCGCTACCGGCCGGCTCCCCGGACGCCTACCGCGCGCTCGCCGAGCGCGTGCGCTACCAGATCAAGTCGCTCATCGGGGTGACGACCGAAGTGGCGGTCAAGAAGCCGGGCGAGCTGCCGCGCTCGCAGGGCAAGGCCGTGCGCGTGCGCGACCTGCGCAAGGACCCGCACGGCGGCTGAGCCGCCCCACACGAACAGGAAGCTGCCCATGGATTTCTCGCGCCAGATCAACCGCCGGCTGCACGAGGAGCACGACGCGACGCTGCAGCTGTGCGCGCGCCTCGAGCAGGCGCTCGGCGCGCGCCCCTGGCCGCCGGACCCGGCCAACACCGAGGTGCCCCTGGTGCTGCGCAGCTCGGTCGCGGCGCTCGCCGACGAAGTCGCGCGCCACTTCGCGTTCGAGGAGACCGAACTGTTCCCGCGTCTCGCCGAAGCCGGGGAAGGCGACCTCGCCGAGCTGCTCGCCGAGGAGCATGCGGTGATCCGCGGCATCGCGCGCCGCCTCTCCGAGCTGCACGACGCGTTGTGCGCCCAAACCATCGATGCGCACGGCTGGCAGCAACTGCGCATGCACGGCCTCGACCTCGCCCAGCGGCTGGCCTCCCACGCGCAGATGGAGGAGATGTCGCTGCTGCCCTCGGTCGAGAACCTGCTCGACGAAGACAGCGACCGCGAGCTGTTTTCCGCCTACGTCCTGGATTGAAGCAAAAGGAGGGCACGTCATGACAGCAACCGTTCGCGCGGCGCCCGGAGCGGGCGCCGGATTCAGGCTGCGGCCGCTCGCGCCGGGCGACCTGGAGGCGGTGGCCGCGATCGACGCCGCGCTGAGCGGGCGGCCGCGCCGCGCCTATTTCGAGCGCCGGCTTTCCGCGGCGCTGCACCAGCCGGAGCTGCACTTGCAATTCGCCGCCGAGCAGCAGGGCGAGGTGTGCGGCTACGCGCTGGGACGCGTGCTAGAGGGCGAGTTCGGCCGCACGCAGCCCGCGCTGCGCCTGGAAGTGGTCGGAGTGACCCCCGCGACGCAAAGCCGCGGCATCGGGCGTGCGCTGCACGCCGCGCTCGAGCAGCAGGCCGCCAAGCGCGGCGTGCGCGAGATCCACAGCGCCGCCCCCTGGCGCGCCCACGGCATGCTCCGCTTCATGGACCGGATGGGCTACGCGCTGGCCGACAACCTGGTGCTTGCCTGCCCGGTGCGCGCCGGGCATTACGGCGCCGCGGAGGAGCAGCCGGTGGACTCGCCCGAGCGCGACGGGCGCGGCGATCCGAACGACTACAGCGCCCCGGCGGGGAACGACTTCGAGGCGCTGGCGCGCGACACCGCCGACGTGCGCTCCCTTGCGTCCGCCGACCTCGACGCGGTGGTGCGCATCGACCGGCGCCTCACCGGCCGGGAGCGGCGCGGCTACATGGGCAAGGCGCTCGACGAAGCGCTGTTCGACTCGGCGATCCGCATCTCGCTCAGCGCACGCCGGGACGGGGTGCTGGCCGGCTTCCTGATGGCACGCGCGGACCTCGGCGACTTCGGCCGTACCGAGCCGGTGGCGGTGATCGATACCGTGGGGGTCGACCCGGATTACGCCCGCCAGGGCCTCGGCCGCGCGCTGCTGTCGCAACTGTTCATCAACCTCTCGGCGCTGCGCATCGAGCGCCTCGAGACCATGGTCGCCAAGGAGAACTTTCCCCTGCTCGGGTTCTTCTACCGCGCCGGCTTCGCGCCGAGCCAGCGTCTGGCGTTCGTGAAGCGGCTCCCCTAAACGCCGGCGCCGGAAGCCGGGGCGGCGCAGCCGCGCGCTCCGGCGAGCGCCGGATCAGCCGTGCAGGCTGTTGTACTTCTCCAGCAGCTGCTCGGGCGTCTCCGCGTAGTCCGGGTTCTGCACGATGCAGTCGGCGGGGCACACCAGCTTGCACTGCGGCTCGTCCTCGGCACCCACGCATTCGGTGCACTTCAGCGGATCGATCACGTAGATCGGGTCACCGACACTGATCGCTTCGTTCGGGCACACCGGCTTGCAGGCATCGCAGGCGGTGCAGTTGTCGTTGATCAAGAGTGCCATTTCGAATCTCCGTAAGGTTTCAGGCCGCCGCCCTCTCCTGCATCGCCTTCAGCTTGTCGTGGCGGAAGGCGCCCCACAGCGCGGCGCCGATCGCGCCGGCGTAGATCGAGTCGGAGTGGTTGACCGTGTCGAGCCCGGTGATCTTCTCGTTGACCAGCTCTTCGCGCAGCGCCGCGAGCAGGCCGGCATCGAGCGCCAGACCGCCGGTGAGCAGCACCGTGCCGCTCTTGATGCCGGTGACCTTGAGCAGCTTCACCAGGCGCGAAGCCATCGAGATGTGGATGCCCTTCAGGATGTCCGGCGTGGGTATGCCGCGCGACACCATGTTGATGACGTCGGTCTCGGCCAGCACCGCGCAGATCGAGCTGATCTTCTCCGGTGTCTTGGCGGCCTTCGACAGCGTGCCGATCTCCTCGACCGCAACGCCGAGGTAGCGCGCGATGTTCTCGAGGAACTGCCCCGAGCCGGAGGCGCACTGGCTGGTCATCTTGTAGGACAGCACCTTGCCGCGTTCGTCGACGTAGATGGCGCGCCCGTTGAGCGCGCCGATGTCGACCACCGCGCGCGCATCGGGCCGCAGGAACACGCCGCCGCGCGCGTGCGTGGTCATCGAGTAGAAGTGCCCGGTGGCGAATTTCACGTTCTCGCCCTCGCCCGTGGTGGCCACGTAGTCGACGTCGGCGGGCTTGAGGCGCGCTTCCTCCAGCACCTCGTCGTAGCCGGCCTTGGCGAGCTGCATGTTGTCGCGCCGGCGGATGCGCTCGCAGCGCCTGGCGAGCCATTCGCTCTTGCCGTCCGCCCCCGCCGCGTCGCTCCTGAACAGCGTCGTCTTGACGACCCCGGAGCCGATGTCGATGCCGATGGTATGGATCATTGCCGCGCCTCCACGGTCTTGCCTTCCTCGACCACCGCGCGCCAGGCGAAGGTCGCGCCGCCGAGCGCGCCGGTGTAGATCGAGTCGGGGTTGATGTTGAGCGTCACCTCGCCGTAGTTCTCCTTGACCAGCTCCATGAGCGCCTTCACCGCGGCCTCGTTCTTGGCCACGCCGCCGGTGAAGGTGAACTGGTCCCGGATGCCGCCGGAGCGCGCCAGGATCGACATCGCGCGCAGGATGATGGCGCGGTGCAGCCCCGCCATGATGTCCTCGCGCTTCTCGCCCAGCGACAGGCGGTCGCGCAGCTCGGCGCCGGCGAACACCGTGCAGGTCGAGTTGATGCGCACGGTCTTGGTCGCCTTCATCGCCAGCGGCCCCAGCTCGTGCAGGCCCATGTTCATCTCGTCGGCGATGTAGCCCAGGTAGCGCCCGCAGCCCGCGGCGCAGCGGTCGTTCATCTGGAAGCTCTCGACGATGCCGTTGGGATCGACCTGGATCGCCTTGGTGTCCTGGCCGCCGATGTCGAGCACCGTCGCGGTGTGCGGGTACATGACGTGCGCGCCCAGGCCGTGGCACAGGATCTCCGAGCGGATGTGCTCCTTGGAGAACGGCAGCCGCGCGCGGCCGTAACCGGTGCCGACCACGTAAGTCTCGTCGAGCGCAGTGTCGAGCACGCCCTGGATCGGCGCCCTGACCGCGTCGCCGCGGCTCGCGGTTTCCGGCTGCGCCGCGAAGGTGCGTTTGAGCGCCGCCAGCAGGTGGGGCTTGATCGAATCCCCGTAGACGCGGTTTTCGACCTCGATGATCGAGCGGTCGAAGACGTTGAGCAGCATGTCGTAGCGCACCCCGGCTTCCTTGGCGACCGCCTCCCCCACCGCCAGGTAGCGGCTGCCGGCGATGTCGCGGAAGAAGTCCGATTTGCGCTTCGCGCCCGCCGCGAACAGCTCGGGCGCCTCGCTCTGCAGCCGCCGGAACACCTCGCCGAGCGCAGCCTGCACTCCGGCCGCCGCCTCGCCGAAGCGCGTGCCCTCGGCGTTGCGCCGGCAGGTGGCCTCGAGGTCGGCCAGCTGCTCGAGGAACTGCTCGAGCCGGAAGTCGCGCTCGAGTTGCCCGAGGAAGTCCTCCAGCCGGCCGTTGAGCGCGCCGGAGCGGGACAGCGCCTGGCGAAACAGGTGGAAGCGCGCGTTGACCAGCGCCTCCTGCTTGGCGATCGCCGCCGCCGTGTCGTAGTTCGAGCGCGAGTTGGTGATACCGCGCCCGAGCACGTTCTGCTGCTCGTCCATCACCACCGCCTTGGTGGTGGTGGAGCCGAGGTCTATGCCGATGAAGCATCGCATGTGCATTCTCCTCAGTGCATGGCGCCGGCCGCGCGCTTCTGCTTGATCATCTGGAAGTAGCTCTCGAGCCGGTTCTTGATGTTGGCGGCGGAGAAGTAGCGCGGGTCCACCAGGTCCGACTCGATGAACGCCGCCGGCTTGCCGGTGCGCTTCTCGACTTCGCGCAGGATCAGCAGCTGCCCCGCCGAGAAGCTGTTGCAGCTCTTGATCGAGTTGATCAGCAGGCCGTCGGCCTGGTACTGGTCCATGTACTTGCAGATCATGTCGATGCGCTGCGGGAAATTGAGGTTGGTGTAGCAGCCCAGGCAGTACTCGGCGAGCGACTCGATCGGGTGGTCCGGATCGTGGCGGAAACCGAAGTCGTACACGCCGCCGACCTTCGCATAGGTCGAGGCCACCACCACCGCGCCCTCGTCGTAGAACATCTTCCAGAAGTCGCGGAAGCTGGTCCAGTTGGGCGGACCTTCGACGACCAGGCGGTATTTTTCCTCCGCCATTTCGCCCTCCGGAGTGATCGGTCCCTTGCCCTCGCGGATGCGCTGCTCGATCTCGGCGCGCAGCACCCTGTAATACTGCGTCGCCTGCGGCGTGCCGCGGAACGCGGTGAACATCGGTCCGATGTAGTACACCGCGCCGAAATAGCCGTCGATCGGCGAGGGCCGGTGCGTGGCCGACTGCAGCGTCCACACCAGGTCGTCCTCCGCCTTCGCCGACTCCTTCATGTACTGGCGCAGCCGGTCGATGTCGAATTTCACGCCCGAGACCTTCTCCAGCGTGGGAATCACCTTCTCCTTGATCTGCTTCACCACGTAGTCGCGCATGCTCGCCGAGATGTGGCCGTCGCCCTGGTAGGGCACGTGCAGCATCACCGTCTCGCAGTCGTACTTCTGGCGCACCAGCTCGAACCACTTCATGAACGTGAAGCAGCCGGTGTAGGAAAGCAGCAGCACATCGGGCGTGGGCAGCGGCTCGCCGGTCGGCCCGACCTGGCCCTGCAGCATCATGCCGAGATCGGTCTTCACGTAGGTGCACACGTCCTCGGAATGGCCTTCGCGCTCGGCGTCCATGATGAATTTGCCGGATTTCTTGCGCATGCCGCTCTGCAGCGCGTTGGTCTCCGGCAGGCTGCGCGCGAAGTCGAAGCACATCAGCAGCTCGTTCAGGTTGCCCGGCACGAACGTGGCGGAGACCTTCTTGCCCAGCTGGCGCGCATTCGCGAGCTCGTGGTAGTTGCCGTTGATCAGCTCCTTCTGCAGCCACATCGCGTCCTCTTTCTGGACCACGGGCTTGGCCTTGGGGCCGACTTGGGGTTGCATCGCTGGCGTACTCATGCGGCGCTCCAGAGTTTGATCGAATCGGCGAAAGTGCCGGCCTGCTCGCGGATCGGCGCCATCTGGCCGGTGTTCTCCGCGTACTTGAAGGCGGTATAGGGAACCTTGTGCTTGGCGAGCACCTCCTGCAGCATCGGGCGCTCGAGCAGCGCCGGATCACAGAACGACGGCGCGGCGAAGATCACCCCTTCGGCCGCGTTGGTCTTGACCTGCTTGAGCAGGAACTGGCCCTTGTCGGCCTTGTGCTCGTCGTACTTGGACGACGTCGACGCCGAGCGGTGCAGGAACGCCTTCGACAGCTCGGTCAGCGGCTCGCCGGCGGCGGGCACGTCGTCGAGCAGCCAGCGCATGGCGAGCATGAAGTCGTCGTCCACGATGTAGCAGCCGGCCATCTCGATCGACTTGATGAGGCTGAGCGGCGGCTGCTCGCAGA
>Ga0307373_10005885_pt1 | contig 19775 bp, 16 predicted proteins | sample OX2MG_FD_202534 | JGI IMG/M metagenome (GOLD analysis project Ga0307373, IMG submission 202534) | Soil microbial communities from Risofladan, Vaasa, Finland - OX-2 | ecosystem: Environmental > Terrestrial > Soil > Coastal area > Acid sulfate soil | place: Finland: Risofladan, Vaasa | collected...
GAGCGGGTGCGCCGCGAGGGACTTGAACCCCCAACCCGCGGATTAAGAGTCCGCTGCTCTGCCAGTTGAGCTAGCGGCGCTGAACGCAGTGATCGTAGCGCAACTTTCCGGGCCGTGCGAATCACCGGAGGTGCCCAGGTCGGGCCTGGCGGCCCTAAATGGCCCGTGCAATCAGCCATTAAAGCCTCTAACCAGCGCAGATACCATCACATCAGGCTAAACGTTAAATTATTCGCCAAGGAACCGGCCCATGAACGCGGCCGCGCGAGATGGCCGGCCGCTCCGGTCCTCCTGCCGGTCGGCGAAGCTCATGGCCTGCAGGCCCGCGTTCAGGCCGAGCCAGCGCAGCGGCTCGGGCTCCCACCGCGGCGACCGGTGCCCCACCCACGGCAGCCGGGTCAGCTCGCTGTCGGTGCCGGTGATCAGGTCGGCGAGCGTCCGGCCGGCGAGGTTCGTCGTCGCCACCCCGTCGCCCACGTAGCCGCCCGCCCAGGCCAGGCCGGTCGCGGCGTCCAGGCCGACCGAGGCGCACCAGTCGCGGGGGACGCCGAGCGGGCCGCCCCACCGGTGCGTGACGCGCGCGTCGCCCAGGGCCGGAAACAGCTCGCCGAGCGTCCGCCGGAGCGCGTCGAACACGGCAGGCACCCGGTCGAACGACGGCCTGATGGCCGAGCCCAGGTGATAGGGGGCGCCGCGGCCGCCGAACGCCAGCCGGCCATCGGCGGTCCGCTGGCCGTAGATCACCAGGTGCCGCAGGTCGCTGAAGGTCGGCCGGCCGGCCAGGCCGATCTGCGCCCAGACGGACTCGGGCAGCGGCTCGGTCGCGATCATCAGCGAGTAGACCGGCACGATCGCCCGCGCGAGGCCGGGCAGTTCCGGCGTGTAGCCCTCGGTGGCCCGCACGACGTACCGGGCCCGTACTGTGCCCGCGGTCGTCACGACCCGGCCCGGCGCAATCTCCCGGACGGGCGTGCGCTCGAACACCTCAACGCCGGCCCGGCGCACCGCCTCGGCCAGCCCGCGGGCCAGCCGGGCCGGGTGGATGGCCGCGCAGTGCGGCGTAAAGGTCGCGCCGAGCACGTCCGATGCGCTGGCGACCTCCTGGGCCTGCGCGGCCGTCAGCAGCCGCAGATCCGCCTCGCCGAAGCCGAACTCGCGCGCTTGCGCGACCTCGGCCTGGGCTCGCGCGAGCTGAACGGGGGTGCGGGCCAGCGCCACGGTGCCCCCCTTGGCGAAATGGCAGTCGATGCCCTCGGCGGCCGCCGCCCGGCCGACCTCGTCCACAGCCGCGCGCATGGCCTCCTGCATCGCGATGGCGGAGGCCCGGCCGGCCATCCGCTCGAGCTTCCGGGCTGAGGCCGGGAACAGGGCCGAGCACCAGCCGCCGTTACGGCCGGACGCGCCGAAGCCGGCGATCTCCCGCTCGCAGACCACGACGCGGAGCCGGGGGTCGGCCCGAGCCAGGTAGTAGGCGGTCCACAATCCGGTGAAGCCCGCACCCACGATCGCCACGTCGGCCTCGATGTCGGACCCGAGCGGCTCACCCGGCGTGAGCGTGCCGGGCACGGTGTCGTGCCAGAAGGACAGGGACCGGTAGCTGGCGGGCGAAACCATGCTCTCCATCGTGGCAGGTGGCCGGCTCCGGCTGAGCATCAGGCATGCTGGTGGCATGGCTGCTGACCGCGATCCCGCGACGCGCGTCCCGCCGGCTCGCCGCGCCGGGTCGCCCGGCGCTCGTGACCGGAACGACTCTTACCGGATCTGCGTGGTGTGCCTGGGCAACATCTGCCGGTCGCCGATGGCCGAGGTGATCCTCCGGGATGAGCTGGGCCGGGCCGGGCTGGCCGGGCAGGTGACGGTGGAGAGCGCCGGCACGGGCGACTGGCATATTGGCGGTCCGATGGACCCGAGGGCCCGCGCCGAGCTGGGCCGGCGTGGTTACGACGGGTCCGCGCACATCGCCCGGCAGATCCAGCCCGACTGGCTGGCCGGCTACGACCTGTTCGTCGTCATGGACCGCATGAACCTGGCCGATCTGCGACGGCTGGCGGCCAGGGATCCCGAGCTGGCTAACGGCCGGATCACGCTGATGCGGTCGTTTGACCCGGTGGCCGAGGCCGAGGCGGAGGTACCCGATCCCTACCACGGCGGGCCCGCCGAGTACGAGGAGACCTTCGAGCTGGTGCATGCCGCCGCCCGCGGTCTGACCGGCCGCCTGGCCGAGTTGCTAACAGAGCGTAACGGACCCGTCGGCGTCGGCCAGCCCGCCGGTGACGAGACCGGCCCGCGACAGCCCTGAGGCCCGGCGGCGGCATGGCGGATTCGCGCCGGCCCTGGCGGTCGCTCGCGCCGTGCTGGCTCTGTGACCGCGTTTCCGCCGGCCGCGGTCCGGTCAGTCGCGCGGGGCTGCGGGGCTGGCGTGGTGGATGGGCAGTTCCGTGTCGTGGTCATCGGCGTCGTCATGCTCGATGACGTGCAGGGCATCGGGCGACAGCGGCAGCGCGATCCGGAAGGTCGCGCCCGCGCCCGGCGCCGACTCGACCCAGACCGCGCCGTCGTGCGCCGCTACGAGCGCGGCCACGATGGCCAGGCCGAGGCCGGTCCCGCCGGTCGTCCGGGCCTGGTCGGCGCGGTAGAACCGCTCGAAGGCGTGCTCTGCCTGTTCCCGGCTCAGTCCCGGCCCGTGGTCGGTGACCTCCAGCACCGCCGCGGACCTCGGCCCGGCTGCGGGCGCGGGTGCCGGCGGCCCGGTCGCCAGGCCCGGCAGGACGGGCTGAGCCGAACCGGCTCCTCGCGGGCCGGGGGCGTGCGCCTCATCGAGGCTGCCGGACCGGATCCGGACGTCGATGGGCGTTCCCTCCGGCGTGTGCGACAGCGCGTTGCTCATCAGGTTGCCGATGACCTGACGCAGCCGCACCTCGTCGCCGAGGACCAGCAGCGCCGCGCCGGCGCCCACGGTGAGGTTGATGCTGCGGCCGGGGGCGACCACGCGGGCGTCGTGCACGGCGTCGGCGGTCAGGGTCAGCAGGTCGACGGTGCGGCGCTCCAGCGGGCGCTGCTGATCCAGCCTGGCCAGCAGCAGCATGTCCTCGACCAGGACGCCCATCCTCGACGATTCCTGCTCGACCCGCCGCATGATCCGGTCGAGGTCCGCGGCGGGCAGGCCACCCGATTCCGGGCCGGGCGGACCCTCGATCTCGCCGGGGGCGGCGGCTACCCCGCCGCGCTGCCGGTAGTACTCGGCGAACCCGCGGATGGCGGTCAGCGGGGTCCGCAGCTCATGGCTGGCGTCGGCCACGAACTGCCGCATCCGGTCCTCGGACCTGCGCGCCGCGATCTCGGACGCGGACCTGGCGTGAAATGCCGTCTCGATCTGGGCGAGCATCGTGTTCAGCGATCGGCCCAGCCGCCCGATCTCGGTCCGCGGGTCGCGCTCCGGGACGCGGCGGGACAGTTCGCCTGCGGCGATAGCCTCGGCGGTCCGCTCGATGTCGGTGAGCGGGCGCAGGCTGGTGCGGATCACCGTCACCCCGACGATGGCGAGCCCGAGGAGCAGAATGCCGCTGACGATGACGTCGATACCGGTGAGCTTCCCGATGGTCTGGTATGCGTTGGTGACATCCACGGCGAAGATCAGCGTGCCCGTGACCGACGAGCCGCTGCCCGGCTCCAGGAACGACTGGTTCGAGATCGTCACATTCGGAATGGCCAGCACGCGGAAGCGGCCGTTACCAGACGTCGCCCCTACGGTCACTACCTGCTTACCGGACAGCCAGGATGCGCCCGGGATGATCTCGGGGCCGGGCCGCACCTGCCCCGTGGTGCCAGAGCCCGTTGAATTCACGCCGTAGCCGGTGGTGTCCTGGTAGACGGGGTGCACCGTGCCGCCCCTGGGCAGCCAGTCGATCGCGAACCCGTTACCGGTCTCGACCTGGCCGAACAGGTAATGCCGCAGTACCTGCGCCGGTGAGTTCTGGGCGAGGGTTGCCAGGTTGTCGTCGGCCTGGCTGATCAGGTAACTCTTGAGGAAGCCCAGGCCGGCGAGGCTGATGACGACCAGGGCAATCGCCACGAGCGCCAGCACCGCGGTGATCAGCTTGACGCGCAGCGGCGTGCGGCCCGGTAGCTGCCCGATGGACCGCCACCAGCCTCTCCGTTCCCCCGTGAGCGACATGGAAGGCAAAGAGCCTTAGGAGGCGGGAAGCCTGAGGACGTAACCGACCCCGCGCAGGGTGTGCAGCAGGTGCGGCTCGGTGGTGTCGACCTTGCGCCGCAGCACCGAGACGTAGGACTCCACGATGCCGGTATCGCCGCGGAAGTCGTAGTCCCAGACGTGGTCGAGAATCTGCATCTTGGACAGCACCCGGTTAGCGTTCCCCATGAAGTAACGGAGCAGCTTGAACTCGGTGGGGGAGAGCTGAATCTGCTTGCCGCCGCGCCAGACCTCGTGGCTGTCCTCGTCCAGCTCAAGATCGGCGAACTTCAGCCGGGGCGGGGGCTCGCTGCCATCCCCGCGGGTACGGCGCAGCACCGCGCGGATTCGCGCGATGACCTCCTCCAGGCTGAAGGGCTTGGTGACGTAGTCGTCGCCACCGAGCGTCAGGCCGCGGATCTTGTCTTCGGTGGAGTCGCGCGCGGTGAGGAACACGACCGGAATCCGGGCGCCGCCGCCGCGCAGCCGCCGGATCACGTCGAAACCGTCCATGTCCGGGAGCATCACATCGAGCACGATGAGATCGGGGCGGTGCCGCTGTGCGGCCTGAACTGCCTCGCCGCCGGCTGCCGCGGTGACCACTTCGAAGCCGGAGTAACGCAGACTGGCGGACAGCAGCTCCAGGATGTTGGGCTCATCCTCGACGACCAGCAGCCGCGCGTCCGGCGTCCGGTGTCCGTTGTTCGGCTGACTGCTCATGGTCCTATTGTCAGGCAAGTGGCTGAGTGCTAGCTGAAGGCCACCTCCAAGACACCTTCGCAGGTCAACGCCTAGATGCCTCGGCTCCCCGCTCAGGCCGGGTCGTCGTGGCCCGTCGTCCACCGGGCGATGGCATCGGCGCGCGAGCCGGCTCCCAGCTTGGCGTAGAGCCGGTTGACGTGATTCTTCACGGTCTTCTCGGTCAGGACCAGGCTCGCGGCGATCTGGCCGTTCGTGTGCCCGGCGGCGATCATGGCCATGATCTGCGCCTCACGGGAGGACAGGGCGCGGGCCGGCTGGACGCCGGCGGCGCACGCGTCCTGGTGGCCGGTTCGGTGTGTTGCGGTGCTCTGCATGCGCCCTCCGGCTGCTGACACAGCGGATCAATTGGTACGCATGCTATCGATTGCAGGTGACGTTATGGCAACAAGGGTAAAGACTCAAAACCCTACTAACTGCGACCGTAAAGGCTAGCCAGCCTGGCTAGATCCGGTGATGAGACCCTTGGGAACGGGCTTGCCGTCGTTGAGCGCGCTGAAGAGCGACAGCGCCGCGGTCCTGTCCCACAGCACGGCATCCTCGCCGGTCGGGGTCAGGAAGTTGGCGTTGCCGATCGGGACGGTGGTGGTCTCGGGATGACGCAGGGCGAAGGCGGCCTCGGCGAGCTGGAACAGGTTCGTTCCCTGGTCCACCGTCAGCGTTCCGGCCGCGCCACTGGCCGCGGGTATCGAGGCGAAGGGGTTGACCAGCACGCCGGTGCTGGTGAGCTTGCTGAGCAGCGCCTTGAGGAACAGCCGCTGGTCTTGAATCCGCTGCAGGTCCTGCCCGGCGAAGGTGTGCCGGTCCCGGACGTACCCGAGCGCCTGGGCGCCGTCGAGGGTCTGGCAGCCCTTGCTGATGTTCAGGCCGGACGCGGTGTCGTGCAGCGGGTACTTGATGCACATGCGCACGCCGCCGACGGCGTCGACCACGTTGACGAAGCCTCCGAAGCCGATCTCCATGTAGTGATCGATGCGCAGGCCGGTCGCGTTCTGCACGGTGTCCGCCAGCAGCCGGGGGCCGCCGAAGGAGTAGGCCGCGTTGATCTTGTTGAAGCCATAGCCGGGGATATTCACCCACGAGTCCCGCGGCACGCTGATCAGCACGGGCTTCCCGCTGGCGGGCATATGCAAGATCATGATCGTGTCCGAGCGCTGCCCGCCGATATTGGCGCCGGTGGACAGCTTCCGTTCCTGCGCGGCGTTCAGGCCCTGGCGGCTGTCCGAGCCGGCGATCAGCCAGTTGGACCCCGCCCCCTGGGCTGGCTCACCGGAGTAGCTGACCAGGACGTCCTTACGGGTGAGCTTGCCGTTCAGGCTGAAGTAGGTGACTACGCTGCCGACCAGGATGAGGGCCACCAGCACCACGAGCACGGCGAAGATCCTGCGCGGGCGCAGCCAGGCCCGCCCGCCGCCCGAACCAGTGAAGCCGGTGCCGCCGTAAGTCGAGCCGGGCCGGGAGCCGCCCCGGCCGCCGGGCGGGGGCGGCCCGCCGGCTAGCCCGCGGGCCCCGGGTCTGCCGGGTCTGCCGGGTCCGGCGGAACCGGGCGCGGCGCCGCGGCCGCGACCCGATGAGCTGGGCGGTGGCTGCTCGGGCCAGGCGCTGCCGGGCTGGGCGGGCGATCTGGCGGGCGATCGGGCGGGCGGGCGGCGGACGGGCAGGTCCACTGTCGGGTCCCCGGATCCCGGGTTGCCGCCGTCCTTACCCTGCGTCCCATGGAACCAGCCTTCAGGAAACTCGCTCATGCTGCCGTCCCATCGACGCCGTGGGTTGTCAACATCGTCTCTACCTTCAAGACGAACGTCGGGCCAAATTGGCGATGCCGAACTCGGCTATTCGAGGTAATCACGGCCCGCCGCGCTGCCTGCCCACCAGATCGTCACTACGTCACGGCGTGCGGTACCGAGGTCGACGGGGTGATCCGGATCGGTGCCGTCCTCGACGAGGGCCTGGGCGACGTCGTCCGCCCGATCGGCGGCCAGGCACAGGCGGCGCCTGGTGACGTCGACCAGTTCCGCGAAGCTGGCGTAGTCGGCGCCGCCGGGCCGCTGCCACCGCGCGTGACCGGCCTGAATCCCCATGGCGGCCAGGATCGCCAGGAGGTCGTCGGCCGTCGGACCCTCCGGCCGGCGCAGGCCGTGGAACCGAAGCCAGAGGGCGTTCATGCTGACCATCGGGTGCTCGGCCGTCATCTCGGTGACGACCAGTCGCCGCGCGCTGGCGGTCAGCGCGGCCAGGAACGGCAGGATGTCCGGAGCGTTATAGACGACGTTGAAGCAGGTGACCACGTCGGCGGGTGCCGCGTCCGGGGCGGCGTCCGGCCAGGTTCCGTGTACCAGCCGCACCTTGCCGGCGAGGGCCGACGCGCGCTCGGCCAGTAGCTCGAGCATCTCCTGGTCGGTGTCCACCGCGGTGAGCGCGGTGGTGCGGGGCAGCAGCGGGATGCAGGCCGCCCCCGCGCCGACGCCCACGTCCAGCACGCTGCCGGGCGGATCGAGCGCCGACCAGGCCCGCCAGTAGGACGGCCCTTGCGGGGCGGCGGCGAGGCGATCGGCGCGCCGGGCAAATACCTGCCGCGGCAGGACCCACGGTGACTCGGTAACGGCGTGGCTGATGCGGTCCGGGATTGCCCAGGCGCCTAGCTGGTCACGCCAGTTATCCAGCAGCACGCCGAGGCTGTGCCGGGCCGGCGCGGCGTGGCCGGGCGCGGCGCGGCCGGGCGCAGACTGCTCACCGTTCACCGCGCGTTCCTGACCTAATGTCGCCGGAGCGACCCTGACCTGACCGTCCCGATCCTATCCGCAGACCGCGAGGCTACCCCGGGTCGTCGCGCACGGCGACGCGCTCAGATCCGCCGCGTTCTCGCCCGCAGCACTCGAATAGGAGAAATAGGTCCGCCCGTCACCAGGCCCGGAACCGTACCTGCCGATTATGATCGCGACTGTTCACATATGTCAGAGAATGTCACCAGAAACGTGGGCAGCGGGTGAGCGAGGAACCACGCAGAGGGCCGGGCGAATTCACCGAGGGCTCCCTGCTCGCGGGCTACCGGCTGGACGAGCGTATCGGCCAGGGCGCGATGTCGGTCGTATTCCGGGCCCATGCCCCCTGGCTGGACGGGTACGTCGCCCTGAAGATACTGGCGCCGGGAGTTGCCCTGGACGAAGCCTTCCGGCAGCGCTTCATGCGGGAGTGGCGGGCGGCGTCGGCGGTGAATAGCCCGCATATCCTCCCGGTATTCGAGGCGGGCGAGGAGCGCGGCGCGCTGTTCATCGCCATGCGCTATGTCCCCGGCGGGGACGCCCGGTCGCTGCTGGACCGGGACGGCCCGCTGCCGCCAGGCCGGGCCGCGGAGATCATCTCCCAGGTGGCCTCGGCGCTGGACGCCGCGCACGCCCGCGGCCTGGTGCACCGTAACGTCAAGCCCGCCAACTTGCTGCTGGAGGAGAGCGCGGACGGTGACCGGCCCGATCTCATCTACCTGTCCGACTTCGGGCTGAGCAAGGGATCACGAGCGGCAGCCAGCCCGCCGCCGGGCGGCCCGTTCCGGGGCACGCTCGACTACGCCGCGCCCGAGCAGATCGAGGGCCGCCCGGTGGATGGCCGGGCTGACCTGTACGCCCTGGCGTGCACGGCATTCGAGCTACTCGCCGGAGCACCGCCGGTCCGGCGCGATCAGCGCGCGGCCATGACGTACGCGCCGGCCTCCGAGTTGCCGCCGCTCAGCTCGCGGCGGGCCGGGCTGCCCCCCGAGGCCGACCAGGTCATGAACCGGGCGCTGGCCAGGTCGCCGGCGGACCGGTACGCGAGCTGCCAGGAGTTCGCGACCGCGCTGCGGCGGGCGCTGCGCCCCGGCGCGGCTGGCCCGGACCGGCGGGCCGACCCGGACCGGCGGGCCGACCCGGACCGGCGGGCCGACCCGGACCGGCGGGCCGACCCGGACCGGCGGGCCGACCCGGCCGCCTGGCCCTCGACGCGGCTCCCGGCGGGCACCTGGCGGTCCGCGGCCAGCCTGGCCGCGGACGCGGCCGCGGACGGCCTTCCGGTATCCGCTCGCGACGCGGGCGGTCTTTCTGGCCCCGAGCGGGCCGCGCTCTGGCCGTCCGATCCGCCGACTGAGCCGGCCGGCCACCCGGCCGGACGGCGCGCCCAGCCGGAACTACGGGAGTCGCCCGATGAGCCGACCGGTCCGGGCGGGCCGGGCAGGCTGGGCGGTCCGGGCCTTCCCGGCAGGCGGGGCAGGCTGGGTGCCCCTGGCGGGCCTCGCGGCCATGCCGCCCGGCGTCAGCCCCATCGCCGACGGCGCCGGCCGGCGCCCCTGGTCGCTGTCTGCACGATCACCTTGATCGCCGTGGTCGGCGGCTACTACCTGTTCAGACATGGCTCGGGAGGCGTCCTCGCGGCCCATCGCCCTGTTGTCAGCCGCCTCACCGCTCCCGGCTGCACGACGTCGGTGGCCCGGGCCACGTCACTGACCAGGGTCGCGAGTCAGCGCGTCACGATCGGCGGCCAGCCCTTCGCGGTGAAGGAAACGCCCGATGGCCGCTTCACCTTCGTGACCGTGGGCGCCGGCGTTGCCGTGCTGCGAAACGGCAGCGGCCTGGTGCCGACGCTGCTGCGCACGATCCATCTACCGGGAGCGGACAAGGGCCTGGCCATCACCGGCGACGGTCGCTACCTGCTCGCCGCCGGCGGTACCGGCGCCGTGGTCATCAGCGTCGCCGGGGCCGAGCAGGGCGCGGCCAGCCCGGTCGTCGGCAGGCTGGCCAGCCCGCACGGGACCGGTGGGGTCGGGGTCATGATCTCGCCGGATGACACCTACGCCTTCGTGACCCTGCAGGACACCACCAGCATGGCGGTCTTCAACCTCGCGAAGGCGCTCACCAGCGGATTCGGCCCATCCGACTTCGTTGGCTACGTCCCGCTGGGCGTCCAGCCGGTCGGCATTGCCCAGTCCCCGGACGGGAGCTGGCTGTACGCCACCAGCCTGCAGCGCCGCCCGGGGCCCCGGCCGTCCGAAGGGATCCTCAGCCTGATCAGCATGCACCGGGCGGAGACGAAACCGGCCACGTCGGTGGTTCAGACGGTGGACGCAGGCTGCGGCCCCGCTCGCATCATCACCGATGGCAAGACCGTCTGGGTGACGGCGCGCGACAGCGACACCCTGCTCGCCTTCTCGGCCGCAGCGCTCGGCGGCCACCCGGACCATTCCCTCCTCGCCGAAGTGAAGGTGGGCCTGGCGCCGATCGGGCTGACCTATGCGGACGGCGGCACCAGGATCGTGGTCGCCGACTCCGGCCTGAACGGCCCGCACGGTCAGGCCGGGACCCTGGCCGTGGTCAATCCCGCCGCGGCGCTGGCCGGACGGCCCGCTCTGCTCGGCACGATCCCGGCCGGGCCGGTGACGCGCCAGCTGACCCTGGCCGCTGGCGGCAAATCCGTGCTGGCCACCATAGAGGAATCTGGCCAGCTGCTGGCGGTCGATACCGGAAACCTGCCGTGAGTCCGGCTCGGCCGATCTGGCCTGGGATTTCAAGGGGTGAGTGATGGACCGCCGCTCCAAGCCTCATGATGGCGACTTCTAAGGCGGGACGGGACTCCGATCGAGCAGATCGTCGCGGACTGGGACGAGAAGGTCGCGGCCGCTCGGCGCCGACGCGCAGGCGGGTGAATTGGAGAGCGCTGCCCCGGGTCGGGGGCGGAGCCCGCCGGCCCGCCGCCGGTCGCCTGCTGGCTGTGCTAGTTCGTATGGGGTGAGTGATGGGATTCGAACCCACGACATCCAGGACCACAACCTGGCGCTCTAACCAACTGAGCTACACCCACCATGTCCGCCGGCCGGCTAGCAGCGGCGCCGCGGCTCACAGCAGCATACCGGGAACGGATCAGTGCGCAGGACCGGTTTTGCCCGGCGCGGCCGGATCGGGCTCCGGGTGCGCGTAGCGGGCCGCGATCTTCCGCGCGGTCGTGGTGTCGGGCCCGGGCCGCGGCACGAAGATCGCCTCGCGGTAGTAGCGCAGCTCCCGGATGCTCTCGATGATGTCGGCGAGCGCCCGGTGGCCGCCGTGCTTAGGCGGGCTGGCGAAATACGTGCGCGGGTACCAGCGCCGGGCGAGCTCCTTGATGCTCGAGACGTCGACCATCCGGTAGTGCAGGAACTCGTCCAGCTCGGGCATGTCCCTGGCCAGGAACGACCGGTCGGTGGCGATCGAGTTGCCGCACAGCGGAACCCGCCGGGACTCCGGGACGTGCTGGCGGACATAGGTCAGCACCTGCTCCTGCGCCGCCGCCAGGGTGACCCCGTCGGGCAGCTCATCCAGCAGCCCGGAGGTCGTGTGCATCTCCCGCACCACCTCCGGCATGGTGTCCAGCGCTTCGGCCGGAGGCTTGATGATCACGTCGATGCCGTTGTCGATGGCGTTGAGCTCGCCGTCGGTCACGATGCAGGCGATCTCCACCAGCGCATCCGTGGTGAGGTCAAGCCCGGTCATCTCACAGTCGATCCAGACGAGCCGGTCGGTCATTCCCCCACCCTAGGGCAGGCTGGCAGCGGCCCGGGCACGCGCGCCTAGCCCGGCCGGCCGGCGCCGCGCGCCCGCCCGGCCATCGCGGCGATGTGCTCAGGGATGCCAATGGCCTGGTCCAGGGCCGGATCGGGCTCGGCCGGGCCATACATCAGCGCGGCCGGGATAACGCCCGCCCAGATGCCGGATTCGTAGTCCTCGGGGTCGTCCTTGGGCGGGCCGGAGCGGACCTTGACCGATGCCTGCGCCAGCGGCAGGGCGATGACCGCCGTCGCGGCCAGTTCCTTGCGGGTCGGCGGCCGGGCATGCTCCCAGCGGCCCGGCGCGAGCTGCTCGGTAACGGCGCGCAGGGCGGCGAGCCGTTCGCCGGCATCGGTGACCACCCGCGCGGGGCCGATCACGACGGCGCTGCGGTAGTTCATCGAGTGATGGAAGATCGCCCGGGCACATACCAGCCCGTCCAGCAGCGTGACTGTGACGCAGATCTCCTGGCCGTCGGCCGCCAGCATCGACCGATTCGCCGACGAGCCGTGCAGGTACAGCGTGTCGTCAATGCGGCCGTAGCCAGTGGGCAGCACCACGGGCACGCCGTCGATGATCACGCCGAGATGGCAGATGAGCCCGGCGTCGAGGACCGCGTACAGGGCCGGGCGGTCGGTCTGGCCACGCTCGCGCAGCCGGTGCAGGGTGGTCCGCGGCGTGGCAGACAGGGGCGGATCGGCGCTCATGATCCCTTACCGTACCGGGGTGACATGCCCGCTGGGCAGCGATTTTCCGCCCGGCGGCGGTCAGCGGACGCGGGTCAGGGACGCGGCGCCGGCCACCCGGTTACCCAGGACCGCGCTGAGGTCCGCCGGGTCGTATCCGATTCCCGGCGGCCCCTCGCCGGAGGGCTGCCGCCGCCCGCCAGCGCCGGCCAGCATGGCGTCGTCCGCAGAGTGCGTGGCGGACCAGCCCGTCAGCCGCTCCACGTCGATGGCGCCAGGGCCGGCGGCCGTCAGGCCGGGCACCTGGGACGCGCCGAAGTGGCCGCCGCGCGCCCACAGGCGGCGGCTGCGCGAGATCGCCATGGAGTCCGGGAAGGAAGCGGGCGCCCCCGCGGGCCAGCGGCGCGGGATGTCCCAGGAATCGAGCCAGGTCATGATCTCCGCCAGGCCGGCCATCGGCCTGGCGGTAAACGGGTCATCGGCGAAGGCGACCACGCAGATCTGCACGCAGAGGCGGCCCTCGGCGGTCACCTCGGCGATCGTCGCCTGCTGCGACCAGGCCGCCGGCCCGCCGCAGTCCAGGCTGGCCAGCGACCTGGCCGCCCGGACGATCGGGATGAGCTGGACGATCTCGCCGTTGAGCGGATTCCAGACCAGGTGGCCAGCCTGGCCGTGCTGGTCGAGGCGCTGCGCCGCTGACCGGGCGGAGACCGTATGCGAGTTGGCGTCCAGCGCGTGCCACACCACGCGCGGCGCGCCACCCTTCAACGAGCCGCCGTCCGCCGCTGCCCGGACATACCTGACTCCGGGCATCCATGCCTCACTCACCGCGCTCCCTCCGCTTCCTCCGAACCCGCAGAATCAACGGCATCGTTGCCCTGCCTTCTTCCCTACGCCTGGGTGAGTGATTAGTCCAGCCCTGCTGGAGCCGCTCGGGACGGGACAGGGATGACGAGGACGCGATGTTGAGTGCCGCGCGATGCTCGTGGCGCGGTGAGGCCGGGCGCTGAACTAGGCCCGGAAATGACAACGCAGGCCGACCCGGTGACCAGGTCGGCCTGCGCAGCTTCAGTGAGGCCCGGCGCCCCGCTCTCGCCGGGCCTCATATGCAAGACGCGCCGTCGGCGGCCGGGGTTCACAGGTTTGTCTCAGATTCCGCGGACATTTTTCTGCCGTGCTGTTTACGCAGGTCGCAGCGGTGCCGTGCGGTGGCTACGGCGCGGCGCAGTGCAGGTCGCACAGCCGGAGCGAGAAGCCCTCGATGAAGGCCCTGGCGACCTGCGCCGGGTTGGTGATGTCGAACGCGGCACCGCCGGTGGCCGCGGCGACCTGCTGCATGGCGGAGAAGTTGCCCACGGTGCCGAGCATGAGGATCACGATCGCGACCTTGCGGTTGGGGTTGAACAGCGCGTGCAGCCGGGCCAGCAGCGAGCTGACCGGCAGGTCTCCCGGCGCGTTGTCCACCCCCGAGGTGAGCACGATGACTGAGTTGGAGTAGCTGGGCCGGTAGCTGGCGAGCATCTGCTTGTAGGCGGCCAGGATGGCGTCGTTCAGCGCCAGGGCGTGTCCCAGGGGATGCAGCGTCTGGTCAATCTGCTGGAGCTGCTGACGCCGGCTGAAAAGGCCGACCTTGGCGGGCAGCGAGCCTACGGGGACGAGTTGCTGATAAGGCCGGCCGTTATCGATCTTGCTCGCGATCTGCCACTCGCCCATCTGCGTGCTGTCGGGGAAGAGCGCGAGGCCGAGCACGGACGTCTTGGTGAGCTCCTGCTCCAGGGTCTGGGTGCCGTTCCCGTCCAGCCTCGCCATGGACGACGACACGTCGATGAGGACCAGGTCTCTGGAGCCGAGCCCGAGCTTGCCCCATATCTCCAGGGTGGTCTGGGCCTCGCTGGCGCTCGCCGTCGCCGCCTGCTGGAGGACCTGCGACCGCAGCCCGAAGGAGGCGGGCGTGCTGGCGACGATGCCGTCAGCCGACCGGAAGCCGTCATAGCGGATCACCGACGTGGCATACGGCTGGGCCAGCGCCTGCCGGAACTCCCTGGCCGCCTGCAGCTCCGCCGGGTCGGACGTGGTCAGGACGTAGGGATAGTCGAGGTCCGGGCTGCCCAGGCTGGCCCTGAAGGCGGCCGGATACTGAGCCGCCAGCGGCTGGCTGGGGTTGGCTCGGTCGTAGGCGATAACGGCCTGCTCGGACGTGACAGTCACGGGCCGGCTGTTGAGGGGCGGCCCCGCGGTGGACACGAACGACGCCAGCGACGCCGGGTCATCGAACTGCGAGGTGGTCTCCGCGCTCAGCACGAACTTGGTGAAGGTGGCCCGGGCGGCCGCGCCGGGGCCGAGCAGCCTGCTCAGTTCCACCAGCGTGGCCAGGCCGGCCGCGCTGTCGGTGGGGTCGGGCAGGTCGACCCGGATGCCTAGCGACGCGGGCGGGCCGCCGTCGGCCGGCGGGAGCAGCAGGTTCCAGCCCGCCGGGGAGCTGAAGGCGTGGGTCCTGCTGGCGACCAGCCGCGGCATCACGATCATGACCGGGGACTGGGCCACCTCCAGGCCGGTTGGCTGGACGACCTGGGCGCCCTGCGGAAAGCTGCGGGCCACGTCGACCCACAGGCGCGAATCGGGAATCCACGCATCGACCGGCGGCAGGCCCCGGCTGCTGCTCTGCCCGTCGATCCGCGAGGCCACCGTGGCGGACTGGTCCTCGGTGACCTGAACCTGCGCGCAGCGCCCGAGCGCCGTGTGCTGCTGGCGGTTAAAGGCCTGCGCGACGCGCTCGACGGCGGGGGCCAGGTCGTTGGTCACGGCCACGTTCAGCAGGACGGGGTGGCTCGTGCACGACGCGTGGGCCGCGATGGCCTGGGCGCTCAGGGTCACCATGACCGTGGCGGAGATCGCCACCGCGATGGCGGCCAGGGCCGCGGTACTGACCCGGCGCGACCTCGCTCGCCTGCCCGAGGCCGGCCCTCCGGCCGCCGCTCCTGGTGCCGCCGTTCCTGCGCGTCGTGCCATCACCGCGTCCTCTGATCTTGCTCATGCGGGAGTCGGCCCCCCGGGGTGCGTCGGCCCCCGGGGGCCGACTATATCGGCCAGGTAGCGGCTGATCTGCTTACTCGCCCGGTTTGACGCGGCCCCGGCTGGGCCGGCCAGACTGGGCGGATGGCCAGTCCGGTACCGATCAGCGACGCTGGTGACCCGCGGCTGGCTGACTACGCGAGCCTGACCGACGTGCACCTGCGGCGCAGCCTGGAGGCCGAGCACGGCCTGTTCGTCGCGGAGGGCGAGAAGGTCATCCGGCGGGCGATCCAGGCCGGGTACCCGGTCCGGTCGATGCTGGTCGCGCAGGACAAGCTGGCCGCGGCGGCGGACCTCGCCCGGGACTGCCCGGCGCCGGTCTATGTGGTGCCCCCGGCGGTCGCCGAGGGCCTGACCGGCTACCGCGTGCACCGGGGCGCGCTGGCATCGATGCGCCGCAAGCCGCTGCCAGCCGTCGCCGACGTGGTCGCGGACTCGGCCCGGGTCGTGGTCCTCGAGGACATCGTGGATCACGCCAACGTCGGCGTGATCTTCCGGTGCGTCGCCGCGCTCGGCTTCGACGCGGTGGTCCTGGCGCCGCGGTGCGCTGATCCGCTCTACCGGCGGTCGGTCAAGGTCTCGATGGGCGCCGTGTTCGCGGTTCCATATGCCCGGATGGGGGACTGGCACGGCGGGCTGGCCGAATTGCGGGCCGCCGGGTTCCGGCTGGTCGCGATGACTCCGCTGCCTGATGCCGTGCCGATCGGGGAGGTGCGGGCCGCCGGGCGCCTGGCCCTGCTGCTCGGCACGGAGGGGGACGGCCTGTCGGCGCGCTGGCTGGACGCGGCCGACCTGGCCGTGCGGATCCCGATGCGCAGGGGAGTGGACTCGCTCAACGTCGCCGCGGCGGCGGCGATAGCGTGCTACCTGCTGGCCCCTCGCTAGCCCCGGCTGGGCGGCGGCATGACAGGCTGGCCGGGCTGGTGACCGGGATGGCGGCGGCGGGCCCGCGCCTGGACCCCTGGAAGTAGAACAGCTATGACGGGATCGCGCGGTAGGCGGCGCGCAGCCGGTGGGCGGCGCCGGGGGGAGCCCCGACGTGGTCCAGGCCGAGGAGGGCGGCGCCGGCGACCGGCGGCACGTCGACGATCCGCGGCAGCGCGTGCGGCAGGTCAGCCGCCAGCCGCTGCGTGATGCTTGAGCTGAGCAGCGGGTCCCGGGCGGTCAGCAGGCCGCCGCCCAGCACGACCGGAACCGCCGCGTCGGTCAGCCGCAGGCGCCGGGCCGCGACCGCCGCCATGGTGCAGATCTCGTCCGCCAGCCGGATGACCAGGTCGCGGGCCACCTGGTCACCGCGTCCGGCCACCGCGAACAGCACCGGGACCAGCCCGTGCAGATCGCCGGCAGTGAGCTTTTCCTGGTAGACGCCGATGGTGACGTCGCGGACCGTCGCCAGGCTGAAGTGCGCCGGAACCGCCGTGCGCAGCTCGGTCTCCGGCCCCCGGCCGTCCTCGGCCCTGGCTGCCCACCACAGCGCCTCGTTAGCCAGGTCGCGGCCGCCGCCCCAGTCCCCGCTGATGTCGCCGAGCGCCAGGAACCTGGTGGTCTCGCCGTCGGGCCCGACGCCGACGCAGTTGATGCCCGCGCCGCACGTGATGCCGATGCCCCCGTGCTGGCCAGCCCCGTCATCGAGCCCGGCGCGCAGCACGGCGAAGGTGTCGTTGACGACCAGGCTGGAGGTCGTCCAGCCCTCGGCCTGGACCAGCTCCGTCAGTTGCTGCTCCTCGTCCGGCAGGTCCGCCCCGGCCAGGCAGGCCGAGGCGTGGCTGGCCACCACGGCGTCGCCGCCACCCGCCCCGCCCGCCCCGCCGGCCCCGCCCGCGGCCCGTGCCGCCGCCCGCACCAGGTCGCGCAGCACCGCGAACGCCTCGTGCATGCCAATGACCTGCGGGTTCGATCGGCCGCCGCGCACCTGGGCGAGCAGACTGCCGTCGGCGGCGATGAGCGCGACGTCCGTCTTGCTGTTCCCGCCGTCGATGGCCAGCACCGCGGGCACCGCAACGGCCGCAGCCTCCCCGGGTAGCTCGCTCACTGGCCGCGGGCCCACGGCAGGAACGCCGCGTTCTCCGCGACCAGCTTGTCGGCGAGCTGACCCGCGGTGTCGTACTGACCGATCAGCGGATGGGCCAGCAGCGCCATCGCCACCCGGTCGCGGCCGCCGCGCAGCGCCGCGTCCAGGGCCAGCTCCTCGTAGGCTGACACGTGTGCCACCAGGCCGGCCATCAGCGGGCTCAGCGGGGCGACCGGCACCGGCGCGGCACCGCCGGCCCCGATGATGGCCGGCACCTCGATGACCGCCTCGTCGGGCAGGAACGGCAGCGTGCCCGCGTTCCGCACGTTCACCACCTGCCGGTCGCCGGCGTCGGTGACCAGCGACGCGAGCAGCGCCACCGCCGCCTCGGAGTAGAACGCCCCGCCGCGCTGGCCGAGCAGATCCGGCTTGCGATCCAGCGCGGGGTCGGCGTACATCTCCAGCAGCTCAGCCTCGATCTTGGCGACCTCCTGGGCCCGGGTGGGCCGTCCGCGCTCCTGCGCCACGACCTCGTCATGTGCCCAGAAGTACCGCAGGTAATACGACGGCACGGCCCCGATGTCCCGCATAACGGACAGTGGCGCCCCCACCCGGCCCGCCAGCTCGCTGCCATGGGCGTCGATCAGCTCCGGCAGCCGGTCGATGCCGTCCACGACCGCGGCCCGCTCCCAGGTCAGGTGGTTGAGGCCCGCGTGGTCGAGGGCCACGTTCTCGGGGTCGACGCCGAGGAAGGCGGCGAACTGGCGCTGGAATCCGATCGCCACGTTGCACAGCCCGATCGCGCGGTGCCCGAAGTCCAGCAGCGCCCGGGTGACGATCCCGACCGGGTTGGTGAAGTCGATGATCCACGCGTCGCCGGCGGCCCGCTGGCGAGCCCGCTCGGCGATGTCGAGGACGACCGGCACCGTCCGCAGCGCCTTGGCCAGGCCGCCGGCGCCCGTGGTCTCCTGGCCGATGCAGCCGCACTCCAGCGGCCAGGTCTCGTCCCGGTGCCGCGCAGCCTGGCCGCCGACCCGCAGCTGCAGCAGCACGCCGCCCGCGCCGTCCAGCCCGCTGTCCAGGCTGGTCGTCCAGGTCAGCCGGGCCGGGTGGCCGGAGGCGGCCATGATCCGCGCGGACACCGGGCCGACCACCGCCAGCCGGGACTCGTCGGGGTCCACCAGGGCCAGCTCGGTGACCTTGATGTCGCCGGTTAGCCGGGCGATCCCGTCGACGAGTTCCGGGGTGTAGGTGGAGCCGCCGCCGACGACAGCAAGTTTCATGAAAATGCCCTCACTTCCGCGCCGGACTGCGCGACATGGCAGGCGGCATCGTGATCTGGTGCGAGCTGAGCCAGCTCAGGGGTGAGCGTCGCGCACTGGTCGATGGCCAGCGGGCACCGCCAGCGGAACCGGCAGCCCGGTGCCGGGTCGATCACCTGAGGCGGCTCGCCCCGGTCGGTCTCCGCGGTCACGCCGGGCTGCGCCCGCGGGTCGGGAACGGCCGAGACCAGCAGCTGGGTGTAGGGGTGCCGCGGGCTGGCCAGCACCTCCTCCACCGGGCCGGCCTCCGCGATCTGCCCGGCGTACATCACGATCAGCCGGTCGGCCACGTAGCGGGCGCTGGCGATGTCGTGGGTGATGTAGAGGATGGACACGCCCTGCTCGTCGCGCAGCTGGGCCATCAGGTTGAGCAGGCCGATCCGGATCGAGACGTCGAGCATGGAGACTGGCTCGTCGGCGATGATCAGCCTGGGCGCCATGGCCAGCGCCTGGGCGAATCCGACGCGCTGGCGCTGGCCGCCGGACAGCTCGTGCGGGTATCGCGCCAGCGCCTCGGCGGCCGGGCTCAGGCCGACCACCTCGAAGACCCGGCACGCCTGCGCGTAGCGCTCGTCGGCCGACAGCTCGGGCCGGTGCAGCCGGAGCGCCCGCAGCACTCCGTGCGAGACGCGGAACACCGGGTTGATCGAGGCGAACGGGTCCTGGAACACCATCGGGGCCTGCCCGCTGTAGCGCAGCCGCTGCGCGCGGGAGGAGATCGCCGACAGCGCCGTGCCCTGGAAGTAGATCTCGCCGCTGGTGGGCTGGTAGATCTTCGCCAGCAGCCGGGCGACGGTGGACTTGCCGCTGCCGCTCTCGCCCGCCAGGGCCACGATCTGGCGCTCGCCGATGGTCACGCTGACGTCGTCGACGGCGTGCAGCGTCCGCCGCGACAGCGCGTTCCCGATCTTGAAATGCTTGCTCAGCCGCTCGGTTCGCAGCAGCGCGGGCGGGTCGGTCTGCTCAGTCACTGCTGGCTCCCTGCGTGCTGGTGTCGGCTCCGGCCAGGTCCGGATCGGCGATCCCGGCGTCGCGGCCGTGCTCGTGCAGCAGGCAGCGCACCTGGGTGGCGCCGATCTGGTAGAGCTGCGGCGGCGTGGTGGCGCACCGCGCCGTCTCCCGCGGGCAGCGCGGGGCGAAGCGGCAGCCGGACGGCGGCCGGCTCAGGTCCGGCGGGGTGCCGGGAAT
>Ga0307373_10005887_pt1 | contig 19767 bp, 17 predicted proteins | sample OX2MG_FD_202534 | JGI IMG/M metagenome (GOLD analysis project Ga0307373, IMG submission 202534) | Soil microbial communities from Risofladan, Vaasa, Finland - OX-2 | ecosystem: Environmental > Terrestrial > Soil > Coastal area > Acid sulfate soil | place: Finland: Risofladan, Vaasa | collected...
GAGCCGATGCCGACCGGTGCGAGGCGGAGCCGGCGGAGCAGCTTGTTCTCCCGCCAGCTGACCAGCGTGATCGCGGCGCCGAAGGCGGCGCCGGAGGCCAGTGCCCAGCCAAGCAGGCCGGGGGTGAAGTACTGGATCGGCTTCAGCGACTTGTCCTCGACCTGGCTGGCGGCGAGCCTGAATCTGGGCGGCTGGCCGGACGCCGCCTGGTTGGCATCCTGCACGATCGAGCCGAGCACCGAGTTCACCAGGCCGGCCTTGGTCTGATCGGCGATCGAGAAGCGCAGGACGAGGGTGTTGCCGCGCTGGAGCACGGCTGCGTCGTCGGTGCCCTTGCGGACGGCGGCGAGGGCGGCGCCCTCCGAGCGGCTATGGCTGATCGTCAGGACCCTGGCCAGGCCGGGATCGGCCCGTCGGGCCTGCTGCAGCAGCTCGACCCGGCCGACGGTTACCAGGTTGAGCCTCGGGGCCGAGGAGTTCTTGTAGATGGACCCGAAGAAGACCAGGAAGAGCACGGGCAGCAGGATCGAGAAGATCAGCGCGGCCCGGTCCCTGACGAATCCGAGAAACATCGCGCGGGACAGGCTGGTGAACCCGCCGCCTCTCACGCGCGGTACTCCCTTCCGGTCAGGCTCAGGAAGACGTCCTCCAGGGTGGCGCCCTGGACCCGCAGCCCGGCCAGCGCGTCAGCCCGGGCCAGGCCGGAGAGCACGGTAGCCGGGTCGCTTGTGGCGATGGAGAGCGAGACGCCGTCGTCGGTGACCTGGCCCGCTGGCTCGCCTGGCCCGCTGCCGGCCAGCCCGGCGGGCTTGTCCGCGCCGGCCAGTACGGCGGCCTGCTCACCGCTGACCAGGCCGGACTGGACGCTGATCCGCAGCGGCTGGTCGAGCTCGCGGACCAGAGCGGCAGGCGGGCCGGCCTTGAGTATCTTGCCGTGGTCCATGATGGCGACCCGGTCGCACAGCAGCTCGGCCTCGTCCATGTGATGGGTGGTCAGCACCACGGTCCGTCCCGAGCTGCTGATCTGACGCAGCAGGTCCCACAGGTTCCGCCTGGCCTGCGGGTCGAGCGCCCCGGTCGGCTCGTCGAGGAACAGCAGCTCAGGGTCGTGCACGAGCGCGCAGGCGATCGACAGCCGCTGTGCCTGGCCGCCGGACAGCTTCTCGGTGCGAAGGCCGCCCTGCTCGGTCAGCCCGACCGTCTCGAGCATGTCGTCCGCGTTCGTGGCCGGCACGCCGTACAGCGAGGCGAACGTCCGGATCTGCTCGCGGGCGGTCAGCCGCTCGAAGAACGAGGACGCCTGCAGCTGGACCCCGATCCTGGGCAGCAGCTCAGCGTTGCGCGGCCAGGCGGGAAGGCCGAGCACGGTGACAGCGCCTGAGTCTGGCTTGCGGAGGCCCTCCACGATCTCCAGGGTGGTGGTCTTTCCCGCCCCGTTCGGGCCGAGTATCCCGAAGAACTCGCCCTGCTCGACCTCGAAGCTGACTCCGTCGACTGCGGCGACGTCGCCGTACGCCTTGCGGACATCAGATACCGAGATAGTGGCTGGCACAAGCCGCTACCCTAACACGATATGACGCATGTTTCCGAAAAGGGCAGGCTGCGACGTAGCCGGGCCGGCTTAGACGATTCTGCGCGCGCGCCGGCTGGCGAGCTCGTCCGCCCCGGACGGCTGGCCGGCTTCCTCCCCGGCGTCGGCGGGCAGGTCGGCCAGCGACCCCTCGACCTCCTGCCAGACCCGCCCGAGCGCAATGCCGAACACGCCCTGGCCGCCCTGGAGCAGGTCGACTACCTCGTCGGGTGACGTGCACGCGTAGACGCTGGCGCCGTCGCTCATCAGGGTGATCTGGGCGAGGTCCGTAGGGCCGTGCTCGCGCAGGTAGGCCACGGCCGAGCGGATCTGCTGCAGCGAGATCCCGGTGTCCAGCAGCCGCTTGACCACGCGGAGCACGAGGATGTCGCGGAAGCCGTAAAGCCGCTGTGAGCCTGAGCCCTTGGCCGGCCTGACACTCGGCTCGACCAGGCCCGTCCTGGCCCAGTAGTCCAGCTGGCGGTAGGTGATGCCCGCTGCCGCGCAAGCTGTCGGGCCGCGATAGCCGACATCATCCGGCAGCGGGGCAAGCTCGTCGTCGAAGAGCAGGCCCTGCTCGCCAGCGCGCTGGGCCGCGGCGCTCCGCTCGCGCTCGTCATGCCCGTCGCCCTTGATTACCGCCACGCCCACCTCCGGCCCGGCTTCCCCTGCAGCGTCACGTCGCGGGGGTGCACGATTCGCACGTTAGGCCCGTGGAGTGCCCTCGTCAACGATCTCCCCCGGCGCGTCGCCAGGCGGCTGAGTCACCTCAGGTCGCACGAGTCAGCCCTAGGTAGCGCTGCCGAAGTCTTCTGGCGTGATGTTGTCGAGGAACTCGCGGAACTTCTCGACCTCATCCTCCTGCTCGTCCGGGATCGCGACTCCGGCCTCATCCAGGATCTCGTCCTGGGCGAAGATGGTTGTCCCGGTGCGCAGGGCGAGCGCGATGGAATCCGACGGTCTCGCGCTGACTGTGGTGCCGTTGGAGAACACCAGGTCGGCGAAGAAGATCCCGTCGCGGAGCGCGGTGATGTTGACCTGCGTCAGCTCGACCTTCAGCGCGGTGAGGATATCCCGCATCAGGTCATGAGTCAGCGGGCGGGCCGGGACCATGCCCTGCTGCGCGAAGGCGATGGCCGTAGCTTCCATCGGCCCGATCCAGATCGGCAGGTAGCGCTCACCGCCGGTCTCCTTGAGCAGCACGATGGGCTGGTTCGTCGGCATCTCGACCCGGACGCCTACGACCTCCATCTCCTTCACCGCGACTCCGTCCTCACCTGCGCCTCATGTCAGCGTTGTTCCCCTGCCGTGCGGGCTGCACTCCCCTGTCAACGTACACCCGTTGTCTTTGTGGCCGGACACCTGCTCGAGCCGGTACCAGGTAATGCCGGCGCCATTCGCGCCGCGCCCGGCGGCTTTCCAGCTCACGCGCTCGCGTCCTTGATGCCTGGCCGGGGAAGGCTGCCGGTGAGCTGGCCGGAGGCCTCCGGGCCCGGCCGTGCCTCGTGCCCGGCGAGCTCGTCGCCCGGCAGCCCGGCCTCGGCGAGCGCCGCCTCGATCATCGCGCGGTGCAGCTGGAGCAGCAGGGTGGCGATCTCCCTGGCGGTCCTCCCCGCGGTGCCCCTGGCGCGCGGGCTGTGCTGGCGCAGCGTCGGTGCGACGACCTGCTCGATCAGCGAGACGTCGCGCTCGGCTGCCGTCCGGACGGTGCGCAGGTGCCTGGCCTGCACCCCGTAGGAGGCCAGCCCGGCGACCGTGCTGGCCACGTCGAGCGCGTCCTGGCTGTAGAGCCGGCCGACCCGCCGGACCAGGCCGTGTGCCTCAAGCTCGGCGAGCTGCTGCTCGTCGATCCCCGCCGAGTCCAGCAGGTCGCGACGGCTGACCATCTCCGACCGTTCGCCGCGAGCATCCCGGCTCGCGGCCTGGCCCGCCTTGACCTGGCCCGCCTCGATCGCCGCCCGATGGTCGAGGCGCTCCTTGATGACGCGCAGCGGCAGGTACTGGTCGCGCTGCGCGATCAGGATGAACCTGAGCTGGTCAACGTCGGCCGGGCCGAACCGCCGGTATCCCGACGGCGAGCGGGCCGGAGCGATCAGCCCCTCGGACTCCAGGAAACGGATCTTCGAGACGCTGATGTCAGGAAATTCGGCACGGAGCTCAACAAGCACCTCGCCGATCCCGAGGTATGCTCGCGCAAACTGACCGTTCATCCCGTCCCGTACGCCTAGCCGCTCTCGGCATGCGAAGGGCGGCCCTGCAGGAAGACCAGCCGGAATTTCCCGATCTGGACTTCGTCGCCGCCGCTGAGCGCCGCTTCCTCGATCCGCTCCCTGTTCACGTACGTGCCGTTGAGGCTGCCGACGTCGCGCACGGCGAACCTGCCGCCATGCCGGTAGAACTCCGCGTGCCGCCGCGAGACCGTGACATCGTCCAGGAAGATGTCGCTGTCGGGCCGCCTGCCGACCTCGGTCAGCTCGCTGTCGAGCAGGAACCTGCTGCCAGCGTTGGGCCCGCGCCTGACCACGAGCAGCGCGGTGTTCGGCGGGAGCGCGTCAACGACCGCGGTATCGGCCGTCGGCTCCTCGCCAAACTCGGCATCCGGTTGCTCGGCACCGGTGAAGATCATCGACGTTGTCTCGGCCGCGGTGCCCCGCTCCGCCGCGGCCCTGGTCAGCGGCGTGCCGCACTGCGAGCAGAAACGCGCGTTCTCGGGATTGGCCGCACCGCAGGCGGTGCAATAGACGCTGGGCATCTGAGCGCCTTGCCTCCCCATCGTCGGCCGCGCACCACTGACGGAATGGACGTCCGTGCGGGCATCCAGCCTGGCCAGATCCGCTTCGGTGTTCCACGCTACCTGCGCCTGGCGTCGCTGGTCCATCTGCCACGCAGGATCCGCCGGGCCCTGGCCCGCCTGCGCTGGTGCGCGTTCCCAGCCAGTGCGCCCGGGTCCTCCCGCTGATCGTGCCGCAACCGAGCGCGTCCGACTGCGGCGCCTGCGCCAGATCACGCTGCACACCTCCGACGTCCTGCCGCCGCCCGGGTTGGCGTCCAGCAGCCAGTTAGTGATGGCAATTGTCTCACGCGCCGCTAGTGCGGCGTCGGCCTTCAGCTTGACCCGCGGCGCTCCCGGCCCGCCTGCTCGACCACTGCCGCCCACTCGTCGAGCAGCGCCTGCGCGGTCTCACTGTCCGCGGCCTCCGCCCACAGGTGCGTGATCGCGTGCGCCGTGTCCGGCAGCACGAGCGCCCAGCCGCGGTCGGGCTCGATCACCCGGACACCGTCCGTGGTGTCGATCTGGCGCGTTCCCGCCGCCTCCACGACGATCCGCATCACGCTGCCCTTGGCCGCCCACGGCGTCGGGACGGACCGCTTGAGCAGGTGCGCGACCGGAATCCTGGCATGGATCTGGCTGAGCGTCAGCCTGGTCCTGGCGACCAGGCCGATCAGCCTGGCGAAGGCGGCGATGCCGTCCAGCGACCTGGAGAACTCCGGCACCACGAAGCCGCCCCGGCCGTCGGCCGCGAAGATGACGTCCTCGGCCGCCGTCGCCTCGTACAGCCCGTGCGGCGAGGTAGGAGTCCAGCCGACCTCGACTCCGTGATAGCGGCAGACCTCCTCGGCCACCCTGGTCGTGGTGACCGGGAGCGCGACCCGGCCGGTGCGCCGTTCCGCGGCCACCAGGTCGAGCACTACGAGCAGCGCGCGGTCGTCGCTGACCAGGGCGCCCTTGTCGTCGATCAGCATGATCCGCTCGCCGACCGGGTCGAACCTGACCCCGAACGCCGCCCGGGAGGAGTAGACGAGCTCGGCCAGCCGGTGCAGGTCGGCCCTGACCTGCGCGAGCGACTGGGTCGGCGTTGCCTCGTCGAGCCTGTTGTTCACGGTCAGCACGTCGACGCCGATCCGGCCGAGCAGGCCGGGCAGGACGAGGGAGGCGGTGCCGCCCGCGCAGTCCGCCACCACCTTCAGCCGCGCGTCCCTGACCCCGCTCATGTCCACGCAGCGGAGCAGGTCAGCGGTGTAGGCCTCGATCACCCGCGGCGGATAGGTCAGCTCGGCGATCTCGCCGGGAAAGGCACGGCGGTACTCCTGGCGGGAGAACACCCGCTCCAGCTTGCGCTGCACGGCCTGCGACAGGTCGGCACCGTGCTCGTCGAGGAAGATGATGTCGATCGACTGCGGGTCGCCAGGCGTGGTGCGCATCGCTATCCCGCCGCTGCACTCGCTGCGCGCGGTCTCGAACCTGGCGACCGGCAGCGGCTGCGCCTCGAGATCGACGACGTTGATCGCGCTGGCGTTGAGCGCGCCGTGGATCGCGCGCTTCAGGGCACGGGCGGCCCGTGAGACGTCGCGGGAGGTGGTGACGACCGAGCCCTTCTTCAGCGTGGTGGCGTACGCGCTCGCCAGGCGCACGCAAAGCTCGGGGGTGATCTCGACGTTGACCAGGCCGGAGACGCCGCGCGGGCCGAACAGCGTCCGCTGACCGCGCGATTCCCAGATCACGCTGGTGTTGACGACGGCTCCGGCCTCGATCGTCTTGAACGGGTAGACCTTGACCCCGGCGGAGATGTACGCCTCGGACTCGATCACGCACTCGTCCCCGACGACCGCTCCCTCCTCGATCCTGGCCGAGGCCATCACATCGGTGTTCTTGCCGATCACGCAGCCGCGCAGGGTGGCGCCGACCCCGACGTAGACGTTGTTGTGCACGGTAGCGCGGTGCAGGAACGCGCCCTCCTTCACCACGACGTTGCTGCCGACCACGGTGAACTCGCGCAGCTGCGCGCCTGCCTCGACCTTGGCGTAATCGCCGATGCACAGCGGCCCGGTGAGGATGGCGTCGGGATCGACCTCGGCGCCCTCGGCCACCCAGACGCCCGGCGACACCTCGAAACCGTCGATGTCCGCCCTGACCTTGCCGGACAGCACGTCGGCCTGGACCCGGTGGTAGGCCTCGTGCGTGCCGACGTCCTCCCAGTACCCGTCAGCGACCCAGCCGTAGACCGGCGCGCCGCGGTCCAGCAGCTTGGGGAAGACATCGGCCGACCAGTCGACGGCCTCCCCTGGCGGTACCTGCGCGAGCACCTCGGGCTCCATCACGTAGATGCCGGTATTGACCGTGTCGGAGAAGACCTGTCCCCAGGTGGGCTTCTCGAGGAAGCGCTGGATCCTGCCGTCGGCGTTGGCGATGACGATGCCGAACTCGAGCGGATCGGGCACCCGGGCGAGGGCGACCGTCACCAGCGCCGCGCTGTCCTTGTGAAAGCGCACCAGATCGGACAGATCGATATCGGTCAGCGCGTCGCCCGAGATCACGAGGAAGGGCGCATCGCGCAGCGCGGCCTCGGCGTTCTTGACGCTGCCTGCCGTTCCGAGCGGGATGTCCTCGGTCGCGTACTGCAGGCTCATACCCCACTCTTCGCCGTCGCCGAAATAGTTGCGCACCATCGATGCGAGGAACTGGACGGTGACGATGGTCTCGTCGAAGCTGTGCCTGCGCAGCAGCCGCAGCACGTGCTCCATGATCGGCTTGTTGACGACCGGCAGCAGCGGTTTGGGCTGGTTGGCGGTCATCGGGCGCAGCCTGGTCCCCTCTCCGCCTGCCATGACTACAGCCCTCACCGCTTGCCAGCGCTCCCTTCAGGGATAAAGAATCAGCGGCCCGGCGCCGCGCGTCGCGTCAGGGCCAGTCCCCCTCGCCGTGGCGCGCCGTCGCGCTGCCGCGTCGGCCTGCCCGGTCGGCGGCCAGCAGGCGGCGAGCCTGCTCGACGTAGAGTGCAGCAGCCCACCAGTAGAGTGCAGTTCCCCATAGTGCGAATGCCCAACCGAACACCCGGGCTACTCCTGCATATGTCGTCTCGTGTGAACCCAGAAAAAGCAGTGGAAACGCGTACAGAAGGTTCAGCGTTGCTGCCTTGCCGACGAAGCTGACATGAAGCGGCCCGTAACCGTGGCGCCGCAGAACGAGCAGCACGACGCCGAGCATCAGCTCGCGGGCGGCCAGGATCGCGACCAGCCACCAGCCGATAATCGCCCTGATGGCCAGCGCGATAATCGTCGAGACGATGTAGAGGCGGTCGGCGGCCGGGTCGAGCACCTCGCCGAGACGGCTCTGCTGGTTCATCGCACGCGCGATCTTGCCGTCCAGCCAGTCCGACAGGCCGGCCGCCATGAGCAGGCCGACCGCCCACCAGTCGCCTGCCTGGCTCCGCACGCCGAGCACGAGCCACAGGAAGACGGGGACGCCCGCCAGCCGCGCGAAGCTGATGAGGTTCGGAATCGTGAAGACCCGCTCCGGCTGGTCCTCAGCCATCGTCCCGCATCACCCGCTTCCGTCCCCGTCGCAGACGTTACGCGGTCCCGTGCACCGGTCGCCACACCGGATCACCTGAGCCGGGGCAGGACGGTCTGGTGGTGGTGCAGACTGGCGCGATGGGCATGAAGCTGGCTCGCGCGGCAGCGGCCGCGGCGGCAGCCGCCGGGCTGGCGCTGGCCGCCTGCAGTTCCGGTCCTGCCGCGCGGAAATCCAGTCCGCCGCAGTCGCCGCGTCCTCAGCCCAGCCGCAGTGTAGCGGCGGGCACCCCGACGAACTGGCTGACCTATCACGCTGACGCCGCCAGGTCCGGATTCTCCCCGGGACTGCCGGCCGCGGGGAGCCTGGCTGTCGGCTGGTCACGCCGGCTGGACGGCGCCGTCTACGGCCAGCCGCTGGCGATCGGTCACCTGGTGATCGCGGCGACCGAGAATGACTCGGTCTGGGGCCTCGACCGCTCCACCGGGCAGGTTCGCTGGAGAGCGCACGTGGCCGCGGCGCTCCCGGCGGCATCGCAGCCGTGCTCGGACATCGACCCGCTGGGCATTACCAGCACACCGGTCTACTACCGGGGGCTTGTCTACGTGCTGGCTCAGGCGGGCAGGTCCGGGCATGACCTGGTCGGAATCGATCCGGCCACCGGCCGGGTGCGGTACCGCCGGTCGGTGCCGTCGCCGGACGGGCAGCCGTATTACGACCAGCAGCGAGGTGCCCTGGCGGCGGCGAACGGCCGGATCTATGTCACCTTCGGCGGGCATTTCGGCGACTGCGGCCCTTATGTCGGCTCCGTCGTCGGGATGCCGGCCGCCGGATCTGGCTCAGGTGGCACGGCCGGAACCGGCTCGGATGGCACCGTCGGCCGGATCGTCTCCTACCTCGTGCCGACGTCGAAGCACGGCGGTATCTGGGCGCCAGGCGGTCCCGTCATCGGCCCGGGCGGGACCGTCTACGTCGGGGTCGGCAACGGTGCAACCTCGACCCCATTTGACGACTCTGATTCGGTAACGGCCCTGTCGCCCGGCCTGCGCAGAATCGGCGTGTTCGCTCCGCGCAATTGGCTGGCCGACAACCGGGGCGATCTTGATCTCGGCTCGCTGACGCCAGCGCTGACCAGCAGCGGCCAGATGCTCACCGTCGGGAAGCGCGGTACCGGCTACCTGCTCGACGCGGCGCGCCTCGGCGGAGTAGGCGGCCAGGTCGCCGACGCGCGGATCTGCACGGCGTTCGGCGGCGCCGCCAGCATCGGCCAGACGGTCGTGGTCCCGTGCGCAAGCGGCGGCCCAGCCGCCGTCTCGGTATCCGGTGGCAGGCTCAGGGTGCTCTGGCGGGGACCGTCTTCAGCCAGCGGCTCGCCGGTGATCGGCGGCGGCGCCGTATGGGTGACCGACATCCAGGCCGGGTTGCTCTACCAGCTGAACCCGCGTACCGGAATGACCATGCACCAGCTCGCGCTGGGCTCGGAGCTGCCGCACTTCGCCTCGCCGTCGCTGTCGGGACGGCTCGTTCTGATCGGCACCCTGCACGGCGTTGTCGCGGTGACCGGCGCCTGAGGACGGCCCTGGTTACGCGGCCTCCCACAGGCTGGCGATCCCCTGCCCGACGCCGATGCACATCGTCGCCGCTCCCCTGCCCCCGCCGCGCCGGCGTAGCTCGTGCAGCAGCGTCGTCGTGATCCTGGCCCCCGAGCAGCCAAGCGGATGCCCGATCGCGATCGCGCCGCCGTTGACGTTGACGAGCTCCTGGTCCAGCTTCAGCTGGTCGATCACGGCGACGGCCTGGGCAGCGAATGCCTCGTTAACCTCGATCAGCGCAAGCTCGCCGAGCTGCCAGCCCGACCTGGCCAGCACCTTGGTCATGGCGGGGACCGGGCCGATGCCCATGTAGTCAGGGTGCACTCCGGCAGACGCAGCCCCCGCGTACCTCGCCAGCGGCTCCGCGCCGACCGCGGTCAGTGCCCGCTGCGACATCAGCAGCAGCCCGGCTGCCCCGTCGTTAAGCGGCGAGGAATTACCGCCGGTGACCGTGCCGCCTGCCCTGAACGCCGGCCGCTTGGCCGCGAGCTCCGCCTCGGTCAGGTCGGCTCTGACGCCCTCGTCGGCGGTCACAGTTCCCTGCGGCGCCTGGACCGGGACGATCTCAGCCGCGAAGCGCCCGGCATCCTCGGCGGCAGCGGCTAGCTGGTGGCTGCGCAGCGCGAACTCATCTTGCCTGGCCCGGTCGACGCCGTACTTGTCCGCGACGTTCTCGGCTGTCTCGCCCAGGCTGATCGGCGGGTAGAGCTCTGCCATCCGCGGGCTGACCAGGCGCCAGCCGAGCCTGGTGTCGACGACGCCGGCCTCGCGCGGGAAGGGTTCCGTCGCCCGCGGCAGCACGAAGGGTGCGCGAGTCATCGACTCGGTACCGCCGGCGATGCAGATGTCGGCGTCTCCCGCCGCGATCGCGCGGGCTGCCGAGCAGATGGCTTCCATCCCGGACCCGCAGAGCCTGTTGACCGTGGCGCCGGGGACCTCGACGGGCAGGCCCGCCAGCAGCACTCCCATCCTGGCGACATTCCTGTTGTCCTCGCCAGCCTGGTTGGCCGCTCCCCAGTAGACGTCATCGATGGTCTGCGGAGCGAGCCATGCGTTGCGGGCCAGCAGTGCGCTGATCACGTCGGCGGTCAGATGATCGGGGCGCACGCCGGCTAGCGCTCCCTTGATCCTGCCGATCGGAGTCCGGCAGGCGTCAACAGCGAACACAGCGGACATCAGCAACCTCCCGCGATCGGGGTCCTCGCTCCGGCGCTCTGCGCTCACCTTACCGGCCAGGATCGGGGCTGGGCCTGTCCCACATAGGAGGCAACGGCATGGCCTGGTCGTATGGTCCCATGACACCCGGGTGCAAAGGCCGTTGGCGGGCTTTGCCGTAAATGCGATGCTCCAGTCTGGACCGTGCCGTGACGGTCTGGGCGCTGCGTGCCGGGCAGGCAGTTTCTGCCGAGATACTCACGGCAGTGCTGGGTGCAGCCCGGCTGTCCGATCCCCGGATCGCGAGGATCTTCGATGCTGACTGCGCGGCCGACCACCCTTACGTCGTCTCAGAGTGGCCAGGTGGCCAGCACATCGACGACTTGCTCATGGCCGGGCTGCCGGACCCATGAACCGCCGCCACGCTGATCATCGTGGCGGCCGGGGCGCTGGCGAGCGCTCACGAGGCCGGTCGGCCGCACCTGTGCCTGACGCCGCATTCCATGCAGTGGAGCACGAGCGGTCTGCTCGATGCGATCACGCGCCGCGCCCTGCTTCCCGGCACGGCGCATCTCGACCCCCGCCCAGCTTGCCTGGGAGCTGCGCAAAGCGTGCGGCTACTGCCGCTTTCCGCTCACGACCCGGTCGCACCCGCCTTTCGCTGATTCTGCTCGCAGTTGTGAAAGTCCGTCACAGGCAGTCGTACAGCGCGTCGATCAGCGCGCGGTTGCGCGGGTTCTGCCAGCGCGGGCCCATCTGACCGGTGACATAGCCGAACGAGACACCTGCCTCCGGATCGCAGAACCCGAGCGAGCCGCCGGCGCCGAAGTGGCCGAAGGCTCCGGCGCTGCGGCCGATCGGCCGTTCCGGCTGGGTGAGCTGGAAGCCGAGGCCGAACCTGGACGGACGGTGCAGGATGCGGTCCGGGCCGTAGACCTGCTCGGTGGTCGCGTCGGCCAGCGCGTGAGCGTCGACGACCCGGATACCGCCGACCGCGCCGCCCGCGGCCAGCGCGGCGTAGATGCGGGCGATGCCCCTGGCGGTGCCGTGCCCGTTGGTCGAGGGCAGTTCCGCCTCGCGCCAGCTCGGCGTGTTGACGACGCCCGCACCGGACAGGCCGCTCGGATTGAAATAGGCGTTGTACTCCATCAGCTGGTCATCGTCCAGCTCAGGCCGCGCGGCCTCGGCGGCCGGCACGGCCGGCCAGGCGAACTCGGCGACCCGGCCGTGCTCGGCCGCCGGCAGGCCGATGTGGACGTCGGCTCCCAGCGGCCCGGCGACTTCCTCGCGCAGCAGGGTTCCGACGGTGCGGCCTGACGCGCGCCGCAAGACCTCACCGACGGCGAACCCGAAGGTGTTGACGTGGTAACCGTGCGCTGTGCCCGGCTCCCACCATGGCTCCTGGGCGGCGATGGCGCTCGTCATCAGCTGCCAGTCCAGCATCGCCCCTGCGGGCAGCCTGCGCCTGACCGCAGGCAGCCCGGCCTGATGGCTGATGAGCTGCCTGACCGTCACCGATGCCTTGCCGGCCGCGCCGAATTCCGGCCAGTACGCGCTCACCTTGGCATCGGTGTCGAGCCGGCCGGATCCGGCCAGCCGCGCCGCGAGCACGGACATCAGTCCCTTGCCGACGGAGAAGATGTTCACCAGCGTGTCCGCCTGCCAGGGCGCTAGCCGGGCCGGTGTCGTCCAGCCGCCCCACAGGTCGGCAACCATGCGGCCGCCGACCATGATGCAGATAGCGCCGCCCGTCTCGCCGCGCAGGGCGAAGTTCTCGGCGAAGGCAGTCCGGACTGGCTCGAAGGCGCTGTCGCACCTTCCAAGGATCACGGCGGATGCTCCGGCGACAGTCTCATCGAGATGTAGGCAGCGAGCGTCCGGATGCTGGCCAGGCTGTCCAGGTTGAGGTCCTGGTCGGCGACGTCGATGCCGTACCGGCGCCTGATCTCGGTCAGCAGCATGGTCCCGCCCAGCGAGTCGAGGCCGATGCCGTCGCGTAGCAGCGGCGTGTCCGCTGGCGCGTCCAGCGGCCGGCTGTCGCCGGTGAGGCCGGCCAGGATCTGCCTGAGCTCGCCGGTCACGTCCGGCTCGCTGGTCAGGTCGGGGTCGCCGGTCACCGGGCCACCGTGACCCAGTCGGGCAGGTCGGGCAGTGGCTCGCCGAGCCGCCTGACATACACGGCGAAGCGCGGCACACCGGCCGTGCCGGTGTCGGTGCCAGCCCGGAAGCCAGCCCCGGTGAGCGCGATCCGCAGCGGCACGTTGCGGGGGCTGACCAGGCACGTCATGGCGACCTGAGCTGCGCCGCCCGCCCGCGCGGTCTGGCAGATCCAGGTCAGCAGCGCGTCGATGACGCCGCGGCCGAGTGCCCGGCAGGACATCATCAGCAGCGGCACATTCCAGGTTCCGTAGCCCGGCCGGGGTGCCGGGCCGGAACCAGCGACGAGAACGCAGCCGCCGACGATGCCGTCGTCGCCGAACCGGTCGGAGAGCCTGACCGTGACGACCTGGCGGCGCGGCGAGCCGAACAGCCAGGCGAACTCAGCCTCGGAGAGCACCCTGCCCGCCGAGTTGAACTGGTGCGTGCGGACGGAGAGTTCGTGCAGTCTGGGCAGGTCCGCCAGGGTGGCCAACCCGATCGACACCCGGGTCTGGCAGTAGCGCAGGAACTCCTCCCTCGACCCGCCGAACGCCCGTGCCTCCTCCTGCCGGGAACGGCGCTGCAGGTACAGGTCGCCGCGCCGCCGCGCCTCGTCGGTCACGGCGGGCGGGCTGAATTGCGGCCAGCCAACCGCATCGGCCATGTCCCGCGGAGCCAGCACGAGAACGTCAGGCAGGCTGAACGAGACCTCGGCTCGTTCCATGGCGTCGTCGTCGACAAAGGCAATGGCGTCGGCCGCCACGCCGAGCTCGCTCATGATCGCCCTGATCGCGGCGGACTTTGTGCCCCAGCCGCACTGGATAGCGGCGAAGGCGTGGCCGGTGGCCCGCTCAGCGTACTGGCCGGCTTCCGGCGGGTTCCTGCTGGCGATCGCGTGCAGGATGCCGCGCCCGGCGAGCTCGGTCAGGATGCCGGCCAGCCCGGGGCTGGCGGCCGGCGGCTGGTCCGGCGACTCCAGGTAGATCCCGTCCAGCAGAGTGTTGTCCAGATCCCAGACCACGCACTTGATCACGAGCGCCCGTCCTGCCGGGTCCGTTTTTCCATCGTGAGGTGCGTGGCGGAGAAACCGAAGGCACGGTACAGCGACCGCATGCCGAGGTTCGCCGCGTTCACCTTGCCGGACAGATGCGTGAAGCCGGCCTCGTCGGCTGCCCGGAGTATCGCGGCCATCAGCAGCTCGCCAAGACGGGGGCTGGCTTCGGCGACCGCGTCGGAGCCAGTGCCCGCATTGGATCCCGTGCCCATGCCCGGGCCAGAGGCCGCGTCCGGGCCGGTGACCGCGAGCGAGCGGAAGTTACCGTACCGCTCGCCGGTCAGCGAGTTCGTCCGCGCCGACATCCAGGCCCAGCCCAGCGGAACATCCGGTGCGTCAGCAGCGACGGCGACCAGCGTGATCTCACCCGCCTTGCCCAGCGCCCCGGCGACCCTGCGGCGGTGGAATGCCGGGTCGGTGATCGCCTCGTCGCCGAACGAGACCCGCGCGATGTCGACCTCGAAGTCGGCGATCGCGTCCAGGTCGCGCTCGACCGCGGGCCTGATGAGGTACCGGTCCCGCGCCTGTCGAGCGCTCCTCTGCGCCTCCTCACCGGTCACGGGCAGTATTTTCCCACACCCGCGGAGCGCGCCGGCTGAAGGTTCCAGGTCGGCCGGCTGAGCCAACCCTGTCCAGGGCACACTGGCGGTCCGGCTGGTCTGGCAGCCAGCGACCGGCAACTTATCACCCGAAGAGGCCGAAACCGGGCGCCGGAGTCGGCCCTTTCAGGTGACCCGACGACTTATCACTACTTCGGCGGCCCGGAAAAAGGGCGAGCCGGACGTGATCATGACGCAAAATCGTGACGTGTCGAAGGCGATAGCATCGAGAGGTTCTCGCCGAGCCCGAACGCCGGGTATCGCGCTGCTGGCAGCGCGCCACGGGGCCGTGAGCTCCGGGGCGGTGCTTGGTGGCCGGGAGCTGACGGGTAACCGCGGGCGGGCGCTACCGATAGGGCCCACCGCCTCGCCACGGGGCACTTTCGCCGCTTTCCCCGCGGGCTAGTGACGGGGATTATGTACCTTCACTGAACTTCCGGGCACGGTTGCTCCGCAAATGCCAAGATGAGCGCCTAACGAGGTTTTCGCGATTGTCCTGCCGGAATTGAACGGAGTCCGTTCATGGGAATGACTCGTTACGCGGTCCGGTTCGCCGCGGCAGCCGCCGCTGTGGCCGTGGCCGCCGGATGCAGTTCGAAGGCCCCGACCGCGAACCTGCAGCCGGCCTCCGGATCGGCGTCGGCGGCGGCGACCAGTTCTCCTGCGGCTGCCGCGTCGTCCCCGGCGACGGCACCGGACTCCTGCGGTGTCGTCACGGCAGCACAAGCCAGCGCCGCGCTCGGCCAGCCGGTGAAGCCGCCGCGGCACGGGAAGGCCATCGTCGAAGGTGGCGTGGCGTGTGTCTTCTACGGTCCTGACGTGCCGCCAGGAACCAGCCCGGACATCGCCGCGGCCGACAGTGTTCGCGTCGTCCTCGTCACCGGGCCTGACGCCAGGAAATGGTTCGAGGATTACCGGGGAAAGGTCAAGGCGCAGCCGATATCCGGCCTGGGTGACCAGGCTTACTACGACGGCTATGCGTCGATCAGCGTCCTGAAAGGCGATGAGTACGTCAGGATCGCCGTCGGGATTGCGAACAACCTCGGCCCGGAGAAGGTACTGGCCCGCGACGCGCTCGCCAGGATGTAAGGGCCGGCCGGCCAGTCAGCGCTGCTGCCTGGCCATGGGCCGGAACGTCACCCCGCCGCACTCCGGGCAGCCGGCGGCCTGGAGTGCGGAGATCTGGGCCCAACGTGGCTCGGTGTCCGGCCCGGACGCGCGGCCAACGAGATGAACGGCCCCGCAGCTTGCGCACCGGTAGGGGCGGGTCTGCTCGGCCCGTGAGTCGGCCGTGTAGAGCGGGCCGGCATACTCATCCTCGATCAGCGGGGCGGTCTCGTCGCTGGAGCGCAGCTGATACAGGTGGCTCGTCCCGCCGAGTATCCCGGCGCCGACATACCGATTGAAGTTCGGCGTGACCGACCTGACTACCAGCCCGAGGTCGGCGATCAGGCGCTGCGTGGCCAGCGTTTCCGCCGGGCGCCGGGCGCCGAAGGAGAAGAACACGTGCCGGCCCGGGCGCCGTTCCAGCGCGGAGACGCCGCGGGAGAGGAACAGCCTGGCCCCCGGCACGGTATAAGGCGGGTCGGTGCAGGCGACGTCGAATGCGCCGGCCAGGCCGCCGGGCAGCGGCTGGCGCAGGTCATGCTCGGCCAGCTGTACATCGATTCCGGTACCCGCTGTCTGCTCGGCGATCCAGGCCAGCACGGCCGGATCGGTGTCGATCACGGTCAGCTGCCTGACGGCCAGCCCTGTCAGCCTGGCGAAGCGCGCGATAGCGACGCTGATCAGGTCGTCATCGCCGAGCAGCACGATCCGCCTGCCGTCGAGGGCGCCGGCTTCGTACATCCGGAGCACCCGGTGGATCTTGGTCGGGACCGTGCAATGAGTCTGGTCGAGCTCCATCCTGGCCTGCGGGGCGCCGGCCGCCGTCTGCTCGAGCTCGGCGACGAGAGCATCGAGTTCATCAGGAATGCGCTGGCCGATGCCGCCGCAGCACGGGCACTCGACCGCCAGCTGCGGCCGGCCCGCGAGGATCTGCCTGGCCTGCGCGGTCAGCCGGACCGGCCGGGTCTTGTCGATGACGCCGCGCTTGCGCAGCTCGTTGCAGACGGCCGTCACGATCGGCACGGGGAGCTCGGCCATCCGGCCGATCTGGCTCGTCGGAACCGGCTCGCTGCGGGCGACCGCGCGCAGCACGTCACGGACGCCCGCTTCACCCTCGGCCAGCCCGACGGCGGCGGCCACCTGCGCGCTGATCGCGTCAATGTCCATCGGCTGGTCTCATCGTCTCGTCAGCAACTGTTCGCGGCGGCCGGATCCTGCCGCCCGGCGACCCTGCGGTATCCTGCCACATCATGCCCGGCATCGAACCGGCCAGCAGGTACACCGAGCTGCGGCGGCAAGAGGCAGTCTCGCCCAAGGTCCTGTTCGCCATCGACGCGATCTGCGTCCCGGACTCGCCGGTCCACGATCTGGCGGAGATGACGGCCGTAGCGGTGGCCGCCGTCGATGCTGGCGGGGGCCATGTGCTCGACACCTCGCACGTGGTCTTCCCCAATGGCGCCATCACGCTGGTCCTTATCCTCGCCGAGTCGCACCTGAGCATTCATACCTGGCCGGAGGAGAACATGGTCGCGATCGACCTGTTCAGCTGCGGAGCGATCGACGGCGGCCTGGTGGCCGACCGGCTGGTACGCGACCTGCGGCTCGAGTCGGTGACCGTCCGCCAGCTACCCCGCGGAGTCCAGATCCGGCCATAACCTGGCCGCAGCCCGCCCGCGGCCGTCGAGCCAGATTGTCCACGGCCGGATCGCGCCGATCGTGAGAATCCCCATGGTCTGCCAGGGATCGCCGGCCAGACTCGCCCTGATCTGCGGCTCGCCGGCAGCCTCGACCACGACCAGGACCTCCTCGCCGTCGCCGATCGGACCGCCGAGAATGACGAAGCCGTCGTCCACCAGCCGGTCCATGAACGCCGCGTGCTCGGTCCAGGCGTCCTGGGCCCGGCGCGGGCGCGAGTCATCGTAGTTCGGGCCGTTGACCATCGTCAGAGCGAACACTGCCATGCAGGCAGCCTACTGACAGGTGCCGGCCACGCCGCCGGATCCCGCCGGGCGGCGCTGGGCCGGCGGGCTGCCGACCTGTGGTGAGGGCTGCGGCACGGCTGGGACGCGACCGCCGGCGACGGGGCGCTGCTGCTCGCGCCTCGCGGCGTCGTGCTGCTCGCGCCTGACGGTGTCGTGCTGGTCGCGTCGGACGGCGTCGTCCTGATCTTCCCTGACGGGGCTCTGCTGAGGCCGGCTGACGGGGCGGTGCTGGCGTCGGCCGGCGAGCAGAGCCCGCATGGACGCGGCACCGAGCTCGCGGTAGGCCTCGAAGTCCTCGTCGTCGTACAGCTGCTGGAGAGTACTGCTGCGCGGGAAGGTCCGCTGAGCCTGGTAATAGGCGCGGGCGTCCCACGGCAGATCCTCCCCCGCCCACACGCCGAGCTTGATCATGCCGATCGTGCCGCGCTGACCGGCTCGCGGCCCCGCGGTGTAGCGGAACTGGCCCCAGGCATGTGGCTGACAGAGCTGCGGCTGGCGCAAGCCGGCCGGCGTGCCGCCGGCGGGCAGTTCCATCGCGAGCGGATCGATCTGGATCTCGACGCCAAGCTCCGACCGGGCCAGCGCGATCGCCTGGCCGAGCGCGCGGTAGCAGTGGTCCGGGTCGCTGGACGCGTCGAGCACGTAGATCCGCCGGGGATTGCCGCGCAGCGCCTCGACCAGACCGAGGTTGTCATAGTGGCCGCCGTCGGTGACGTAGATCCACTTGTGCCCGACCGGGTTCCGCCCGACGGCCTCGCGCCAGAGCAGGACCAGATTGGGCTGCCAGATCCGCCAGCGCAGCGCGGCGGCGACCGACGAGCCACGGCCCGGCCGGTCCCCCGCCAGCTTGCTGCTGTGCTGCCGGTACACCTTCTCCCAGGCGGCAAGCTGGCTGCTCAGCCACCACCTGGCCACCGGTCCGCGCAGCTCGAGCATGCCGAGCGCAGCGGCCCACGCACTTCTGCCGCTCGCGCGGTCGGCCGCCTCAGCTCGGTCAGAGATGAGCTTGACCAGGGCCGGCCGCGGTAGCCAGACGCCGAGCCTGATGTTGACAGCAGCGAGCAGCAGCCGGTGGGCGGCAGACGTCGCCTTGCCCATCAGCGGCGAGATGGCCGCGCCGCTGTCGGCGACGATGTCGAACAGCGTCATCCGGTCGGCTCCGAGCAGTATCTCGTAGGCAGCCGTGCACACCAGCTCGTCCCCGCTGCCCACGTTCGGGAAGTGCAGGCCCGTGGACGATGGCGTGAACATCCATGCCACGGCGCCGCGACCGGGCGGGACGCCGCGCTGCAGCGGCCGGGCTCCCGGCCGGGCCGACCTGACCGTCCCCGAGTTCAGGTTCGCCGCCGCGCAGACAGTGAGCGCCGGAGTGGCGTGCCGCAGCTGCGACAACCGCGTGGCGGAGACCGCGCCATCGGCGTAGCCGCTGGCCAGGCGATCCCGGTAGAAGTCATGCATGGACGTCCGGTTGACGTCGAGCGCGACGTGCAGTGCCGCGAAGATCGCGGCGGCAACGGCCAGGTGCCAGTGCTGGAAGCCCGGGCGGGTGGATACGCCGAGTGCGTAGACACCCCAGGCGATGAGCCCGATGACGATCAGGGCGCTGCCCAGCCAGGGCAGGACCAGGCGGCCGGCCCGGGCCAGCCACGGGCGGATGACGCCCTGCCCGCCCTTGCCGAGCCGGCTCCAGTACGCCGAGACGTTGCCGGCGGCTCCCTTGGCGATCGTGGCGAGTCCGACGGCGTACAGGGACAAGGTGGCTGCGGTGTCGCCGATATTCGGCGCGCCGCCCATGTTGGTGGCGACCCAGTGCACGTTCCATGCCGAGGCGAACAGGGCCGGCCCGCCGATGAGCAGAAGCGCCGTGGCGGCGGCCGGGCCGAGCAGCATGGTGGTCCAGAGTGCCAGCCTGTCCCCTACGGTGCCAGCTGACCCAGGCAGTATGCGGCGCGCCAGGGGCAGCCTGCTGGCGGCGAAGAGGAGGACGGCGGCGATCCCGAGGCCGGCCGGCGTCCAGATCTGCAGCGGCGTGATCGTCAGCTGAGGTTCAAGCCCGCCGTCCTGCGCGGACCAGTGCACCCCGCCGGTGGCCCTCAGCAGCCAGCCGTCCAGGCTGAGCAGCAGATACGACAGGCTGGTCACCAGCAGCAGGTTGCCGACCGCGCCCCAGATCAGCGACAGGATGCCGTGCAGGCCCTGGGCGGCGTTGGGAACCAGGTAATGCGTGTGGTCGCGCAGTCTGCTCTCTTCGGCGGAGCCGGGCCGGAACGCCTTCTG
>Ga0307373_10005889_pt1 | contig 19760 bp, 19 predicted proteins | sample OX2MG_FD_202534 | JGI IMG/M metagenome (GOLD analysis project Ga0307373, IMG submission 202534) | Soil microbial communities from Risofladan, Vaasa, Finland - OX-2 | ecosystem: Environmental > Terrestrial > Soil > Coastal area > Acid sulfate soil | place: Finland: Risofladan, Vaasa | collected...
ATTCCGATACTTGTCCGGTCTTCCGCCTGGTACTTGGGTGAACTCAGATGGAGAACCGGCAACTTCAGCTTGCGGAGAACAGCCATTTCACTCAGCCCGGGCCAGTCTGGAGAGTGATTCCTGGGTTGCCAGTCGGGGAAAGCGCATCTTGGAGCTCCCCGGATAAAACACTTGTCTTGGAGAATGCCGCGGACAAGAAGCGGACCGTCTCCGCTCGGATGGCCTCCTGCGCCGCGCTGGTACCGATGAATGTCGTGAGGTGATCGCCGCCGGCAAGGGTGAGAAGTGCTTTCGGCATCTCCGCCGTTTGATAAATCTGCGTGGAGGGGCCCAAAAGCCCGTACTGGTCCGCGGTGCCGACTGCGACGAGCAGGGCACCGGCGATCGGCATTCCCCACGGGCCATTCACGCCGCTCGGGATCTCGCCAGACATCGATATGTAAGCGCGGATTCGGGTGTCTGCGTACTGGGGATTGAGGGCCAGGAGCGCAATGTCCGTGCCACCGTCGCTGTGCCCGGCAACGGTAATACGGGACGGATCCACCGGTCCCTCCGCTCCGCCCAGCAATGACGAGATGACAAACGACATATCCCTCGCCTGCTCGGGGTAGTTGCTCACCGGTGAGCCCGGGAGCGTGTTGGTCGAGTCGGGGAATGTGGGAGCGGCCACCAGGAACCCCGCCGCTGCCCAGGTATCGAGCAGAACCTCGTAAACCGAGGGATTGCTGTTCCATCCGTGTGCGAAGACCACCAGCGGGAGTGCCCCTACCGCGCCGATCGGACGACGAATGATGGTGACCAATGTTCGTCCAGGGTGCCCCGGCACATCGCCCCGGGCTGGAGTCGACCGGCTCGGGTCGGTCAATGTGATCGTGGCGTCCTGAATCTGGAATGGCGGACCGGGTGCCGTCGTGGTCGTGGCCTGCTGAGCTTCGTGCCGTGATGAGTCCACGTTGTGTGTCGACTTCGAGGGCTGATGGTCTGGGGAGTCATTCAGGGCAAAACCGCTCAGACCGATTACGAGGAGTGCCAGCAACCCGATGAATGCAGTTCGAGAACGATTCCCTCTGAGAACACCTTTGAGCGGTGGGACGCCGGTCGAGGATTGCCTGGTCACGAGGGCGTCGTGACGTCTTGACTCCCGGTCGGAGCCAGTGCAGACCGGACATTCGGGTGCATCAACACGCGGAGGACGGGATGGACGTGCCCGGACCCACGGAGGGGTCGTCCACCAATCCCTCATCTGACGATCGAAGGATTGCCCCCAGGTGGACGATGTACCACACCCCACGCCAGGAAATCATCGACGCGATGCCAAAGGATCGAATCTGACCGTCCTCTTGGTAGACCAAGCGCGCATTGGGCAACTCGTAGTAGCCCACGCTGTTGTCGCAAACTCCGGGCGGGACCCCGTGGCCGAACCCCGATGGCGCGGTGGCCTCGAGCAGCTTGGCGGTGCTCGCGTCACTGCCCAACAAGGCGTGGGCCGCCCCAATATCAAGGGTGAAGTCACCTTCGAGGCGGTTGACGTAGTCGGACCTGGCGTTGTGAATCGTCTTCAACTGGAGATAGGCCGATTCTGGGAAGTACGCCGGTTGCGCCGTTGCGACCGAGTCCGTGACGACGGCCCGGAAGAGATCGCGCATCTCGATCTCGAACTGAGGTGTTTGGGTCGACGGGAACGCCGTCGTCTGGGGCAGGAGACCCGGATCCGTCGTTGTGGTAGCCAGCGGCAGTGTTGTCGAAGTGGTGGTTGTGAGCCGGACATGCCCTCCGCGATGCGAGGCGGCAGCGGCTTGGACGTTCGGTCGACCGCCTGTTTCCAGGACGTGCCAACCCCAGAAGGCGGCCCCACCACCGACGAGCACGCCCATCGCCACCAAGGTGCCGCGCCGCCGCCTGTCTCTCCATCTTCCCCCGTGCTGACCTGGCATTTCCCAGCGACACTCTCCGACTCTGTCGGTCCGTACCCTGATTCGTACGTGATAGCCACACCAGCGTCAAGGCTGAGGGTGAGGACGGCGTTTACGACGAGCCGTCTCCCTGAGGCCACGCTCAAGGACGGACCGCCACGCCGGATCCAACATCGGCCTCCAAGAACCCACTTCATGCTGGCGAACCGACGCGCCGATCGAGCTTCCGGCTTGAGGTTCGACCGCCCGGGTTGCGTTCGGTCTTGTGATCGCTTCTTCAGTTCACGCCCTCAACAGGCAATGCCGTTCCACGTCCTCGATCCGGAGTCCCTTGGCGTCCGTACCATGACGCTGGCCCTGCCCAGATGCCGAGTGCGATTGCCCAACGAAGTGCTTCGCACGTCTGTGGTGAAGATCCCGATCCCCTCACGGGTCCAGCCGCCGTGCCATCCCGAGAGCTCCGTGCATCGATCTCGCCGGCGGAACCTGGAACAGTCACGCACGACCCGAACGCACATTCCCTCGCGAATTTCTTCCTCTGAAGGAAAGTGGTCGCACTCCCAGGTATAGACACCCTGCAGGTGGCCGAGCACGGTCTGGAACATCTCGCCATTGAAATGGGGCGACTCGAGCGTCTCCCATTCGGCTGAGTCGGGAGCAGAATCACGGTCGTTCCCCCGTTTGGCTTCTTCTTCCATTTTCGTGTGCGTATCCTTCTCGAGCTTCTCAACGGGAATCGCCATCCGACCCCGGTGACAGTCTGCGACGCGTTCATTGCGGGCTTCGTAGCGCGTCCGCATCACAGGCTGTGAACTTTGATCACAAGGTCCGACCCATCGGGGCGCTTCCGGCGGGCGCCTTCCTTCCTGAGTCACTTCGTCCGAGTCTCATGTCATTTTGAGAGCTCCACTCCGCCCTTCGGATGATTCCCGCTCATCCTCAAGTTGGAACGACCGCCACCGTCAGTTCCACCACGAGGTGCGATGGGGCGATTCGCCTCGAGAGCCGGCAGCACAACGATCCGGGATCGCAGTTCTCGGACAGTACTGTCGGTTCGGAATGCTTGAGGAATTCACGAACTCCATCCAGTCCGATACGACCGTTGGCGTCTGAGCGGCATGGCTGAGCCGACCACTTCCCGCGGTAATTCGGAAGGAGGCCAATCGAGAGCAAACGCTCATCCGCCCGGTTCGGCTAACCCGCCACTGTCCGCATCCGGGCCCCGGCCCGCAACTCGCGACAGCGAAGCGGTGGAGGCCAATGCGAGGTTGACCGGCATGACCGCCGTCCTCCTCCTTGCGCTGCTCGCCGCCGAGGGGCTGACGATCCTCCGCGTACGAACGTTGCTCACGCCGCATGTCATGATCGGCATGGTCCTCGTGCCCGTCGTGGTCCTAAAGATCGGCAGCACCACCTGGCGCTTTGCTCGCTATTACTTTGGTGACCCCGAGTACCGCCGGAAGGGCCCCCCGCCGCTCCTGCTCCGCTTGCTCGGCCCATTCGTCGTCGTACTGACGGTGGCCGTCCTGGGTACCGGCATCGTGCTCCTCTTCTCCCCCACGACTGGTCGCTCCGAGTGGTTGTTCCTGCACAAGGTGTCGTTCGTCCTGTGGTTCGGCGCCATGGCATTGCACGTCCTCGGGCATCTGCTCGACACGGCGCGCCTGGCTCCGAGGGACTTCTACCGGCGCACCCGAACACAGGTGCACGGCGCGAGCGCCCGACAATGGCTCATTGTGGGCGCAGTAGCCGTCGGCGCAATTCTGGCTCTCGCGGTCACCCCGAAGATCGGACCCTGGCAGGCGGCAAGGTCTGGGGGCTCCCCGGGCGCGGCACAACACGGCGCCAGCAGTACTCCGCCCTCTTCGCCCCTCGTGGAGAACACCCGCTGAGCATGCGCGACGGTGGTCATCGTGGCTCTCCTTGGGCCCTTGGGATCGCTCTCGTTGTGGGCCTCGCCCTGATCCTCGCCGCGTGCAGCAACGACATGGTGGCTCCCGGCAGGACTCTCACGACAGTATCGGGCCGACCGGGCACCCGCTCGTCGCGGCCGCCGACGACCACGACATCGGTCGCCTCGGACTCGTGCCCCACTGTCCAACGAGTCCCCCAGCAGGTGGCGGGGTCCACGGGCTGGGTGCCCATCGGAAGGTTGGTATCGGGCTGCAGCGCGCTCTATGTGACGCATGTCGGCGCCGTCTCCATCGTCTGGATGGACCCCCGTCTGCTGTCGTTCACGCTCTACTCCGGCTCGCTCATCCCCGGAGGCGGCCCCTACATCCACACCGCACCGGTCAGTGAGGTCGATGCGCTGAACCTCGTCGCCGCATTCAACTCTGGGTTCAAGGATGGCGACTCCCATGGCGGCTACTTCGCTGACGGTAGAGCCGAGATCCCGCTGGTCGATGGCATCGCCTCAGCAGTGATCCATGCCGACGGGAAGATGCAGATCGGGACATGGGGAAGCGAGGTCTCGATGACCCCCGACGTCGTCTCCGTCCGGCAGAACATGACGCTTCTGATCGACAACGGGGTGATCAATCCCGCAACTTCTTCGGAGCCCTACTCGTCGTGGGGCATCACCTGGCCGGGAGGGGCCACCACAAACCGATCGGCGCTGGGAGTGACCGCTGAAGGAGCAGAGCTCTTCGCTGGAGGAGTGGGCTTGACCGTCCCTCAGATTACGCAGACGATCGCCAGCGCCGGCGCTGTGCGGGCGATGGAGCTCGACGAGAACGACATCTACCCTAACTTCACGTTCTTCACGGCGGCGTCGGGCACACCTGCAAGTGCTCTCAACGGGACCGAGGTCGTGCCGGGATTCTCTGGTTCCGAGCGGTACTTCGCGGCGAGCTGGAATCGGGACTTCTTCGCTGCCTTCGCTCGACCACCCGCTCCCCACGCACAGCACAAGTAACTGCGCTGCTGACCAGGTCGCCATGGGCATTGACCGACAGCAGTTCCCCCGCCGCCATCGAAAAGGCTACAACAGCCCTGCGATTCCCGTGATCCGTACGACGGTGGCGCTGCGTGGAACTTTGACGGATTGCGAAGAGGATCAGGGCAAGTCCAAATCAACTGGACGGCGTGACGCGCTTGGGCCGGGCTGAGCCTTCGCCTGTTTACGAGCGACCGAACAGAACGCTCTGTCCAGCTTCTGACGCCACGACAATGGGAATGCGGGCGATCAGGCGTCGCGGCGCACGAGGACGCAGCAGCCGATTCCAAGGGTCACCACGGTGTACAGCACGAGCAGGGCGAAGCCGGTCCACGGGGTGAAGGCCGGCCCGACGCGGTCGGGCGTGCCATTCGTAGAGAACAGGACCAGGCCGATGTTGGCCGGCAGGTAGCGGGCCACGGCATTGCTGATCGAGGTGGGCAACGCCTGGACAATGAGAGGCAGGACTAGCACCACGCCGACGAAGGCCGAGATGGAGCCAGCCGTGTGCCGGATGATCGTGGCGAGTCCGAGTGCGAGCAGTCCGAGCACGGCCAGATAGAGCCCGGCACCGACTACGGCCCGCAAGACACCTGGCTGCCCCAAGGAAGCCGACCCGCTCGTAAGAAGGGCCTGAATATTGTGGGGGATCTTCACTCCCAGTTGTTGAGAGCGCTGCGCCGCGGCCGCTTTCGACCCGACCGCGTGCTTGGCAGACAAGATGGCCTGGCCGACAGCGAAGGCGCTGAAGGCGAGGATCTCACTGACCACGACCGCCACCGCTCCGAACACGAGGACCTTCGCGGTCAGCACCACGGGCCGGCGGGGCAAGGCCGAGAGCGTGGCGCGGATCGTCCCCGTGCCGTACTCCGCGCTCATCACCAGGACACCCAGGACGCCGAAGATGAGCTGGCCGAGGAAGATTCCGATCAGGCTCCGCCGGGTCGGATCGTCGATGATGTCCGACGGGCTCACCGTGCCGGTGCCCAGGGCGCAGAGACCTACGACCGCCACCACCGTTGCGACGAGCGTCCACATGGTCGATCGGACCGACCAAAGCTTCGTCCACTCGGCTGCCATGGCGCGGCGCAGACCGGCCCGACCGGGAATGTTTGCAGTCTCGAAGGAAGCTGGAACCCCGATCAACGCCGTCACGATCCACCCCGGAACTCGACGGCTTCGTCGGTCAGCTCCATGAAGGCATCCTCCAATGAGGCGATGGGGGTCAGTTCGTGCACGGCGACGCCGATTGACGCGGCCAGGTCGCCCACCTCTGGTGCGGACAGTCCGGTCACGGTCAGGGACCCGTCGGGATCGGCGATGACGGTCCCGCCCGCGTTGGTCAAGGCTTCGGACAATTGGTGCGGGGCCGGCGTGCGCGCCCTGACCGATTGACGCGAACTGCGGGCCACGAAGTCAGCCACCGAGGTCTCGGCGATCAGCTTGCCCTTGCCGATGACCACCAGATGGTCGGCGGTGAGCGCCATCTCGGCCATCAGGTGGCTGGACACCAACACGGTCCGACCCTCGCCGGCAAGTTTTTTGCACAACGTACGTACCCAGCGGATGCCCTCTGGATCGAGGCCGTTGACCGGCTCGTCGAACAGGAGCACCCCCGGGTCACCGAGCAGGGCGGCGGCGATGCCCAGGCGCTGGCCCATGCCGAGCGAGAACTTGCCGACCCGCTTGCCGGCCACCGCACTGAGGCCGACGAGTTCGAGCACCTCGTCGACACGCGCCCGAGAGATGGCATTGCTCCGAGCGAGGGTGAGCAGGTGGGCGCGGGCGGAGCGACCGGGATGGATGGCCTTGGCTTCGAGGAGCCCGCCCACTTCCCGCAACGGCCAGGGGAGGTCGTGATAGCGCCGGCCCAACACGGTGACCGATCCTGAGGCCGGCGAGTCGAGGCCCATGATCATGCGCATGGTGGTCGACTTGCCGGACCCGTTGGGCCCGAGAAAGCCGGTCACGGTCCCCGGGCGCACGTCGAAAGAAAGATCGTCAACCGCCAGGACGCTGCCGAAGCGCTTGGAGAGCCCACGAGCCTCGATCACCGGGCCAGCCTTGCACGGCGCGCCGTCATCGGGGCATCGGGCGGAACCCCGATCCAGCTTCTAGGACACGTGGTCGTTCTCCGTAGCATGAGGCGTGACCACTCACGTAGCGCTCGGCAGCGCTTGATGATTCTGCGGGATGCCACTTTATGCCCGTGCTCGGGCCTTTGGTGGAGGTGATGGGATTCGAACCCACGGCCCCTACATTGCGAAAGTGTGGTTCACGGTGTTTTGACCAGGGCCTTTCCTATGACCTTCCTGGTAGAGGCGGCTCGATCCCCTCAGGTTCCCTCACAATCCCTCTCCTTCCCGCACGGTAAAGACACGTAAAGACACGCTCAGACACACGGGCGGCGGGCCCGTTCGCGGGTCGGTACGCAAGTCCGTACTGCTGGCTCTCGCATCGCTGAGCTAACGGATCCAGCTCTCTATTGACGACAATCACGTTCCTCGGCGGACGACAGACCATCACCGACCCTGAAAGGGAGTGCAAGCTCGCCGGACAGACGACGGAAGCTGTCAAGCGAACGTAAACGCAACCACTATCGGCTACTCGGACGGTGTCCTGTCATCTGTCGAGCGGTCACCAATGCGGTTCAAGAACTCGCGCAACGGGTATCGGCTGCGGCCCTAAGATACCAGGGTCGGCTCGATCGAGCTGGCGGTGCCCAAGCTCCGCCGGGGCGTCTAGAGCCCCGAGTTCTTGCTCGAGCCGAGACGGCGGGCCGAACAGGCCCTGGTGTCGGTGGTCTGTGCGGCTTACGTGGAGGGGGTCTCGACACGCCGGGTCGACGACCTGGTCAAAGCCATGGGCATCGACGGGATCTCCAAGTCCGAGGTTTCCCGCATGGCCAAAGAGCTCGACAAGGTGGTCACCGAGTTCAAGGAGCGCCCCCTCGACCAGGGCCCCTACCGCTACTTGTGGATCGACGCTTTGACCCAGCGCGTCCGGGAAGGGGGCCGCGTCGTGAACGTCTCGGCCGTCATCGCCACCGCGGTCAACGCCGAGGGCCGGCGCGAGATCGTCGGACTCGACATCGCGACGACCGAGGATACGGCCGCCTGGACGGCGTTCTTGCGGACGCCGGTGGCCCGGGGACTCAGTGGTGTCGAACTGGTCATCTCCGACGCCCACGGCGGCATCAAGGCCGCCGTCTCCCAGGTCTTCTCCGAGACCTCCTGGCAGCGGTGCCGCACCCACTTCATGGCCAACCTCGCCTCGCGCTGCGCCAAGGGCAACTGGCCCATGATCGCCACCTTGGTGCGCTCGATCTTCGAGCAGCCCGACCGCGACACCACCTGGAGCCAGTTGGCCGACGTCACCGACAAGCTGACCCAGCCGGGCTTCTGCGACGTCGTCACCTACTTGCTCGACGCGGCCGACGACATCTTGGCCTTCAGCGCCTTCCCCGCCGAGCACTGGCGACAGATCCGCTCCAACAACCCAGGAGCGACTGAACAAGGAGATCCGCCGGCGCACCGACGTCGGTGGCATCTTCCCCAACCGCGGGGCCGTCATCCGGCTCATCGGCGCGCTGCTCGCCGAACAGACCGACGAGTGGACCACACCCGGCGCTACATGAGCGCAGAGTCCCTCAAGGGCCCACGAACCCTCGTCGCGTCCCCCGAGGACCCGAGGCCGGCCATCGACGCCACTCGAGAGGAGGTCGCCGCGAACAGCGCCATATAGGATCAATGATCAGAGAACAGGTTGACGCGGGAGTCGTTGCACCTCACGACCTCGCACACCACTCGTTGGGACTTGACCTCGCTGTAGGGCCCGTCCACTCTCGCACCGAGACACCTGCTTGGCAAGCCGTCTGCGAGTACCCCTGGCAGCCGATTGCAGTCCAGAGGGTATCTCGGGCTGTTCACAGCAAAACGGTGATGCTGTGGATGCTGCGCAACCGACGACTGTGGTCGGCGATGTCTCAACGAGCTACGAAGCGGTGCAAGAAGGTTGCCAGTCGGTGGCAATGACGTTGATGACCCCTCTGAGTGGACCAAGGCCTAGTTATGCGGCCTAGCCGTGCCGATGCTTCGAAAGGAGCGTGAAGGCTGAGCATGCCGTCGCCCGGCAAAATGCCCGGGAAAAACGGGACAGGGGGTCCAGGTTGTCTTGAGCAGAACCGATGCACACGAAGTGCCCTTTTGTGACGCAGGCGCCGAGAGTCCCATCGTGCAGATGACACGCGACGCCGCTGGCGTGATCACTTCGGTGGACGCCGAGGTGGTCCAGTTGCTCGGCTGGTTACCCGACCAAATGGTCGGATCTCCCTCCACCAGCTTGATCCACCCGGCCGACCAGGCAGGAGCAGTAGCGGCGTGGATGGACATGATCACTTCGCCGAAGCGTATGGGCATCTGGCGCGGGCGCTACAAGACGGCGGCGGGTTCATGGAAATGGGTCGAGACCCAGAATCGATCGAGCAATGATGGTTCAGAGGTCGTCAGCTCGATGAAAGAGGTCAGCTCGACCGAGGTGAGCCTCGAAGAACAGTTCCTCGCTCGCGAGCGACTGCTCAGTCAACTCTCGGACGCCCTGCCGGTCGGCGTCTTTCAAGTCGATCTTGATGGACACGTCACCTTGACCAACAAGAGTCTCCACCTGATCGTCGGCGTTGCCCAGGAGGATTCTTTCCAAGCCCAAATGGCGACCGTCGTCTCCGAAGACAGGGCGGCCTTGGACGCCTCCCTGTCCAGAGCGTTTGGCGGCGAATCGGTTGACGGTGTGGAGCTTCGCCTGCGCGTGCCAACGGGAGAGTCCCATCGCGTTGCATTCCACGACCGGGTGTGCCTGCTCAGCTTGCGCCCGCTCAGCGACAGCTTTGGCGTGCTCAGCGGAGCCGTCGGGTGTCTCAGCGATGTGAGCGACCGTGCCCGCCTGCACAAAGAACTCGAGGTCAGAGCTTCGATCGACGCTCTGACCTCGTGCTTCAACAGAGCGGCGACAATCGAGCTGGTGGATCGGACGATCAACGCCGGACATGACGGAGTGGGTCGTGCCGTCATCTTTGTTGACCTCGACGGCTTCAAGATGGTCAATGACCACTTCGGCCACGCTGCAGGTGACCGACTCATTCTGGCTGCGGCCGACCAGATCCGGTCCGCACTGCGCCGCGGCGACTTCGTCGGTCGCCTGGGCGGCGACGAGTTCCTCGTCATTTGCCCGAGAGTCCTCAATGCGACTCGAGCCATGGAGATCGCCAACAGGATCTCTTCTGCCCTCACAACGTCGGTGGATGTCGGCAGGGAAACCGTTGACCTGCGAGCCAGCGTGGGAGTGGTGTGGACCATGGAGGCGCTCGACACCGACACCTTGATCGCTCGCGCCGACGATGCGATGTACGAATCGAAGCGCCTGGGGAAACATGGCGTCACGCTGTTCGCCGACGCCATAGACGTCGACGTCAACTCCTCGGGTTCGCGGTGCCCGAAGCGTGATGGCTGATCTCCCGATCGTGTCCGAGCCAAGTGCAACTGCTGGCGCTGACGGGGCCGTCGCCTCCCCGGGCCCGCTTGAGGCGGGTTGCGCCGGACGATTTCGAGGGTTCCCTCGGATCACACCGGTGTTACTTGCCTATCTGATCGGCCCCCTCGCCTTCGTGGCGATCCTGGTGCTGATGCACTTCGGTTTGGTGGTTCGAGAGCCCACGTGGCTGTGGGTGATGATCTTTGCCTTGGTTCCCGCGACCGGCTTCATGGCCGACCACCTCTACCGACGTCGACCCTCGGAGGTGACGCTGAACGTTCGCGTGGCCCAGAACGTGGCCGCGGTGACGGTCGTCATCTACCTAAGCGGCTGGGGACCCGTCCTGGCGCTGGCTTATGCCTTTGTGGCTCTCGAGAACATCTCACGCGACGGATCACGCCTGTGGCGGATCACCGCGCTGTGGAGCACGTTTGGCATCGCTGTCGGCCAGGCCGCATTGTCGGCCCGTTGGGTGCCCTCAGTCCTGTCGATCGGGCACGCCAACGCGTTGGCGTTCATGGCCGCGTTCGTGTTGTTCTTCGTCATCCGCATGGCGGGGGCAGTCATGGAGCAAAAGGAGATCGCAGAGTCCCTCACGAAACGGAGCGAGGATCGGTTCCGCTCCCTGATCCAGAATTCGAGCGATGTCACGATGGTGGTCAACGAGGGGATCTGCACGTATGTGAGCCCGTCGGTGACCCTCATGCTCGGGTTTGAACCGAGCGAGTTGATCGGCCGGCCCTCGGCCGAGTTCGTCCACGATGAGGACAAGGCCCGCGTCGCCGGGCGCGTCCTCTCGGAATCTCCAGCTGCTACCGATGGGGTCGCCGTGCAGTTCCGAATGCAGACCAAGGACGGCACGTTCCGTCTCGTCGAAGCGGTGGTGGCAGACCAACGAACCCGCCCCTCAATCGCGGGATTTGTGGCCAGCATTCGCGACATCACGGAACGAACGAAGTCCGCTCAAGAGCTCGAGCGCACCCAGGAGAGTTTTCGGTCCCTCTTCGAGCAGCACCCCCACCCAATGTGGGTCTACGACCTCGAGACCCTACGTTTCCTCGAGGTCAACCAGTGCGCCACCGAACATTACGGGTACTCACGCGAGGAGTTCTTGTCCATGACCATCGCCGACATCCGACCCGAAGAGGACGCGCGCCGACTCATGAACTACTTGCGTTCCGAACGGCCCAATCTGAACTATGCCGGCACCTGGCGCCATCGTACCAACTCCGGTGAGATCATCGATGTGGAGGTCACCACCCACGCACTCGAGTTCCGCGGTCGCCGGGGCGGGCTCGTGATCGCCCAGGACATCACCCAGCGCCTTCGTCTCGAACGCCAGCTTCGGGATCACGCATTGCATGACTCCCTGACCGGCCTGCCCAACCGCTCGCTGCTCCTCGACCGCGTGAACCGGCTGAACCTCCAGGCCAAGGGCTCGGGCGACGAAGTGATGGTGCTGTGCCTCGACGTCGACAACCTCAAGCTGATCAACGAGACCTACGGCCACGGCGTCGGTGACACCCTCATCCGTCGGGTCGGAGAGCGTCTGGTCACCTCGCTCCCCGAGGCCGACACCGTCGCACGGACCGACGGACACGAATTCGTAATCTCCACCATGATTTCGCGACTCAACGCACCACCCACGGCCACTGCCGGCCGAATCCTCGATCTTATCGGGTCAGAGCCTTTCGAGGTGGAGGGACACACGTTGAGCGTCGCACCCAGCATGGGAGTCGTGGTGGGGACTTGCGATGACGGTGACGAGCTCGTCGAGCGCGCCGGCACGGCGTGCAAGCTGGCCAGGGCGGAGGGAGGAAGCCGCTATGTCGTGTTCAGCGGCGAAATGCAACAAGCCGTCGATGAGCGACACCAGCTGATGATCGGTCTGCATGCGTCGCTTGGCACGAGCCAGTTCGAGAACTTCTACCAGCCCGTGGTCAGACTGGACGATCTCAGCCTCACAGGGGTGGAGGCGCTGGTTCGCTGGCGTCACCCCACGTTCGGGATGGTTCCGCCGCAGCGCTTCATCTCGCTCGCCGAAGAGACGGGGATGATTAAGGAACTCGGAAGGCTCGTACTGTGCCAAGCCTGCAAGCAGGCTATGGCCTGGCAGTTTGCAGAGAAGAAACTGACGGTCGCGGTCAACGTGAGCGTCTTCCAGCTCCGATCGGACGAGTTCATAACCGATGTCCGCGACGCACTTGAATCGAGCGGTCTCGAGCCAGGACGTCTGGTCCTCGAAGTCACCGAGAGCATTCTGATTAACAATCCTCAAAGTGCTCTGAGCCGTCTGAGCGCACTCAAAGACCTCGGAGTGCGACTGGCAATCGACGACTTCGGAACCGGGTACTCTTCCCTCAGTTACCTTGGGCAGCTTCCATTCGACATCCTAAAGATCGATCAGTCATTCGTTGGATCGATGTTGGGCTCTCAGCAGGCCATGACCATGGTGCGCACGATGATCCAGATGGGCCGGCGGCTCAAGCTCGAAGTCATCGCTGAGGGCGTGGAATCCGAACCACAGCTCGATCGCCTGCGGCGCTTGCACTGCCACAACGCGCAGGGGTACATGTTCTCTCCGCCCCTCGATGCCGCCGCGATCACGTTGCTCCTTAGCGACTGGCCAGGCGACGGGGCGCCTGAGCTGGGAAGGCCGTTCGTCGTCGACCAGCGGCAATCCAGCGCTACTGCGGACGTCGACCGCTAGTCCTCCAGTTGGACCCAAGACCTTGCTGCCCTCGCGGCATGTCCAGGGTGGTGATGTCAAACACGGCGATTGAAAATCGATCGTTCGGCCATCTCGACACTGACAACGTCCTTGCAGATTCGTCAACTTCGACCACGCTGACCTGTCGCGAGCGCACCTGACCAGCGATCGAATGCACCTCACTGAACTGATCAACACCAACCTGCACAGTGCCGACCTGCGCTCCTCCTCCCCTCCCCGCAGAGTAAAGACACGTAAAGACACGCCGGACAGAGCTCGTGGGCCTATCCACAAACGGTGCTCACGTCCGATGGGCAGGCTCTCGCAAGTCCGAGCGAATGGCTCCGGTGCCCAGTTGACATGATCACGTTCTTCGGGGAGCGACAGGACATCATCGACCCTGATGCGGCGGAACCTGCTTGCCAGGCAGCGCGACGGAAAACTGTCAACGCCAATAGGCCCATCCAAGATCGGCTACTCGGCCCGTGGCCTGTCATCTGACGAGCGGTCGCGGAGGCGGTAGAGCTCGGGGAGCGCAGCATGATCCTTGGGGCGGCCGGCGTGTTCCTTCGAGGCGATGATGTCGTCCAGGCCAGCCACCCGGACCTGGATGCCTGCGACAGTGAGTTCTTCGGAGGTGCCTTCGAGATCTTCGTACCGCTGTCGGTGTCCCTCGCGGTTGACCATGTCGACCAGCACGTCGAGGTGCCCGGCGTCGGTCGCCCACGTCGAGATCTGCGACCGACTGAGCGTCAGGCCGTCCAACTGGACGGGCAGGGCGGCCGATTCTTCGTCGGTGAGGCCCTCGACCCTGAGGCGTGCCTTCAGCTCGCGCATGGCGGCAGCCAGTCGGTCGAAGTTCTCGCCAGTTTGCCGGACCAGGCAGTCGAAGTCCCCAGTGGGCCGCTGGGCTCCGTAGGCCTGGGTGGCCACTCCCCCGATCACCAGGTAGTCGACGTCGTGGCGATCGAGAACTTCCGTTATGCGGGGGACATCCGGCCTGGACTGATCAGGCAAGGGTGTCGGCAGCCGTTTTTCCGACTGCACGGTCGGCCTCGATCTCGGCCAGCCAGGCGATCGCCTTTTCTTTGGAGTCGATCCGCCGGCCGTCGAGGGTAACGGTCACGTCGTCGGACGTGGGCGGCCTGTCGATATCGGCGACTGCCCACTCATCACCGGTCATGATCGGACGCGGAGCGCTCATAACTCCAGTTTACCGGGACCGAACAATGAGAGCCCCACCTTTGTCGATGCGCGTCGTGGCGTCACGCACTCTCCCCTGAAAACCCCATTCGTGCTGACACCCAGTCGCGCCTAAGACAGTGGTGGAGCCGCTGGCAAATATATCAAGCGTGTTATACTGGCGACCACAGGTTGGACCGTGGTGGCCGTAGCCCCGTGGCGGGCGCTCTACCGGCAAGTTGGTGGCGGGTTCGTAGTCGCCGCGGTCGGGCCGAGTCCCGGTTGACCGAGCTCGAGGAGGCGTGATGACGAAACTGTCGGAGTTGAAGACCGGAGATGTGCTCAGAGCCAAGGACGTGCGCGACCCGGAGATGGCCGCCGAGCTGGCGCGCACCGCAGTAGCCAACCAACTTGCCATCCTTGTCATCCAGTACCGGGTGGAACAGGGGCTGACCCAAACCGCCCTCGCCCGCCAGCTCGGGATGAAGCAGCCCGCCGTAGCTCGCCTGGAGGCGGGCGACCACGAACCATCCGTGGCAACCCTTGCCCGACTTGCGAACAGGCTGGACATCACTCTGCGCCTCGACCTGTCCCCGAACTCTGTCGCGCTCGTTTCCGCCTGACCGTTCGGCGGCTGCGCTGCAGCCGCCAGGGCAACTTCCTGCTCAATCGCGGCTACCCGATCGGGTTCCGAGAAACTCGATCTTGCGTCGGCAACCCAAATGCCAACACGCTCGTGACCATGCACCCGTTTCCCAACGAACTGCCGACATCGGACAACCCATGCATAGACGTGCTGTCCGACGCATAGTGCCGGGGCGGCACGCCGGCCTGATCGGCAGGCTCAACGTACGCCTCATTCGCCGGTGACATGTGGGTGGTGCGACGTCGAGCGTCGTATTGTCCAAAACAGAGCGGCCCGGCAGACTGTGCCTATGTCGAGTCCCACGCAATGGTCCGAAGCCGCCGTCGCGCTCACCGAGGCGCTGACTCTCACGACGCCGCCGATAGCCATCACCTTTTCCAGTCTGCTCCCGACGGTGTTGCGCGGTTCGACGCCCCGATGCCTGAGCCAACTCCCGATGGCCGATCCGGTCGCGTTCCGGCAGGGTGCGTGTTCTGGACCAAAGCGCTTGACCGGACCTTTTCCACCGTTGCCGCCGACCATGGCAATTGCAGCGTGGGAAGTCTGACCCACGGGTTCGTAACCCTCGACGAGGTCGCCAGCAACTCGGATGTGGCAGCCCTGGTGGAGTCAGGTTGGGTGACGATGGACATGGTTCCCGACATCCCGGTCGTCGCCGACCGACCCGAGGTCGTGACCTACGGACCACTGGCAGAATCGCCAGTAGACCCCGACGTCGTCATGATCCGGGTTAACGCCAAGCAGCTCATGGTGCTGAGTGATGCGCTTCCCGACCTTCGGATCGGCGGCAAGCCCCAGTGCCACATCGTTGCGGTAGCCAAGCAAGAAGGAGGGGTGGCCGTAAGCGTGGGCTGCATGCTCAGTCGCGCTCGCACCGCCATGTCCAAGAACGATATGACGTGCGCCATCCCGGCAAATCGCCTACACGAGGTGGTCCGCCAGGTTCAAGCGACGGCGACAACCGACGTCATCGTGGCGTCCTATGCAGCAGAGGATGCTCGCCGATTCGTTGCTGAGTAGGGCTTACTTCTTGGTCGCTTCGTACGAGGGATTACTTCTTGGCCGCTTCGTAATACGGATTGGTGCCGGCCGCGTGGTCGGTGACGTCGATGACCCGAGCGATCTCGGTGACTGACTCGCGCAGCGCGACTTCGATCCCCTGGCTCAAGGTCACTGTCGCCATGCCGCAGCCCGCGCAACCGCCGCTCAGGCGGAGATAGGCGGCGTCACCCTCCACCGCGACAAGATCGGCCCGACCGCCATGCGCCGCAATGCTCGGATTGATCTGTTGCTCGAGGACCTGCATGACCCGCTGAGCCACGTCTCCGCTGAGGTCCACCGGCGGTCCGGCCATCCCCGGGCTTGCGCCGGCAGGGCGCGGTGGCTGATTTGGGTTCTGAATGACCATTCCGCCCTGGTCTGCATCACGGTTGACGTCGAGTACCGAACCCCGCATCTTGGCGATGCTGTCGGCCCGAACCACCAGCGCAAGTCCACCGCGTTCGTCGCACCAGTCATCGGAGCCGGCGTCACCAACCGCCTGGAAGTATATGTCGTAGGTGTAGGCGTCTCCGCTCGCACCGGTCACCTCGACCCAGAGGGCCAACGACTCCGCAGCGTCCTCGCCGGAGCGCACCTCGAGCACCATTTCTCGCGCGGCGTCGGTCGCCTGCAGAACGGCCACGCTGTTGGAATCGACGTCGGTCATGGTGTCTCGTCTCAACCTTGGTGGGTTCAGACCATCATAGGGGGGTGCCCCGGATCCTGTTACTGCTCCCAACGGCGACCTACCGGGCTTCGGACTTCGTCGCCGCCGCCGCTCGCCTCGGGGTTGACGTAGTGGTCGGCTCCGAACATCGTCAGGCCTTGTCCGGCTCCATGGGTGACCGGGCCGTGGTGGTGCCCCTGGCCGACATCGACGCCGCGGTGAGCGCCATTCAGGCTCTGCATCATCGGAGTCCGCTCGATGCGGTGTTGGCGGTCGACGACCAAGGCGTGCTGATCGCATCTGCCGCGGCCACGTGCCTCGGATTCCGTCACAATCCGCCCGACGCGGTCGCCGCCACCCGGGACAAGACGATCATGCGGGAGCGCCTCCGAGCCGCCTCGCTACCCCAGCCCGCGTACCGAATCGTTCCCCCCGGGGCCGACGTCGCCTCGGGCGCGGCGGAGATCGGGTATCCGTGCGTGGTCAAGCCCGCGTCGCGGTCGGCCAGCCAAGGGGTCATCCGTGTCGACGACGCGATCGAAGCTGAGGCGGCCGGCGTCCGCGTTCGCGCCATGACTAAGGACTGCCCCGAACCCCTGCTCGTCGAGCGCTTCGTACCCGGAGACGAAGTCGCGGTCGAAGGTCTGCTCACGGGCGGACGTCTGGAGGTACTGACGGTGTTCGACAAGCCCGATCCCCTGGACGGCCCCTTCTTCGAAGAGACCATCTACGTCACACCGTCGCGTCAACCCCCGGCGGTCCTCGCTGAGATCGAGACCACCGCGGCGGGGGCAGCCGTGGCGCTGGGTCTGGGCGAGGGACCGGTCCATGCCGAGCTGCGCGTCGGCCCGAGTGGCGCTGTGACCATTCTCGAACTTGCAGCCCGGTCCATCGGTGGTTTGTGCGCCCGGGCCCTCCGCTTCGGAGCGGGGGTGAGCCTCGAGGAGGTGATCATCCACCATGCCCTCGGCATGGGGCTCGACGGCCTCACTCGGGAGTTACAGGCGTCGGGCGTGATGATGCTCCCGATCCGCTCGGCCGGAGTACTCGACCACGTGTCGGGACAAGAGCGCGCTCTCACCATCGAAGGAGTCGTCGCTCTCGACATCACGATTCCGTCGGGCCGGCCGGTGGTGCCCTTGCCCGAAGGCGATCGATACCTGGGGTTCATCTTCGCCCGTGGACCGACACCACGTGGCGTCGAAGCGGCTCTTCGCCAGGCCGAGGCATGCCTCGACGTGCGCCTGCGCTGACGCCGTGGGGGCGAAGGCCGGCCCATTAGGGTCGAGGTGGTGCGAGTGTTTCTGGTATCCACCTACGAACTGGGCCACCAGCCACTGCACGCCGCCAAGGCCACAAGCGCGCTGCTCGCCGCCGGTCATGAAGTTCGCTGCGTCGATGTCGCCCTCGACGCGATCGAAGCAGACGATGTCGACTGGGCCGACCGCGTGGCGTTTGCCGTGCCGATGCACACCGCTATGCGCCTGGCATTGCGGGTCGCCGAGACGATACGGTCCCGACGACCCGAACTTCCCCTGTGCTTCTATGGCCTGTACGCACCGGTGAGCCGGGATCTGACTGTCACTTTTGCCGTCGATGCGGTCATCGCCGGCGAGTACGAAACGGGGCTGGTGGCGTGGGTAGACGGCGAGGACCCAGGCCCCGTGATCCAGCTGACCCGAGTCTCGGCGCGGGTACCGGCCCGACACCTGTTGGCGCCCCTGGACCGATACACCCGGCTCGTCGTCGACGGCGAGGAGCACCTGGTCGGCTCGGTCGAAGCCAGTCGAGGGTGCTCGCATCGGTGCCGGCACTGTCCGGTTCCCGTCGTCTACGACGGCCGCGTACGGCCCGTGGATGTGGCTACCGTCATGGCCGATGTCGACCAGCTGGCGCAGGCCGGTACCCGCCATGTGTCCTTCGCCGACCCCGACTTCCTCAACGCCCCGCTCCACGCACGCCGGGTCGTCGCTGCCATGCACGAGCGTCATCGGCAACTGACCTTCGACTGCACGACCAAGGTGGAGCACATCCTGCGCTACCCTGACGTTCTCCCTGAGCTGGCAGACGCCGGCTGCGTATTCATCGTTTCGGCATTCGAGTCGACCAACGACACGATTCTCGAGTACCTCGACAAGGGCCATACCGTCTCCGAGGCATCTAGGGCCGTCGTGGCCCTTCGCGAGCACGGGATCGAGGTACGCCCGTCGTGGTTGCCGTTCACCCCCTGGACAGCCCTTGACGACCTGATCGACCTGATCGACTTCGTCGTGGCCCACGATCTCGTGGCCAACGTGGACCCGGTGCAGTACACGGTGCGCCTGTTGTTGCCCGAGGGATCTCTGCTCCTTAGCCATGCCGCCATGGAACCCCACCTCGGTCGCTATGACCCGGAACGCTTGAGTTGGACCTGGAGCCATCCCAATCCCATGGTCGATCGACTACAGCAAGAGCTGGCCGCGCTGGTCGAGGCGCGGGTTGAGCAAGGCACGGCCGTGACGTTCGGAGAGATCGACACCCTCATCCGTTCCCGGGTCACGCACCGTGCCGCTGCCCCATCCCGCGGGGCCGCCTCGAAGGGCGCCATCGGGGATCGGGCCCACCTCACCGAGCCATGGTTCTGCTGCAGTGAACCCACCGAAGCACAGTTGACGCCGCTGACGCCACTGGGCATAGCCCGGGCCGCCTCGAACGCCGGCGTGTGACGGTCGCCCGCAACGCGCTGTCTGTCGCATTGGCCCCAGCGGTGCGACGATGGCAGGCATGATTGCTGCTTTTTCCATCACGCCGCTCGGAGTAGGTGTGTCGGTCAGCGAGCCGGTGGCCGAGGCAGTGCGCCTCGTACGCCAAAGCGGGCTGCCCAACGAGACCAATGCCATGTTCACCAACGTGGAGGGTGACTGGGACCAGGTCATGGCGCTCATCAAGGCGTGTGTGATGAAGGTGGCGGAGGCCACTCCCCGGGTGAGCGTGGTAATCAAGATCGACCATCGCCCCGGCGTGGCAGGTGCGCTTCAGAGCAAGGTCGAGGTTGTCGAGGAGCGGCTGCGCGGGCGGTAGCTCGGCGCGGGTGTCGACACCGAACGCTCGCCGACCTAGTCCCGCCGATCTGGGCCAGTGGCAACCGGCCAAACTCC